>ENA-UOOK01000986-UOOK01000986.1-fermentation-metagenome-genome-assembly--contig:-NODE-986-length-38323-cov-5.152373_pt1 | contig 38323 bp, 29 predicted proteins | sample MGYA00245777_ERZ724023 | MGnify/ENA primary metagenome ERZ724023 (study PRJEB28704, sample SAMN03018312) | fermentation metagenome | biome: anthropogenic terrestrial biome; feature: soil; material...
CCTGTCCTTAAGGCTGTGCCATGGAGAATTTGAGGGAAAGGATATCCTCTCTTAAGAAAGAGAGGAACGCTATCATTCTGGCCCACAATTACACGCTGCCTGAAGTCCAGGACATCGCAGACCTGGTGGGAGATTCCTTGGGGCTTTCTCTCGAAGCGGCCAAGACCGATGCGGATGTGATAATCTTCTGCGGCGTGACATTCATGGCAGAGACCGCTAAGATCCTGAATCCTTCGAAGATCGTCATCTCTCCGGAGCCTGATGCACATTGCGCGATGGCGGGCATGTGCGGACCTGAGGATATAAAGGAGATGCGCAGGAGGAATCCGGGTGCCGCAGTCGTAGGCTACGTTAACAGCACCGCCGCTTCCAAGGCGGAGATGGATATCTGCTGCACCTCATCCAACGTATTGGATGTGGTATCCTCGATGGAGGAACGCGACATAATATTCGTGCCGGACTCCAACCTGGGAGACTATGCCGGGTCCAGGACGCCTTCCAAGAACATGATACTGTGGAAAGGATTCTGCCCCATACATCAGTCGATAACCCCGGATATGATCGACGACCTGAAGCGGGAGCACCCGGACGCCATGGTGCTGGTGCACCCGGAGTGCCGTGCTCCCGTCATAGAGAAGGCGGACATCATCGGCTCAACGGAGACCATGATAAAGTCCGCCAGGGATTCCGATAAGAAGGAGTTCATCGTGGCGACGGAGATCGGGATGAAGCACAGGATGATGAAGGAATGTCCCGACAAGACCTTCTATTTCCCTGATGTGGCACTTTGCGGGGTCATGAAGATGACCACCCTCAAATCGATAGTAAGGTGCCTTGAGACGATGTCCCCCGAGGTGTCCCTTCCCAGTGACATATCCGAGAGGGCCTACGGACCGGTAAAGAGGATGACAGAGATAAAATAGGCCTCAGGCTATTGAACGCCGAGGCGCCGGATGAAGAGATTTTTTGCTCTGACAGGTGATGAGCCCTATGAGTGCTGACGGCGTCCTCACTCTATCAGATAATCGAGGAAATCACTGAGCTTCATGCCCTCATCCCATTTCAGGATGTAGTTCCCGTTGGGACTGATCCTCATGCCCGGCACTCTTCTTTGAAGGAGCCCCATATTCCCTTTTAGTTCTTCCTCCATCGGGATGGTGAAGATTCTCCAGGGGTCTCCTCTCACTCCTTTGAGTCTGAAGGCGTATAAAGGAAGAATATGAGATCTGGCACATTCACATTTCATCTTCTCGGCCTGCTCTGTGAGTCGGGTGTTCCTGCTGAAATGGAGTATCCCGTCGGCAGTGCTCTTCACCTCTATTGGGAAGGAGAAGTCCCACCTCAGTGCCACAAGGTCCATTCCCAGGGATCCTGCGGCCCTTACGACGACAAAGGGCTCCTCCATGACAGACATATAAGCCCTTCTCTCGCCGTCGCTGCAGGTCTTGACCATTTTATTTATGGTCTTCTCGTCCCCGGAGAGCAGATACTTCAGCTCCCTCTCGTAGACATCACCGGATGCGGCCATTGCTATCGGTATTCGATTCCTTATCGCATATATAAATGGGTTAAGGGAGAGGTCCCCGAAAATTGCCGAATCACGGTGATAATCTGGATACATCCCGGGGGAACAGTATGCTCTCTCTGACGTTAGGAAGATCCAGCATCTTCGTGAGGAGCCTGTCCACACCTATCCCCCAACCTCCGTGGGGAGGCATCCCGTACTTGAAGGCATCGAGGTAGGATCCGAAATCCCCGGGTTCCAACCCCTTCTTCCTCATGCGCTCCGTGAGAGCATCGTACCTGTGCTCCCTCTGTCCGCCTGAGGAGATCTCCTGCCCCTTGTAGTCGAGATCGAATGAGAAAGAGTACGGCGTTCCCTCCTTCTCCATGATATAGAAAGGCTTCGCATCCTCCGGATACTCGACTATCCAGTACATCTCACGGCCCCTCTCGGCCATTATATCTCCGATGATCCTCTCCCCCTCGGTTCCGAGATCCTCTCCGTCCTTGAGGTGCAGCCCCTTCTCCCTTACCATGCGGAGGCACTCTTCGTATGTGAGCACAGGATATGGCCTCTCTGGCACTTTTATCTTCTTGTCCAGGACATCTAAAAGGTGACCGCCTCTTCTTGCCATTCCTCTGAAAAGATAATCCATCACCCTCTCAATGGCGGCCATGACATCATCCTGGGATCCTATCCATGCCATCTCTCCGTCGAAGGACTGGAACTCCGTCACATGGCGGTTGGTGTTGGAATGCTCTGCCCTGAAAGCGGGACCGAGCTCGAAGACCCGGTCCAGGCCTGTGGACATGAGCATCTGCTTGTAGAGCTGGGGGCTCTGAGCCAGGTATGCGGGCCTTCCGAAATAGTCCACCTCGAAAAGAGTGGCACCGCCTTCTGCGCCGGACCCCACTATTTTCGGGGTTGTGACCCACGTGAAATCCAGGTCCCTCATCGCCTCCTCGATCAGATCGAAGAGTATGCTCTTGAGCTCGAATATGGCTCTTATCTCGGGCTTTCGCAAGTCCATGAATCTGTTGTTGAGACGTGTATCCATCTCTACGTTGACTTTGTCGATGACTCCCATGGGGAGAGGTACCGCAGCAGGGGAGAGCGTTTCGAAGGAGGTCGGTATCAGCTCAAGACCCAGCTCTGTCTGGTTGCTTTCCTTCACATCTCCCGTCACGGAGACGACGCTCTCTCTGGAAACGGAGGTCAGCCCCTCGAATATAGCAGGGTCCGTCTTCTTCTTCGGCAGGGTCACCTGTACGGTTCCGAATCTGTCCCTTATGATGACGAAGGATATACCGCCAAGATTCCTGATCTCCTGCACCCATCCCCTTATCGTGACCTGTTTGTCCTCGGTTGATATACTGCCCGAATCCCTGTAAACTGCTGACATGTCAATTGACGCCAATCGAGTAACTGGTTAAAATAACTAGTCAGGCCGGGCGTCGCGCGTGCGAAATATATTATATGTCGCAGGGAATTGCTCGCGTAATAGATACCGGTGGTTTTGAATGACCAAGAAAGTAACAATCTCAGTAATAAAAGCGGATGTGGGATCCGTGTGCGGGCACACCCGTCCCCACCCCTCGATGATGGATAAATGCAGGGAGATCTTGGCAGACGGAGTGAAGCAGGGAACCCTTGTGGATTTCTATGTCACCCGTGTAGGCGACGACATAAATCTCTTCATGTCCCACTACAAGGGCGAGAACAGCAAGGATGTGCACGGTCTGGCCTGGAACGCATTCACCGAGGCCGCGGCTCTTGCCAAGAAAATGCACCTGTATGGTGCGGGACAGGACATACTCGCCGATGCCTTCTCAGGGAACATACGCGGCGCCGGCCCCGGCTCCGCAGAGATGGAGTTCGAGGAGAGGAAGACGGAACCGATCATGTTCTTCATGGCGGACAAGACTGAGCCGTCCGCATATTCGCTCCCCCTGTCCAGGATATTCCTGGATCCCTTCACCACCACAGGCCTGGTCATAGATGCAAGGGCCAAACAGGGTTTCGACGTCGAGATACAGGATGTCAAGGATAACAAGAGGGTCATCATGTCCTCTCCCGAGGAGACCCTCAGCATACTCAGCCTCCTGGGCGACACCTCCAGATACGCCATAAAGAAGATCTCCAGCCGTGCCGGTCTCGGAACCGCGGCAGTCGTCTCCACCGATAAGCTGAACCTCACTGCTGGGAAATACATCGGAAAGGACGACCCCGTGTGCGTCGTAAGGGCTCAGAGCGGTCTCCCCTCTGTGGGCGAGTACCTCCAGCCCTTCATGAACACCATGTTGGTCGCAGGGTGGATGAGAGGCTCACACTACGGGGCATTCTATCCCTGCGGAGTAGACAATTCCGATCCCACATACTTCGACGGGCCTCCCAGGATATGCTGCCTGGGATTCCAGCTCCGCGACGGACACTTCCAGGGCCTTGAGCCCATCGATGCCAAGCCCGGGGACCACAAGCCCATGGACTTCTTCGCAGGAAGCGAATGGGACTATGTCCGCAAGAACTCTGTCAAGGCCAGCAAGATGATGAGAGGCCACGGCCCCTTCATGCCGGCCATACTCGGAGCGGAAGAGATGGAATACACATCAAGACCCGAAGTGCTGAAACAACTTACCGGGAGGTTCGAAAAAAATGAGTAGGCTGTCTAAGCCCGCAGTGGTAGTGAACTTCAAATCGTATTCGGAGATTCACGGCCACGGGGCCCTTGAGCTGGCGAAGATATGCGAACAGGTGTCCGAGGAGACGGGCATCCGGGTCGCGGTCTGTCCTCCGACTGCGGAGCTGGCATATGTTGCCAGGTCCGTCAAGATACCCGTTTTCGCTCAGAGCGTGGACCCGTATCCCGAGGGTGCGAGGACGGGATGGAATACCCCGTCCCTGGCCCGCACCGCAGGTGCCATCGGTACACTGGTTAATCATGCGGAGCACAGGCTCTCTGACGGTGAGATCGGTAAGATCGTAGGCATATGCAGGACCATTCCCTTGGAGACCATGGTCTGCGCCGACACGCCCAGGGCCGCGGCCGGCGTTGCCACCTTCGAGCCGACCTATGTTGCGCTGGAGCCCCCCGAGCTCATCGGAGGGGACATCTCGGTCACAAAGGCCAATCCCCGGAGCATAACCGAATCCGTCGAGATGGTCAGGAACGTCAGCTCCAAGGTCGGTGTGCTGTGCGGTGCAGGGATAAAAACGGGACTGGATGTCGCCAACGCCATTGAGCTGGGAGCCATGGGCGTGCTGGTGGCTTCCGGGGTAGTGCGCGCCGTTGACCCCAAAGGGGCACTGCTGGATCTTCTGAAGCACTTGTAAGCTTACAAGTAGAAGTCAGCGGTATAAGGGGCGTTGCGGTCCCTCAAGCATGAGGAGACCCCTTGTTCTTTCAGCAGTATGCCTGCTCATAATCTTAGCTTCAGTTCAGCCCTTCTCATGCGAAGCATCATCTGATCGCCTCAGGCTGAGCCGCGTCATATCGGTGGGCGATTTCGAGGGTGTGACGATAACGAATTACGGCAATGCGCCCTCTGACCTGTCGGATCTCTCCATATGCGACGGGGAAGGAAGCGTATCCTTCACGGAGACCCTGACTCTGGAACCGGGATGCTCCATATCAGTTCTCAGGTCTGAGCCGGACAGCTGGTTCATCTGTGAGAGATATCTGACATTCCGATCCTCTGCGGTATCCCAATCGAGGTTCGCTCTCGCGGATGAAGGTGATCAAGTCTATATTGAGAGGAACGGAGAGGTGCTGGATTGTTTCGTGTACGGCAATGCGGAACCGTGCGCGGGTTGGACAGGGGAACCGCTTCAGAAGATACCCCGGTACAGATACGCATACAGAGCTTCCGCATTCGATACGGATTCGTCTGAGGATTGGCGCATAGGCACAGAAGGTATGATGCACGTTCTCCCGGAAAGCATCCACGAGGCGTCAGTGATACCTTTCGCATTCCCTGATTCGGAGGGTGCCCCGGTGTTCGATGCCTTGAGATCCGCCAAGAGGGAGATACGTTTATGCATCTATACCCTGGATCATCCAGGTGTAGCATACATTCTCCTCGAATCGATGAGAAAGGGCGTATCGGTAACGGTATTGGCGGAGGGAGATCCCGCAGGAGGTATGCCGAAAGACGAGCTGGAGATCCTGTCGGCGCTGAGCAATGAGGGCGCGGATGTCAGAGTGATCAAGAGGTCCGATGACGGATTCAGAAGATATACCTACATGCATGCGAAGTATGCGGTGATTGACAGCAACACGGTGATAATGACCTCGGAGAATTGGACTCAGAGCTCCTTCTCTTCCAACAGAGGGTGGGGTGCCATAGTCCGCTCCGAGAGCTGTGCCTCGACCTTTGTGAGTGTTTTCGGATCAGATTCGGATCTGAGCAACACGGATGTAAGGAGATTCGATGAGGTCTATCCGACACACACGCCCGGGAGGGTGCCGCCTTTCAGCTACAGCGATTCGTATGCCAAGGAGTACCCGGCCGATGTCGTGCCAGTCTTCTCTCCGGACGGCCCCTTCGTTGCATTGGAGAGTCTGATATCCGAAGCAGAGCACAGAGTGTATTCTCAGCAGCTCAGAGTCCAGTATTCTTGGGGGGAAACCCTTTCCGGGAATCCTGTCGCCTGGATGTGCCAGGCTGCAGAACGCGGTGCGGATTCCAGGCTGATAATCGATGTCTCCTTCGATAATCCCTTCGACGAGGATACTCGGGACGGCTTTGCGGTGAGGAGCATCCTCAAGGGCGAGAAGGTGGAAGTGAGATGCGTAGAGGGCAGCGGGAGCTATTCCATGACGCACAACAAAGGCCTCGTCGTCGATGATTCCGTGTTCATCGGTTCTGTTAACTGGACCTCCACCTCCTTCTTCCAGAACAGGGAGGCGGCCTTCATAATAAGATCAGCTGAGGCAGCGGATTTCTTCTCAGAACTTTTCCTCTCTGATTGGGGACCGGATGCGGAGAGCATATCTCTGAGGCTATCCGCAGAGGGCAGACCTTCCGAAGGCAGAGCGTTCGTGCTCTCGGCTGAAGACTCGATTGTGCCAGAAGGGACGATATTCTATTGGGATACAGATTCTGACGGCATCTTCGAAAGAGAAGGCGTCAAGATCCCCGTTTCCTTTGGTGCAGGCGTATATGAGATAAACGTAAGGGCGGTCCTCTCTGACGGATCATCCCTGGAAGGGAGCATGGTCGTGAACGTACCGGGTAAGGGTAGACAGGACCTGATCATCGCAGGTCCGCTGATACTCATCGGCCTATCTCTGCTGGTAATAAAAGGGATAAGAGCATTCAAGAGATCATGACCCTCATAAGGGAATTCAAGCCTCAGGCGGATGACGAGAGGCTGTACGATATAGCCCTCATATCCCTTGATGAGATCTACAATCCGAATGTGTTCTTCGGATTCTATGCCCTTTGGCCGCAGGGTCAGCTTGTAGCCGTCGATATCTTCGACCGTCCCATAGGATACATCTCTTCGGTAAGGCTCAGGGACGGATGGGCAAGGATAATGATGTTGGCAGTCGACGAGGGGCATCGGGGGAAAGGCGTAGGATCTGATCTGTTGCAAAGATTCAGAGCGGAATCGGCAAGGTCGGGTATAACCGCCATAACGCTGGAAGTCAAGAAAGAAAATGAAAGGGCCATAAGGTTCTACGAGAAGAACGGATTCAGAAGGACCAGGGTGCTTCCGAGGTTCTATGCCGACGGAAGCGACGGGGTGAGAATGGACTCCCCCGCTCACCTGTATATCTGATCATCCAGGTGCTCGTTCTCCATGTAGTACGGCGACTTCTCCTTCTGGGATTCCGATATATCCTTCGAAAGTCCCTTCGTATAAGATCCGTAGCGCTCCTTGATCTGCTGCTCGGCGGGCTTCGCGCGCTCACTGGCTCTTATGACATGATCCGCCGTTATAAGTTCGGAGCCTTCTACGACAGCAAGATCGCCGGCGGCTCTTATGAGGCCGCCCATCTCCCTGAGCCTCAGGGTGAGAGCATTCCTCATATTGTCCCCTCTGGCTCTTTTGCGCCCTTCCTCGATTATGACTTCGACGGCATCCATTGTGGCGGGAGGGATCTTACCGTCTATGTATATCTCCTGGGCCACGAACTGGGCGTACTTGGCCCTGTTCTCGGGGGAGTCCGGCATGGCTATGTCGACCAATACCTCGTATCCTCCGCCGATTATCCTGGATCTGAGGGGGGACAGTATGTTCTCGAGATCCTGTATGTTGCATGCGGCGACAAGTATGAAATCGCAGGGAACGTCCTCGACCTTAACGCTGGCTCCCGCGCTTTGGGGATTCCTTCCCATGATCGGGAACTTCCTCTCCTGCATCGCAGTGAGTATATGCCTCTGCAGATCGCCGAGATGGGATATCTCGTCTATGAAGAGAACTCCCTCATTGGCCTCATGTATGGAGCCCGGGACGACCCTGTCGTATGCAGGCGTCCCCAGCCCGGGGTGCCCTCCGTACGGATCGTGACGGACATCTCCCAGGAGCTCCGTTTCAGATGCTCCCGTGGCAAGGACGAAGGGATTGCGCTCAAGCTTCACCAGGGTCTTGTGGTTCGTGTTCTTGTCGGACTCCCTGCGCTTTGCAAGAGCCTTCTCGTCGAGAACCCTGATCTGCTCCCCCGCTCTCTCGAATACAACGGTCTCCTCAGTCCCGTCAGGGCGGACACGGGTGGTGTTGACCCTCTCCTTGCCGCCGTAGTTCATGGCTCCGAACATATTACCGAGAAGATCGGAGAACGGAGTCTCAGGGCCGATGTCGATCTTGGATTTGCCGCAGATCGGACAGCTGTACTCGCTCGGTGAAGAGTATTTTTTGCAATGCTTGCAGAGGTACCCTATCTTCTCAGCCACGGCCTCAGGGGCCTTCTCCGGAGGTATCAGCAAACCTACCGATTCCTGGACCGACGTCCTCTCGCCCAGGACCTCCCCTTCGCTGAGGACCTGGAGCAGGGGCCTCTCCGGGTTCTCCGGATTATTGGCTATCCTGAGCTCCGTCCTAGGTTTGGGAAGATGCATCGAAATGGCCCTGGCGATCATGGACTTACCTGTTCCAGGCGGGCCCACCAACAGCAGGTGCCTGCGCTGGGAGGCGGCTATCTTGGCTAAGCTGATAGCCTCCTCCTGGCCCAGGACCCTGTCCAACGGGTCGAGCGGTATGGATATCTGAGCCGTGCTCTCGAAATCCTTTATGTCATCCCAGGTGACCGCGGCCTTTGTTTTCATCTCGATCAGTAGAGGTCTTCCTTAGTCCATATCGTTATGCCTGCTGGCATCTTCGATACGCTGCCCTTACGGGTTCCGACTATGGTGCTTATGTTCTTCTCACTGCAGACGTCAACGATCCTCTGGGATACGACACCGTCGAATACTATGGTGACAACGCCCTCGGGCCCGGTCTTTATGGCATCATGGAGGCCTTTCACAGCCACCTCGGCGACGATCTCGTTGTTGGTGTCCAGCATCTTGGCGTTCTTGGTGGAGGAAAGCTCGAGGAGCATGTCGCGGTACTTCTCCTGCTCGGGGGACAGCATCTTGGGGCGCTTTCCCTCAGGCTTCCTTCCCCGGGGTTTGGAGTCCTTTTCTTCGACGGGCTCCGCTTTCGCTTTCTCCACATTCTCCGCCACGGGTTCCGGGGCGGTCTCATCCTTGGGTTCTGCGGGAGCCCTGAGCTCCTTGTGCTTCTCCCCTTCCTTTATGAACTTTTCACGGGCACCGACGTTGAAGCGCTCCCTTCTCTCGGGCTCCTCACGTTTCCTGCCGTTCCTGCCGCCTTCCCTGCTCTCCCTGGGCTCCCTGACCTCCTTAGGTTCCCTCTCCTCGTCGGTCTTTGAGGTGCGGCTCTGTCTCTTCCCGGAGTTCTCGTCGCCGGATCCGTTGGTGAACCCGCTCATCTCCATGTACTGGTCCCCGGGCACCTTGTTGCGGAGGCACTTCATGATCTGCTTGCCGGAGAGCTCTTCGACCTCGTGAGCGCTGGGCGCCCTGGCGACGTAGTCGATATCGGCTACCTGGAAGAGCTCCCTGAGTATGAGCTCGCCTCCCCTGTCCCCGTCCACGAATGCTATTGTGGTCTTCAGCTTGGAGAGGTCCTGCACGGTCTTCGGAACGTTGGTGCCCTCTACAGCTATAGCGTTCTTTATACCGCTTCTGAGAAGGTTGAGCACATCGGAGCGTCCCTCGACGATGATTATGGAATCAGAGGTCTTCACCGCCGGGCCTGCCGGGCATTTGTCCGGGCCGTAGGATATTATCTCCTCGACCTGGACGCTTTCCTTGATGCTGTCGGCAAGGTCAGTGGATGTGCTCTTGCTCTGCTTTATCATCTCATTCAGGAGCTCCTTCGCCCTCTCGACGACCTGCTCCCTTCTCTTCACACGGACATCCTCTATGCCCGTGATCTTTATGGTGGCCTTGCACGGTCCGACTCTCTCGATGGTCTCCAGAGCGGATGCCAATATGGCAGTCTCGACCCTGTCGAGGCTTGAGGACATGCGGACTGTTCCTTCGGACCTTCCGCTCTTGGAGGTAACATCAACCTCTATGCGCCCTATCCTTCCGGATTTCTGCAGGTCTCTGAGGTCAAGCTCCTCTCCCAGGAGTCCCTCGGTCTGACCGAATACCGCACCGACGACGTCCGGTTTATCGACGACGCCGTCTGCGGTCATCTTTGCATTTATCATGTATTTCGTTGTGTTCGGATCTATGTTGTTCATTACGAATCCTTCTTAAGGGAACAACTATGCCGCCTCGATTACTGGCTGATTGAACCGGACTCAGTCCGGCACCACTCTTTTCCCATATTCCCTCCGTTTCTTTCGCAACGGGGGAAGTCCTTGTCTTGTCGTCATGCGGCGTTGCCGGGACGACTTGTGATTGTGATATGATGTCCAGTGATTCGAGGGAGACCTTGTTCCCTCTGAACGCAGTAATACTTTTATCCGATATAAATATATCCGGTGTTTAGTTGAGTTTTATATGGTTCAAGCGCCCCTCAAGGGAGAACAGGGAGTATAGCGAATTATCGCACGAGAACAGTATCACCTGCTGATCCCTGGCGAAATCCAATATGGCTTTGCAGGCACCCTGCTTCCTGGTGGCGTCGAAGCGCAAAAGGACATCGTCCAATATCAGAGGCAGCCTCTCCGATCCCATCTCCTTTGCCACGGCCATCTTCACCGACAGATACACCTGGTCCCCGAGTCCGCTGCTCCACTGCAGCGCCGACTTCTTCTCCATGTCATCGGTTATGAAAAGGTCCTTGTCCCTAGGATCCCCGTCAAGGCGGTATCTTCCGTTGGTCATCAGATTCAGATATCTGTTGGCGGTCTTCACCACCGACGGTTGCAGATCCTTGTAGAAATGCTCGGAAGCCCCCGATATCAGGTACTCCGCCAGAGACAGGGTCCCCCACTCCCTTACGAGATCATCCAGGGCCTTCTGGGCTTCTGTCCTGCGGACGTTCAGGTCGGACATGGCGTCATCCTTCTTCAGGATATTCAGGTTCCTGTCCAGTTCCCCTATCTTCCTGTTCAGTTCCTCTATCGTATCGTCCGTGTCGTCATCCGAGAGGATATTGCCCTCCGCCTCCACGAGTTTTATGAGCTCCCCCACTTCCAATCCCGCGGAAGCGGACATGCTCCCTTCCAGATACGCTATCTCCGCATCCGTTTTCTTCAGGGTGTCCCGGTCCTCGCATATGGCAAGGAACCTTTCCCTGTCGCCATAGTCTGCCAGGAAATTCGTCATTGCGATCTCCAAGGTACGCTGCTCCTCCAGGCGCCGGTCCCTGTCCTCGGTGCTGAACGGTGTACCGCGGGCGATCCTGAGCAATTTGTACATCGCATAAGCGTTATCATGGAAATTCGGCTCCGTCAGCTTCAGGTCCTCGAAGAGCGGCATCACAGATGCCTTGAGCGAAGCTATCTCGTCGTTCAGCATCCTGATCTGAGCGAGAGCATCGTCCCTCTTCTCCGCGGCTATCGTGATGAACTCCAGTCTGCTGGCCAGAGTGCAGGCCTTCTCAGGGGATGTTTTTGCGGGATATCCCTCGGAGGTTATCCATCTGTACCATTCGTCCTCCGTTATGGCCTCTGAGTTGTTCCTCTCGACCCTTCCGGCCAGGATCACCGGCAGCAGCAGACCGATTATGATGGTGACGGCTCCTGCCAGAAGAAGAATGAATCTGAGGTCCGGGCTCTCCGGGAACAGGAGGAAGCTGAGCATCAGAAGGATCAGACCGGCTCCGGTCATGATTCCCCTGGTGATGTTCTTGACTACCGGAACGGTATTCTCGCTCTTCCTGGCCATTATGGCGGATTCCGCCATATTCGATATGTACGTACCGCTGCGGACCCTTCTCGCGGCCTTCTCGCTCCAACCGGTAGCCTGAGTATAATCTTCCACAAGCTGCTGGGAGCTCTCGGCGGTCTCCTCTAAGGTGGCCCTCATCTGCTCTTTCACTTCCACCTTCAGCCTGACCGCCCACGCATTCTCTATCTCCTCCTGCCTCTCGAGTATATCCTTCGGCTTCCTGCCGCTCAGGGCTTCCGGCAGTTCCTCCGGCGAGGTATCGATATCTATGATCCTGGTGGCGGCGAGCCTCATCTCCAGCTTATTGTACTCATCCCTTGCGTTCTCAGGCATCTCCCTGGAGTATTCCAGGTCCTCTCTGCGCCTGTAAAGCTCCTTCAGGGATTCCACGTTCTTCTTCTGGGACATTATGACCATATTGCGGCCTTCCTCGTTGCGGCGCAGCTCCTGCTTCTTCTTCATGCCCGCAAGGCTCCTGCTGAGCTCGTCCCTTTCCGCTACGAGTTTGTCGTACTCGTCGCTCTTCGCCTCGATGGCGGCGGTCTCCTCCTCTATCCTGTCGATCTCAGAGAGCAGGCTCCCCATCTCGTTCCTGTCGCTGATACGGCTCCGGTTCATGATCTCCAGCATGCGTTTCTCGATATCCTCGGATATTCTGGGTATCTCCTCTCCCCCGGGCACGGTGAGGAAACGGTTCCTGAAATCGCCGCTGGTGAGTATCTTGCTGTTGGCAACCTGCTCCAGGTCCATTGCGAATATCGACCTGTATGTTTCCGCATCGATGCTCAGCTCGTCCGAGGGCAACGGTTTCCCTTTGGCCTCCGTGACCTTCCTCCCTTTTCTGACGAGCATCCTCTCGTCTCCGTCATCCATCACGATTATCAGCGTGCCCGAATCGTTCCTGTCCGCCGAAGGGTATCTGGATTTCCTGCCCGGGAAGAGGGTGCTGCGGATGAACTCCATGGTGGTGGTCTTCCCTGTCTCATTCGCCCCTGTGAAGAGTGTGACGTTCTCCCTGAGATCGCCCGAGGTCCATCCCTTTACGTTTCCGAAGGAGTTTATGTTGATTCTCAGGATCCTCATCTTGCACCCTCCATCGATTTCTCGACGATCATCAGGACTGCGTCGTTGACCAGGCTCTGCAGTTCCTCTGTGCTCATTCTCTCGAAGATATCCTTCACTTTGTCGGAGGCGCAGTTGGAGCAGACCGCTCCGACGAGCTCCTCCCTTCCCATGTGGGAGATGCGGTTGCCGTACTCTATTATGGCGGACATGAAGTCCCCCGCATTTCGTTTCTTCTCCATGTCTATCTCGGGGAGGGTATTCACCACAAGGTCTGCGCATTCGCATCCGGTCTTGGCCTCCACAAGCTTCTTGAAGCCTTTCCTCTCCAGACGCAGGATGCGGTCCAGAGGGCCGTGGCCCTTCAGAACGAGACGTATGAACATGGTGTTCTGGATCAGGGGGATGAGCTCTGAGACCAGGGAATTCACGTCACTTCTGCCGGTTATATCCGCCTCTATGGTGTCCCAAACGATATCACCCGTCTGGAAGAAGGACATGTCCGATATCCTGCCGTCCCTGACCGTGACAAGGTATGCGCCCTTCCGGCCGCTCTCGCTCACATCCCGTCCCTGGGTGTTGCCGGGGTAAACAACATGGGGATACTCGTTGAGGACTCCCCTCTTATGGATATGGCCCAGGGCCCAGTAGTCAATCTTCTTGTTCAGCAGGGATCTGAGGCTGCAGGGCGCATAGGCGTCCCCGGAGCCGGACGGCGGGTCGACGTCGCAGTGCACCGCGGCCAGGCAGAATACCCCGTCTTCACCCTTTATGCCCTCGGTAAGGTCCCGGGACACGTGCCTTACCGAATGGCTTATGCCGTATATCCGGGCCATGCAGTCCTCCTCTGAGGGGTAGTGGAAGCAGGCAGCCTCATCGGGGAACACGAAGGCGTTGCTCGGAAGCGGTATGGAGTCAGCCCACCTTCTCGCGTAATCGTGATTGCCGTAGGCTATGTAGCAGGGGATGCTGAGCTCCCTCAGGGCGTCTGCGAAATTGGCTCTTGTGAGCGGCGTCTCATTGCTGTTGTCGAAGATATCCCCTGAGAACACGACAAAATCCACGTTCTCCTGTTTAGCCTTCTTAACGATGTTATTGAGGGCGGTGAAGGTGGATTCCTTCATCCTTCTGCCCTTATCGGAGTCCAGGGAGGCTATTCCGACGAATCTGCTCCCGAGATGCAGATCAGCACAGTGAATGAATCTGAAAGAACCTCCCATGTCGGGAAATATGTCTTGTCAGGGTATAAATGCTGATGCTCACCAGTCGCCGTATCTGCCGAAATCCTCGGATGCTCTTATCAGGGAATGTATATTGCTGGGGTGAGAGAACGGCGGGACCTCGCAGGCAGTCCCGAGTATGCATCCGCTGGGGCTGTCTCTTCCGTCGAGTATCTGCTTTCCCGCAAGCTCGTATATGGTCTTCTGATTAGGCATTACGAAAAGCTTCGTGTCCACCGACGGCATGATTGTAGCCAGTCTCCCGAAGGTGTCCTTCAGGACCTTGGCGGGGAACATTTCCCTGTCCCAGTATCCTATTTGCATTATCGTCATTGGCGTGTAGACGATCTTCTCCCTGTACAGCATATAGTCGTCTTTGTGGTTGCCGCAGAAATGATAGAATATCTGCGGTCCGGCACCGTTCTTCATGCACTTCCTCACCAGGGCATCCAATGCCGGAGGCGATATCTCCGCTATGGTTTCCGGAGCCATGGTATCGCTGTTCTCGAAGACGGCGCCTGTGTTTATTACGGCGCTGCCGTATCTGTCCGCGATGACCCCTGCGCCGGTCGCCGCCGTCTCCACGTATATGTCGATGAGCTTCTTGCATAGGTCGATGTCCGTGATAGTCCACATCAGGAACTGTTCCAGGCCGCAGAGCTCCGCGGCGGAGCCGATGGGCTCCGGGCAATATGCGAGGGGGACGAACATCTCGGGCATGTTCTCCTTCGTGTAGTCCATCGCATCTGACAGCCTCGGGAAGGAATACCCTTTCTTGATCTCCTCGCTGTCCGGTATATGGATGAGGTCGACATCCTCGGGCTCGTTAACGACCACATTATCGGGAACGGGCGCGGTGTACTCCATCGGCTTCAGCCTGATGCCCAGCTCCGGGAGCCAGGGGTGTGCGAAATAGTATTTCGTCACGGGAAGCAGATCATATAGCTCCTGGGCGTAGGCCATGCATCTGACGGCAAGCCTGGGCTTCTCATAGAACTCCCTTATGGTGTACCCGTTGACGACGGTAGCGTGAGACAGCATCATCGGGTCAACAGGTATCCTGTCGCCCCCGCTGCTGATGAATGCGGAGGCGTAGCGTTTCTTCGCCTTACTGAGCCAAGATCCGTTTATGGGCGGGAATCCGTCTTCCGGGTTCATAGCGCCTCCATGGTCCTCAATCATGAAATAGCTATCCGCCCGCATCCTGTTTATATCGTCAGGGGCTAATCATTCTCTGCAAATGAGGAATATCAAACGAAAGGTGAATGAAGAGATAGAGAGAGGGCATCTCGGCTCGGATGAAACCTGCGAGTACTATCCCTGCCATTACGAAGGTCAGGACTGCACCTTCTGCTACTGCCCCTTCTATCCGTGCATGGATGAGAGATTCGGTACGGAGCTACGGCGCAGGAGGGGCGATACGGTATGGGACTGCAGCCCCTGCCTCATGATACACGACAAGGACGTGGCCGAGTTCATATGCGACAGGATGAAAGAGCAGGGGATCAAGGATGCTGATGACCCGCGCATAAAGGATATATTCGACCCGGCGGCCGAGCTGTATCTTTCGAAGAGTTCATCCGCCTGAAGCGACCCTGATCGCCGTTATCACCGTTCCCTCTTCGGGAACAGTGTCCTCGGGGACAGGGACGCCTTTGATAAGGAAGATGTAAGCATCCGGGGATCTGCCCGAGGAGATCATGGTCTCCTCCAAAGTGCCCTTCACCGGGACGGTCTCATCCCCCAGGTCGATGACGGCGCATTTCATACGGTATGCGAAGCATCCTTGGTATTTACTTCCGCCGAGGGCTCACCAACCCTTTTAAAGCCACGACTCTTATTTCAAACGGCCCATGTCCTCAGCGGCAAGGAGATTCTTAGTGATATCATCCGTTGCAGTGCTAGCTCTGTCGGCTCTTCTCTCCGTTCCGGCAGAGGATCTCTGCGCTGTGACAGCAGAGGGCGACGGGTCCGCAGTGGATCCGTTCAGGATAGACAGTGCAGAGGACCTTCGCAGGATAGGCACAGGCAATATGGGCATGGATAAGCATTATGTTCAGACTGCGGACATAATCTTCCCCGATGATGCGGGCCCGAGGATCCAGGTGTCTGCCGTAAGAGGTCCCCAGGACACAGTTTTCGAGGTCGGTGCCAAGATCCCGTCCGGCCTCTGTGCGACGATGCAGGCCAATGAGTACATAGCGTCATGCCAGGGCGGCCCGGAGTATCTGAGATTCACTATACCTAACAACGTATTCCTGGATGAATCCTTGGTGTCAATAGCATACACAGGGCTGCCGGGCGTGAATGAGGATGTATCCGATAACGCATGGTCCGTATCCTTTGTGTACATGCAGAAGGACTCGGGTTCCTTCACCCTACCGACGAGAGGCAATTTCTCTCCCATAGGCGACAGGGACAATCCGTTCACCGGGACCTACGACGGAGCAGGATTCAGGATCGGAGGGATCAGAGTGATGGATTACAGGAACGGGGACTCGTTCTCAGGTCTTTTCGGATACGCGGACGGTGCGGTCATCCGCAACGTCTTCCTGGACGGCAGCGGTTCTGTGTTCTCATCCAATTCCTTCTATCAATCGTCAACGAAAACCTCAGGTGAGAGCAGGACCAGAATCTCCTCGGCAGGGAGCATATGCGCCTATGCTGTCGGAACGCTGATTGAGAACTGCAGCTCCGGCTGCACGGTATCCTCCGTCATTATCGACATAAGCAAGACGGAATCGCTGTCCAACGGGAATCAGTATCAGAACACGGTTCGCATGGAATCCTTCGCAGGCGGGATCGCCGGCAGTGCGGAGGACTGTGTGATCAAGAGCTCTTCCTTCTCCGGAGCAGTGACCTCCCTGATATTCGACGAGAAGAGCCTGGTCTTCACACCCGTCTCCGGCGGCACCGGCCAGAAGATATTCCAGCTGAGGATGCATCAAAGCGGTAGGTCGTGCCTCGGAGGGATAGCAGGGATCACCACGGGTTCTGAGCTGATATTCTGCTACAACGACTCAGATGCGATAAGCGGGAACAGGTTCTTCTCAGAGAACATAACGGAAAGCACGGACCTTGGAGGGAGCAGCATCGACATCCACATAGAATTCGAATGTTCCCGGGGCGGGATAGCGGGCTTCTCCGAAGGGGACAAGATCATCGGATGCCGGAACAGCGGCGAGGTCTTCGGGGAGGAGCAGGGGATGATGGATACGAGCGGTCTGTCAGCCGGGACGAGCCTGTCATTCAAGCATCTCGGAAGTCAGAACTCCGGGGGCATAGCCGGTATGATGAGCGCCACGGAGGTCCGGGATTGTCTGAACACAGGGCAGATAGGAAGGTCCGGTTATACGAATTTCCAGAAGTCCCCGTATCCTCCTCACCGCATAGGGGGCATATCCGGAACCACGGACGGCCCGAACGTGACGATCAGGAACTGCTTCTCTGATTCCGGATCAGCGAAAAGGCCCGGCGGAGGAGTCGTCGGCGTCTCGCTGGGTTCTCTGACCCTCAGCGGAACATACTTCACATCCTCCGGTCTGAGAATAATCTCGGACAGGGATCTTCAGGAGGACATCGACAAAACGATGCTGTGGAGAATCGATGAGCCGTTCCGCAGTAAAGCGGATTGGGATTTCGACAGGATGTGGACGGTGGACAATGAGAACAAGCCCCGCCTGCATCTAAGATACAACCTGGTCTTCGATTACCTGTATCCGGATATGAGCATCGAGGTTGACGGCTCATCCGGTTCCGGGTTCTCTGTCAGCGCTCCCGCGGTCTCATTCAGGATCAGCCACAGCGCCGATCCGGACAGCTACTATATTCTTCGCCAGGGATCGAAGGAGACCGTGGTCCCGCCCTTCCGCAAGATGATATCCCTGACCCCGGACACGGACCCGTCCGGGTCAGTGAAGGACATGATCCTGAAGGTTAGCAGGCACAGGATGAATCTGGCTGTCAGCTGCGCAATGGAGAACATAAGTCTGGATTCGGAGATCGGAACGGTGAGATGCATGCAGACTCTGAGCGCAAGGGTGGTAGCCGCACCCGGCTATGTGTTGCCGGAGACCATAGAGGTCATGCACGGGAAAGTCAGGTTGGACCCCACACAGTACACATTCGATCCGGAATCGGGGGAGATACTCGTTCCGAACGTCAGGGAGGACATACTGATACAGGCGGTCGCCGTTCCGGTTAAAGCCGATGCCGCGGAAGAAACCGGCACCCCGGAAAAGATCGCTGATCTGCTGGATGCGAATAAGAAGACGATCGTCCAGTCGATGATAGTCGTATCCGGGCTCCTGGTCTCGATATACGGCCTGTGGACCATCCGTGATTAGTTGTGCTCGTCCGCATATTCCTTGGCAAGCCTTTCGTTATACCATTTCAGGGTTACATCCGCAAGGGAGGAGAACAGACCCTTCCTGAGAGCGTAGCGGGCCGTGAAGAACCAGATTGTGCTGATGCCTATTATCACGAGAGCCCAGATCAGCGGGAATTCGATGAGCCCCAGGACCAGGCGTGCCGGTTTGACGCTGTAGGCGAGAGCGGTGAGGCCGAACAGAAGGAACATCAGGACAGTGGGTCTGATGTCACCGTGTGCCTTCCCGTCTATGGATGAGAAGCCCCAATGAGGGGTTATGAAGAGTATCTGCGATATTCCGGCTATGATCAGGAAGAGCAGCATGGAATTGCTTGAGACCACCTGCGCTGTCTGGTTCAGGCCGCCGTCCGGGTCGTAATTCGTCTTCAATATTGCACTGAGCTCCTCTGCCGGTATGTCCAGGGTTATGAGTCCCGAGGTGATCGAGAAGTAGAATCCGAAGTAGATCAGAGCCGCGAAGACGGCGATCACCGCGGCTGCGGGCACAGCATAGCTCAGCACCTCCGGCAGGATGGCTCCCTTCTCATCAGTGGGCTCTGCCCATATGGTCATCAGGAATGCCGTGACGGATACGGTCACGAACGCATAGAATGCCATCTGCGTAGGCATCATGGGTATCATCCCGGAGCCGATGAGTATTATGCCGATTATGATGGCCAGCACGAAGTTCCTGGAAAGGTAGAGCTTCAGTATGTTCCTCATGCCGGAGACGGTCCTTTTCCCCTCCACCAGGGCTCTGGGCAGTGCTGAGAACTTGTCGTCCATGAGGACTATATCGGCTACGCCCCTGGCAGCGCCGCTGCCGCTCTGAAGGGCCACGCCGATCTGTGCGCTTTTGAGGGCGAGAACGTCGTTAACTCCGTCGCCGACCATGGCCACGTATCTGCCGTTCCTCTTCAGGATCTCGACGATCTCCACCTTCTGATTCGGTTTCATCCTTCCGAATATGTTGCCCTCGATGGCGGCCCTGGTCTTCTCCTCGTCGCTCATAGCCTCCAGCTGATCCCCGGAGAAGATGATCCTTTTTCCCGGAAGTCCGGCTATTGAGAAAAGAGCATCCACCGTCGCAGGGTCGTCGCCGGATATAACCTTCAGCTCCATCCCGTTGTCCAGGAATATGTCTATGGTCTCCCTGCAGTCTGGGCGGATCTCATCGCTTATCGCTATCACTGAGAGGGCGAGCATGTCCTGCAGCATCGGCGCGCCGTCCGCATCGTAAAGAGGCAGGTCCGGCGAGAATCCCATGACCACAGTCCTCATGCCTTTGGATGAGAAAGAGGCCACAGCATCGTCCATTCCGTCATTCCCGGACATGCGAGGACCGAGAACAGAGAGTGCTCCCATGTAGATATTCATCACTTCGTCGCCGGCTTTGATCTTGACGGCGCTGTATTTTCTCTCGGAAGAGAACTCGACCTGATCCAGGGGCTCTCTCTTCTCGTAACCGTACTCTGCCTCCAGGGCCTTCACGGTTCGGTTCCTGCTGTCCGTGGCGTTGACGAATTCCTTGATAAGCACGGAGGCGTCATCCCTGAACGGGACCATCTCCTCGAAGACAAGGCGGTTGGTGGTTATCGTGCCGGTCTTGTCCATGCATACCGTATCGACATGGCTCATGGATTCGACGGAGTTAGCTCTCTGCAGAAGAGCCCCGCTGTCCGCCATCCTGACGGCAGCGATCATATATGCCAGAACGATCAACAGGAACAGTGCTATCGGCACCATCTCGAGGATGACCACGGACATCTGTATGACCGTTGTGAAAGGGGATTTCAAAAGCAGTATGTTCGAAAGGACCATTATGGCGATGTAGACGAAGGCGATGAACATGAGCACCATCGTTATCGCCGTGGTCTCCATCTGCAAAGGCGTGCGTTTGCGGTCGAATCTTTTCGCAGAGGACAGCAGCTGATTGGCGTACGAATCCCTTCCGAATGCCGTCACGGCGAAGTATCCGTCCCCGGTGATGCAGAATGACCCGGAATAGATCTTGTCATCCTTCCTCTTCCGTACGGTCTTGGATTCGCCCGTCAGGTGGGATTCATCCACCTCCATGTTCTTCGAGTAGAGGAGCACCCCGTCCACCAGGGCCTGATCCCCCGGCCTGAGGTGTATGATGTCGTCCTTCACGATCTTGTTCTGATCAAGTTCCAGCTCCTCTCCGTCCCTCATCACATGGGCCTTCGGTCTGAGGAGAAGCGCTATCTTATCGAGCCTGCGCTTGGCCCTTATCTCCTGGAAAGTGGCCACCGTGATGTTCAGTATGACTATCCCTGTGGCGGCCAAAGCGTTCCAGAAGTCATCCAGAAGCAGAAGTACTGCGCCGAGGATGAAAAGTATCAGGTTGAAAGGATTCAGGATGTTCCTGAAGAGTATGTCCGTGTAAGTCCTGCTGACCTCCGGTTTCGAGGAGTTCACTTCTCCCCGCGATACCCTGTCCCTGACCTCGGTTGTGCTGAGGCCCCTGAATTCCATGAACGGACAATACCCCACTTGTAATTATAGATTGAGGACTGAGTCTTCGATATCCGACATGGGCAGGGGTTCGAATCTGACACTCTTCTTCTGTGATACATAATCAACAAAGCACACAGCCTTCTTGCCCCTCGCCCCCATGGCCGCATGCGCATATATGCTGAGCTGCAGCTTGTACAGGGGAAGGTTGAGGTCCGTATCATCGGTCTTGTAATCGTGTATCTCTATCCTGTCATCGAATTCGGCGACAACGTCTATTATGCCGCGCAGCGTAACATCGGCGACGGGCAGAGCGCATCTGATTTCCGTTCTTATCTCAGACCCTTTAAGGGAATCCAATATCCTGCGCACCTCCTCCAGCTCAGGATATTCCTCCTTCGGCACTATTCCGCGGGACATGAGGTATGCCGCTTCGTGAACCGCAGTGCCGTAATCCGCCCCTTTGCCCGGGATCTCATCCGTTCCGTCTGCGAAGGCCGAATCCTGAGCTTCCATCAGTTCGTGGACGGAAACGTTCCTGCGTCTTTTGCTGTACGCGGGTATCTCGGGAGGCCGGCTCATGCTCTCCTCGTATCCGAGCAGGTGCCCGCGATCGGTGTATTCGAATGTCTCGCCATCGCCGAAATGATCGAAGAAAGTGGACGGTTTATCGCCTGAGGTAAGGCACAGGTACTGTTTGGCCCGGGACATGGCTACGAAAAGGAGCCGTCTCTCTTCGGAACGGTCATTTTCTTTGCACAGGCCCATCAGCTTGTCGCGCCAAGAGCTGATTATGCGCTCATGAAGGACACCCCCGTCCATTTTTGAATAGTACTCCTTTTTGCACCTGACTCCGAACTCCTCGTCGAAGTACAGGGATTCAGGATCGGTCCGAGTAGAGGGGAATGATCCGCTATCGAGGCCTGCAACTATTACGATCGGGAACTCCAGTCCCTTGGAGGAGTGCGCGGTCTGTATGGTGACCGCGTCCGGGCTGACAAGGGCATCCACATTGTATTTCGTCTTATTCTTTATGTCATCCTCTATCAGCCTTATGAGATCCGATATCGTGATGAGGGATCCGGAATAGGCTCTGGATAATACAGTGGTAACAGCCTGGGTTATGTCATTGCTCAGACCGTAGAATTCGAATATGGATGTGATAAGATCATTGGGCCTGCGCCTTTTGCGCAGAAGAGCCAGTCTGTGGTCGGACAGGTTGCGGGGCATGACCCCTTCGCCGCCATCCCTTCCGAGGACGGAATCTATGTATGATAAGGATGCGCCCATGTCCGCGAGTATTGCGGCCTTGCCTCTGATGTCACTTTCGTTATTCACATATCTGAGCCATGCCAGGACCAGCTTCCCTTCTCTTGTGGACATTATCTCCACGTCCCCGTGCAGGAAAGCATGCACTCCTTCCTTGTCGGCCAGCTCCTTAAGGGATCGGCAGAAATCACCGTTGCGGCACAGAACGGCTATATCTCCGTACCTGACGTCCCTTATTTTGCCGTCATCCACGATCTTGTAATCCCCGCTGAAAACGTAGTCCTTTATCTTGTCCAGGATAGCCCTTTGCTGATCCTCCCGGCTCTCGCCCCGTATCATATCGAATCCGGTATATTCATTCCTTAACGGGCTTCCGGAGCTTCTCAGCATTATTATATCAGGATTCTTCTCGATGGGGTCGATATTCTCATCCTTTCTAGTCCTGGCATCCAGGGCTTTGAAGGACTTCTCTATCACCAGGGCGGAGCTGCGATAATTCTCTTCCAATGGGATTTTGGAGAATTCCTTCGGTACTTCGAAAGGTATCCTTTCCAGGTCGCGATTCAAGACCCTGATGAGCCGTTTTGTTTTTGTCTCGAAATTTATGATGTTATCCGGAGAGACGTATCTGAATCCGTATATCCCCTGTTTCCAGTCACCCACCGCGCAAAGATTCGGCTTCTTCAGGAGCAGAAGGCAGATCTCCATCTGCAGTTCGTTCGTATCCTGGAATTCATCCACCATCATGTGTTCGACGGAATGCAGCTTCCTTGTTCTCTCATCCGTATAGAGAATAGCGAAGGCGAAGAGGGCTGTGAGGCCGAACGTGAGTCTGTTGTCTCTCACCGATCTCTCAATGTAAGCGAAGTAGATGTCCCTCACGAACTCCAGCATCAGGAACCTCTTGTCGTCGTTGGCGAGCTTCCCGTACATCTCAGGAGCGATCTCCTCCTTCTCCGGGCTCATGGCCTCCAGGATCTCTGCCGGGATGGCGCATTCGTCCCCCTTCTCCAGATCGAGGATCTTCTTTCTGACATCCTTCATCTCAAGGTTTGAAAGGGCATTCTCCAAGTTGTTCGTCTTGCCCCTGACCAGGGATTCGCCGTCCATGAACCATTCGAATCTGAGCGGGATTATGCCGCGGGCCATGATCTTATTGATCAGCTTGTACAGATCATCGGAAAGCCCCCCCATGAGGGCGGTCACATCATTCCCGTCCTTGCGGTATCTGTGGCCGTGCTCATTGATGAAATCGGAATAGAAGAGCATGAAATGCTCACGATTCAGAGATTCGTTATCAACGAGACGGGCTCTTCTTGAAAGTATCGGTTTGATATCGAAGAACCTGCTCACGACATCCGGGGACCCCAGGACGATCTTGAGGCAGAGTGCATCGAATGTGGATGTCCTTATGCTGTTTATCTCATTCACTCTGCCAGCTTTAGACATCGCATCCCGTATGCGGTCCCTCAGCTCTGCGGCGGCGTTGTTCGTGAATGTGACCATCAGTATGTCGTTGGGTTTCACATCCTTTTCCAGGAGGGACAAGTATCTCTTCACCAGAGTGCTCGTCTTCCCCGTGCCGGGCCCGGCATCGACAACCAACGGCCCATGGGTGTGATCTATGATCTTCTGCTGCTGTTCGTTTGCTTCAGACATCGGTCTCACCTCCTTCGGCAGGTTCTGCGGTGCAGATGTCCGCGAAGTCGCACTTCCCGCAGTCGCATATGGGTTCTGCGGGGTGATCCGTACTGTACATTACGCCAAGCCTCTCCATGTCTTCAGCCAGCTCTTCTCTGAAAGTCTCAAGGGCTTTCATGGAGATCAATAAGGTGTTGTTGTCTTTGACGACCATATCCTCAGACAGATCTTTCCTGATTTTCTTAGCCAGATCCTGCACATTTTTGCGAAGGGTCTTCCCGTCCTTCATACCTGATGAAAGAACTGCCCGGATGAGTGCTTCCGAATCATTGTCCTCGGCGTGTTCCGGGCGGATCTCCGAGACCGTTTCCACGATAGCATCCAGACAGGGCCTGAAAGCAGAGTACTTTTTTATGCCCTCCATAACTTCTTCGATGTACTCGCGGAAGATGTCATCCTCGCTCATCAGTCTGACTGTTCTGAAGGATCCTTTGATATCTCGCTCCAGACCTTTGGCGAAATTCATGTTGCCCTCCTTCGAGAAGAAAAGCTTGAATTCGCCACGGCTGTCGGGGAAGAGCTCATCCAGAAGTGCCAGGTAGAAGAGGGACTGATAGTCCTTGTAATCATTTCTCTTCGTTCTGTCCATTCTAGATTTGATGTCTGAGGCATTGATGGGCCTTCCCGTCTTAAAATCGTAGATCGTACCGTTCCACAGGAGATCGAAGACCCCTTCCATGAGCCTGTCCTTAGAAACGCATTTTACCTCGGAGAAATCAGCTACGGCATTGAGACCGAGCTTCTTCATGAAGTGGTTCCTCGTCCCTTCCCCGCGTTCCTCCAGCCTCGGGACCTCTATTCCCATTAGATCCACAGCGGCATCTATGCTTGAGATATGTCCCAGTATCTCCGAGCGTTCTATGTTGTACTTCTCCGGGGATGAGAGCCCGGCGCACACAGATGCGATCTCGTCCGCGAAGTGATCAAGACCGAGCTCTTTCACCTTATCCGGATAGCACACCCTGAATTCCGCGAAGCTGTGTATCATCGTTCCCCGAACCGTTGCATCCTTGTCAGGCATTTTCGTGATGGTTCCGAACATGAATTTTCGGGGGCATTCCACGAATCTGTTGTATTGCGTCTTCGAGAATGGCTTGGGGATGAAATTCGGGCCTATCTCCTCACTTCCTATCACCGGCGGTTCGGTCGCATCATCTGAGACCCAAGGGTCTGTTACCAGTTCATCACAGACTTCCGAGAAGTCGAGGAATGTTTTGTCGCATTCGGCATGACCGAACATGATGCACGGTGCCGGTCTGTTGCCTCTTTTCGATGAGTTGCATATGTAGACTCTGGCAGTTCCCTGCTGCATCAGGATCTGGAATCTCTCGGCGTTCTTCTCCCTCTCATCCTCTTTCTCACCGGCGCTCAGGAAATCGATCTCGTGGGGATCCCTCTCCCACTCATTCCCCATTCCGAGGTATATCACGAAGGGCCTGTCGATGTAAACGGACCTTTTGCAGTCCACCAGGAGAACCCCCTTCTTCTCATTCTCCGGGATCTGCTCGCTGTGCTTCAGGGAGCCTATATTGTTAACGGCGTAAGCGATGTCCTCCACCTTCGAGGGCTCTACGAATTCGTTGGTCAGTTCCATCTCATCAAGGAGTATCTTCACCTGAGCAGAATCCTTGCCCTTCCTGACAGCCTTCTCGCAGACCTCCAGGAATGTCATCTCTCTGATGTCCCTCATGATGCCCATCAGCTCGGACGTCCTCTCTCCCGCCTCCAAGGCCTTGGGATACTGGCTGAGCATGTACTCGTCGTACTTGCTGCCTATGAATCCTCCGTAGGCCGAGAGAAGCTCCCTCACATGCTTCACTCTGATTATATCGAAAGAAAGGCTTAGGGACAGGAATTCCAGGAAGTCCCTTACGCTGTGCAGGTCCTTCACGCTCAGTGAGTTGATGAAAGGTATCCTTTTCCTGTATAGCGCAGAACGTACGGCATCTGCGATCTGCCCCCCCACGTCCATCACTATGGCGACATCCTCCGCGTTCTCTGCGTTGATGAGGCCCACTGCGTTCTCGGCGACCTGGCGGTCGTTGCCGAGCTCCCTTATCTCCCTTATCTTATAGTCTCCCTTTTTGAATGGGGATATCTCATCGTAGGTTCCGAATTTCGGGTTGAAGTGCTTATCCAGATCATCGTAGAGCTCTACGCCGATCACAGCAACCCTCAGTCCGTCGAATATGCCGTCCTTCTCTGCGTCGAATTCCCCCATCACCCTGTCAAGGGTGGGCAGTGCCATCAGCTCATCGTAGATCCTCTGGGCCCTTTTCCCGAGATGAGGGCGTACGTCTGCGGTATACCGTCTCATCCTGAGTATGTTATCCACTTCCCCGTGGACGAATCTTATGTCATATCCTGTGTATTTCGATATCAGTTTGACCAGGCGTATGTCGCTCAACAAACCGGTCTGCAGCTCCCTCAGGGCCACATCCCCGGCCAATTGCCTCGGGGTTATGGAGAATACGCCCAGCATCGGCCTCCTCACCCTGTTGCCCAGGGCAAGTGCCAGAGGGGCGTCGTTGCATAGCACGAGATCATAATCCCTGACTTCTTCGTAGAGCTCGTCTATGGTTTTCGCTACCCTCATCGATATCGTTTCACGAACGCCTATTAAAATAATATAGTCTGCTATGTTACACCTGTGAGCAAGGGCATTTTCGTCATCCAGGTGATAACGACCGGGCCGGACGGGTATCCGAAGGACGGGGTAGCAGAGGTGGGGATAGCATCCGTCGACCTGGATTCCGGGGAGATAAGGAGCGTGTACCAGAACAGGATACGCCATGAGCCCGCGTCCCTGGATGAGTCCAAGATCGAGTATCTGGAGAATAATTCAGGCATGAAGGCATCAGACCTCGCCGATGCGGAGCCGGCAGATTCAGTGGTCAGGGAGGTCAAGGATATACTGAAGGGCGGGACCGTGACCTCCTTCGATGTTGCCAACGTATTCTACAGGTATATGATACCGGAACCCTGGGACATGACCTTCGAGGTCTCCATAATGCCCTCCGTCTCTTCCAGAATGCCGTATTCTCTGAGGTGCAGGGAGCCCTATGAGGAGAACAGGGCGATAATGAGAGCATACGCCGCCATCTACGGGGAAGAGGCTCCACTCATCCCTTCCGGCCCCGCAACGGCACTGGATCTCGCCCTTATGACGGCTTACATAATAATCAATCTGAGGCGGCAGAGCAAATACTGACGACCCGTCACGGATTTAACGGAGCAATGCCATTGCCCGCCCATGCCAGAGCTGATGACGGTCACGCAATTCAACGATAAGGTACTGGCAGTCATCTCCTCATCCAGGGAGATAAGGAACGTGACCATGGTCGCGGAGATCTCGTCCATAACCCGGGCCGCATCAGGTCATTACTATCTGGATCTCAAGGATTCCCAGTCGAACATAAGATGCACCTTCTTCAGGTATGCGGCATCCAAGCTCATTTTCGATCCGAAACCGGGGATGAAGGTACTGGTATTCGGCGGAGCATCATTCTACCCGAAAGGCGGGTCCCTGAGCTTCAACATAGAATGGATGAAGCCGTACGGCAAGGGGGAGGCGAGCGCAGCATTGGAGGAGCTTACCGCCAGGCTGCTCAAGGAAGGGCTGTTCGATGCTGAGAGGAAAAGGGCACTGCCCGTCTATCCCCGGGCAATAGGCGTGGTCACATCCCCATCGGGGGCGGTGATAAAGGACATAATCGACACTGTGGCGAAGAGGTTCCCCTCGGGGATAATCCTGGCGGCGGCCAAGGTCCAGGGCGAAGGGGCCCCGGAGTCCCTTGTGGCAGGGATCGAGCTTCTCAACTCCCAGGAGGATGTGGATGTTATCATAGTCGGACGCGGAGGGGGCTCCGCCGAGGACCTTTCAGCGTTCAATTCGGAGACAGTCGTCAGAGCCATAGCATCCTCCAAGGTGCCAGTGGTCTCTGCCGTCGGCCATGCCACGGACAAATCCCTCTCGGACAGGGTGGCGGACGCATATGCGGAAACGCCTACGATGGCGGCCGTGATGTGCACCAGGGACATCGATGATATAAGGAGGGGACTGTCGTTCATGACAGGCAAGATTGCGCGCTCCCTGACATCCATAGTCAAGGATATGCGGTCCAGATTCGCCTATCCGAACGCGAGGCTGGACCCCAGGAATGCCGCGGTGACACTGGAGAGATACGGTGCGAAGCTGGATCTCCTGTCTGAGCGGGGCGCATCGTCAGTATCCGGGAGGCTGAGGTTCATGTCCTCCAGATACGAGGTTCTGAACGCCAAGCTGGACCCGAAGAGGGCCGCCGAGAAGGTGGAGGGGTACTGGGTGGCTCTGGATTCGGTCTCGGAGGCAATGGACGATTCCGTCGTCAGGAGGCTGGCCGACAATTCCAGGGAATTGGAGCACAGGTCGCAGATGCTCGCGGGACTGGACCCCCGGAGGGTGCTGGACAGAGGTTACAGCTTCGTGACCGATGAGGCAGGGAGGACGGTCACATCCGTCTCCGGTCTCAGAGCGGGGTCTAAGATGACCGTTACGATGAGGGACGGCTTCGTCAAAGCTGAAGTGGAAGAGGTGACTGAATATGGAAGAAGAGAGGAATGAGAAGAATATCGAGGATATGACGTTCGAGGAGAGCCTTCGTGCCCTTGAGGAACTGGTTGAGGAGCTGGAGGCCGGAGGTCTCGATCTGGATGAGAGTCTGGAGATCTACGAGAAGGCGATCAAGCTGAGGGATCATTGCCGGAAGATACTCGAGGAGAGCGAGCGCAAGGTGCAGAGGCTCATGGAGAACGCATCCGGAACAGAAAGGGTGGATTTCACTCCAGACCGCTGATCCACAGCGGCAGGTCCCTTTTACAGGCCCAATCGCTTGTGCTGCGGTAGAGCTTGGTCTCCGTGAAGTGCTCTATATCGAAAGCTAATCTCAATGCCCCGTTGAGCTCGCCGCATCTCATGTTACTGCAGTTGTAGCCACCGAAAATGTACTTCAGGCCGATCAGAAGGATCTCCACGAGGTCGTGCCCCCTGCATATCGTCCACGGGTCCCTGTGATGCTCCATCTCCTCCTCCAATCTCTTGCGGAGGTCCTTGGGGCTCAGGCTGGGGTTGTGGGAGTTGTAAATGACCTCGTCGACCATGTTCCGTATGTCGCATTGCAGGGTCCTACGGTCTATGAACCTGCCGAAGTCCAGATCCCTGAAGCAAAGGTCCCGTCCGTTGTTCTCGGAGATGAGCATCAGCGTTCCCAGCGGATATGCGGAGTTTATCAGAACATCTCTGATCTCCCCGTGATTCCTCACAAAATTCTCGACCTTGGCACGTTCCCCGTACTCCCATATGACCTCATCCAGGGCCCGGCTGCGTATCATCATGCCCTCCAGATCCCTGGTGTCCGTCTGGAATAAAGGGGGGTCGCGCCTGACGGACAGGACTCTGTCCAGGTCCGAGTCGACGATTCCCAGGACCTTGTCGTCCTTACGGTTGTGGAAAAGCTCCTTGACCACGGTAGACGTATTATCCTTGGAATGAGCGACTATGAGCTCCACGTTCTCCCTGTCGGACAGCTTACCGTACAATCTGTAGTCCGTGATGCCCTCAACGACCAACACAGTCCCGTCAAAGGCTCCCCTCAGCATGGAGATGTTGTTCGCTATGTCCGTAGTTCCCAAGTATTCACGCAAAGTCAACCCTCAGTTCGGTTGCCAGATCCCATCTGTCGTGTATTATCTGAGGTGAGTGGGTGGCTATTATGATCTGCAGGTCCCTCAGTCTGCAGACGTCAAGGAATATCCCGCCCAGCTTCTGCTGCCACGATATGTGCAGCGAGACCTCCGGCTCATCAAGCAGAACGATGGCGCCGGGGGCGGCGTGGAAAAGGAGGCGGTAGAAGATGATCATTATCTGCCTCTCTCCGGAGGACAGATAGGATAGGCTTAGGGAGGTTCCGCTGTCCATCTCCACGCCTATATGGGAATTATCCTTGATGTAGATGTGCTTGTCAGTGAGAAGGCCGTTTATTATGTCCATGTACACGATCATCGACTCGGCCAGCAGATAGTTCCTTTTCACATACTCCTCCAGGGAGCGTGCCAGCCCCATGTACGCTTTCCTTTCGTCCACAAGGTCATAGCGCGTCGGAGGGAATCTCATGCCGGAGGGCATGTCGACTGAGAATCCCGCTTCGTTGATGAAATCCAGTTTGGCCTTAAGGTCCTTGGACCAGAATATTATCTCCTCATCGGTCATGTCCTCGTCATCTTCGCAGGTGATCTCGGACAGGTCCTTATGCTCCTTGGCGAACATGATCTCGTCGTGCAGCTCATTGGCATAGGCTTCCAGAGCAGGTACGAGCCTGCCGTCCATCTTCCTCACCGTAGATCTCTCAGGGGACATGTATACCGCGTCGAACATGTCGACAAGATCCTCAACGGTGATGGAGGTCGGCACTTCGTTGCGTATCACCGTTATGCGGAGCTTGTCCTCTTCGTTCTCCACAACCAGGTTGGTATCATCGGAGAAGGTCAGATCGGCCCGGTCGAAGGGTACGCCTCTGATGGTATGCTCGTCGCCCGTGAGTATGGAATACATCAGGCGCAGGATGGTGCTCTTCCCTGTCGCATTGACGGCATGAACATAAGTGAGACCTGAGTCGGAGAGGTTCAACTGGCAGTCATGCGTCCGGAACAGGCCATAAACGGTGAACGTCTTTATCTTCATGCGTGGGCGGTGATAGTCGTGCACCGTTATTTAGGATGCGGTCCCCGTGCGTTCGGACCGGCTGCCGCCACAACGTCGCATAAAGGTTTTATCCGCATTGGTTCTCTGCCGTCACCATGGAAGCGGAAGAGGAATTCTCCCGGATAACCGAACTGATCAAGAAAGGAGATTATGATTCGGCTAAGATGAGAACGCGTTCGCTGGCGGACGCGCACAGAGGAGAAGCTTCCATAGGCATAAGATGTGCCAGCATTATGAAGGTAATTGGCGATGACAGGGAGACCGAAGAGGTCCTCTCTGACATCCTTGCAGATCTTCCCAAGGACGAGACCGAGCGTTTCGAGATTCTTTTCGCAATAGGGATGCTCGGGATGCCCGAGGAGGCCAGGGAGGGCATGGACAGAATGGGCATGGCGAAGGAACGCCCCGAGCAATACGGGCGCATGCTGTTCATGTCCGGCAGGCACGAGGAAGCTCTTGCCGCCCTGTCGGGGTCGGGAACGAGGGATTCCCGGGTGCTCAGGTCGGAGGCCCTTTGCGCACTCGGACGTTATGAGGAGGCCGTTTCCGAGTCCTCCGCTTTGGCAAAGGAAGACGACTCTTATGACGCCACGATATCATATTGCTCTTCCCTGATATCCGCAGGCAGGGAGAAGGAGGCCGTCAGATTCGCCAAGTCGAGGATGAAGGAAGACAAGAGGAACGTGGATTCCCTGGCGGTAATGGCCTACGTTATGAGATTGGAAGGCAAGCTGCCGGCCGCGGTGAACTACGGCAACAGGGCCCTGAAGGCTGACCCTCTCCACATAGGGGCCCTGGAGACCATGGCCATGTGCCTGGTCGAGAAGGGGGACGTGGTTCATGCGAAGCTGTTCGCCGGCACCATAAATCATAAATCCCCGGGGCATCCGGCGGCCATACGCATACTGGATGCCTGCAACTCCATATCCTAGAGCTTGGATATCCTCTTCCTCGTGCCGATGAGGAACTCCTTCCAGAATGAGGGAGTCAGAAGAGCCAGTGCTGCGGTTATCTCCAAACGGCCTACCCACATCAGTATAGTAATGAACACCTTCACGAAATCGCTCGCTTCGCCGTAGGATTCGGCGAAGGCGCCTATTCCGAGGCCCGTGTTGCAAAGGGCGGATATCGAAGTGTATACAGAATCCAGGAACGGAAGTCCCGTTGCCACCAATACTGCCGAACCGAATACCACGCTCATCATGAAGAGCAGGAATATGACCACTGCCGAGGATACAACGCTGTCGTCCAGGCTCTGTCTCTCTATCTTCACGTCGAAAACGCCGCGGGGATAGATCATCTGCTTGACTCCGTTCCAGAGGTATTTGAGGGATATCACGATGCGCGATATCTTCACACCTCCCGCCGTGGATCCGGATGATGCGCCCACGAAGGAGATCAGGAACAGGAGCATGATGGCAGACAGAGGCCACGCACTGAGCGTCAGATCCCCCACGAAACCGGTCGATGTTCCGGCGGAGACGACCATCAGCACCATATCCGTGATGTGATAGAACTCCTCCACCGGGCCCTCCCCCATTATGTTGGTGCGGCTTATGAGAGCATAAGCGACCACACTGACGAAGAAGAACCAGGCCAGCATGTAAGTGAATTCCTTGTTGCGGAAATAGACCGTGATGTCCCTGTTGTTTATCGCACGGAAGTGCAGATAGAAGTTCACACCCCCAAGGAACATGAAGAGTATGACCACCCATTTGACGTACCAGATCTCTCCCGCCATGCTGTCCGCGGTGTTCAGGAATCCTCCGGTGGAAATGGAGGAGAATGTCATGCACAGGGTCGACAGCAGATCTATGCCCATGAAAGTGAGGAGTATGGCCATTATCGCGCTCAGGCCGATGTAGACTATGGCGAACTGCTTCGCGGCATCCTTCATGCGGGTGGAGAAATTCCCGCTCCCGGAACCTGTCATCTCATTCTCAAGTATGTTCCTGCTCCCGAATCCCACCATCGGCATCAGGAGGAGGAAGATTATGATGATGGCTATTCCTCCGACCCACTGGGTCATCGACCTCCATAGCAATATCCCGTTGGGCCAGGATTCTATGTCGGTCATGATGGTCGCTCCGGTCGTTGTGAAACCGCTGCAGGATTCGAATATCGCATCCACCGGAGCCATTCCGGCGAGGATGAAAGGTATCGCACCGAAAGTTATCGTGACGAACCAGACCATGCCCAGCATGAACAGACCCGTAAGCGGGTTCACGTGGTCGGGCATCCTCACAAGGGAAACAAGCACGAGACCGCTGACGAATGCGAACACCGCAGGCCACAGGAAGACCTCGTACGGATCCCCGTCGTATATCGTCCAGACCAGGGAGGGGATCATGACCAGGGAGAGGCCGAGCAGGATTATACCCAGAGTGTAGAGGGACGCGTGCTCGTACCTGAGACGCTTTTCCTTCTTGTATCTGAATACTGTCTTCTCCATTCTTGGCCCTCAGACGTTTATATCGATCTTCATGCCGAACAGCCTGTTCAGCTTCTGCATGTCCACTTTGTATGTGAACATAAGCACCTTGTCGCCGCTCTTGAACACTGTGTCCATGCGCGGATATATCACCATGCCGTCCCTGATTATGCATGTGGGCTTCGCTCCCCGGGGGAAGCTTATATCCCCGAAGCGCTCGTCCACCAGTCTGGATTTGGGGCTCACCCTCACACTGAAGAAGGTCTCACCCTCCCTTTTCATCTGCAAAAGCGATGTCTCGTCGGATACCAGGGTCTTCGTTATCTCATTGGCGACTATACGGTGGTAACCGATCATCGTCTGTATGCCCGTGAAATCGAATATGTCCTCGTACTCCACCATGGAGTATTTCGCTATTATCTTAGGTGCGCCCAGCTTCATCGCCATGAGGCTGGCCAGAAGATTCGTCTCGTCCGTGTCCGAGATGGCTATGACAACGTCGGCCCTTCCCACGTTCTCTGTCTGCAGCACATGGGGATCGACTATGTTCCCGTTGACCACTATGACGTTGCTGAATTTCCTCGCCAGCTTGCGGCAGAGCTCCACGTCCGGCTCTATGAGCTTGACATACCTCTTCTTGGATTCCAGTATCTCTGCGGCGTTGGATCCGGTAACTCCCCCGCCCAGTATTATGAACTCATTGGCCTCGGAATGGATCCCCATCATCTGATTGAATCTTGAGAGCCCTTCGGGGCTTCCGAGAACGCTTATCCTGTCTCCCAGGTGCAGTTCCAGGGTCTCCGTTTCCGTTATCACCTCGTCGCCGCGATATATGGCGACCACATTGACATCCTCAGGGATCCCCAGGCTTATGACCACACTGCCGATTATCTTCTCGTTCTCTTTGCTGACGACGAATGTGGCAAGACCCATATTGAAAGCTTCCAGAGTCTCGTAATCCACCGCGTTCTCTAACAGAGCCAGAGTGGCTATCTTTTGAGCAGCGATCAGCTCAGGGGATATTATCTGCTCCACAGCGTCCTTGCTCGTGGGGATGAAATAATCCGGATTCCTGACCCGGGCGATGGTTCTTATCTCGGGTTTTATCCTCTTCGCCATCATGCATATGAAAAGGTTGTCCTCGTCCTGTATCGTGGTGGATATTATGACGTCTGCCTGATTGCGGTTTATCGCGTCCCTTATCACGGCCGGATTGGTGCCGTCGTCGTTGAGAACTGAGACATTGAGAAGGTTCTTGGACGTCTCCGCCTTGTCAATATCGCTCTCTATGAGCAGCAGATTATGTACCTGGCTCAATACCTCTGCTGCCGTATAGCCGACTCTCCCAGCGCCCACGATTATAATATTCATCGGATCACCGAAACGCTCAAGACCCCTCTTTCTTGGCGTATACCTTCGCGGAAATTATCGCAGCCAAGACCGAGATCAGTATGAATGCGATACAGATGATGAAGTATATGTTGGATATAGAGGTGAAAGGCGCGCCGCCTATGAAAGTGCTCTCCAGAAGGAACTTCCCGAAGCCGGTCCAGGTCTCGGGCCTCAGGCCGGCGAGCTCTGAGAATACGGAAACAGCATCGTTCAGGAAGTCCGTGATCGAGTAGTTTGGAAAAGAGTACCCGGATCCGGTGAATGCTGCTGCCGGTGTCCCGACGAAGAGAACGCTCAAGACCGAGGCGGCCGCCGAGAAAGACAATGCCACGCGCTTCATGCTATCCCTTATTCTCCGATTGCCTCGTCTCTATATAATATCGACCGCGCCCGCGTCCTGATGGAATGCTTAAATCATAGTTACGCCATCGAAGCAGTATGTGGCAGCAGATGGACGAAGGATTCTGGCAGAAGAATCGCGTTTCGAAGACCGATGACGTTTCGGAGAGCGTTCTGGAGATAATAGACCAGGTCAGGAAAGGAGGCGACAAGGCCCTCCGGGAGCTGACAGCCAAGTTCGACAAGGCGGATCTGAAGTCCTTCAGGGTAACCCGGGACGAGATAGACGAGGCGTACGACAGGGTCTCCCCTGAATTGGTGGAGGAACTGGAGAATGCCGCCGCCAGCATAGAGGACTTCCACATGATGCAGAGACCCAGGGACCTTTGGCTGACAGAGGTCTCACCGGGAGTTACGCTGGGAGTGAAAAGTGTTCCGCTGGAAAGAGTGGGTTGCTATGTGCCAGGCGGAAGAGCCTCTTACCCTTCCACCGCACTAATGTGCGTTATACCAGCCAAGGTGGCTGGCGTTGACGAGGTGATATGCTGCACACCCCCTCCGGTCAGTCCCTTAACTCTAGTGGCCATGGACATCGCCGGGGCTGACGAGATATACAAACTGGGGGGCACCCAGGCCGTTGCGGCCATGGCCCTGGGGACCGAGAGCATAGAGCCTGTGCAAAAGATCGTGGGTCCCGGGAATGTTTACGTGACAGCTGCCAAGACCCTTCTCAGGAATGTCGTGGAAATCGATTTCCCTGCAGGACCCAGCGAGATAGGCATAATCGCTGACGGGACGGCGGACCCCAGATTCGTGGCCGCCGACATCATAGCCCAGGCTGAGCACGACCCCTCGTCGGCAGCGGTGCTGGTGACCAACAGCCCGGGGTTGGCCGAGGCAGTGGGCAAGGAGATAGAGGCAGCGGTCAAGAAATCGGACAGGAGGAAGATCATAACGGAGGCGATGAAGAACTCCGGTTACATAATCGCGGATACCATAGAGCATGCGGCGGCCATAATGAACGAGATGGCTCCCGAGCACCTGTCGATACAGACGGCCGACGCCTTCTCGGTGCTGTCCATGGTAAGGAATGCAGGTTCGATATTCATAGGCCCGTACACACCGGTCGCGGCAGGCGATTACGCTTCTGGCACTAATCATGTTCTTCCCACTGCGGGGCATGCGAAGACATGTTCCGGGCTCAATGTGGCGCACTTCATGAAGACGTCGACCGTTCAGATGCTGACCAGGGAAGGCCTTGAGGAGCTGTCGGATACGATAGATGCGATAGCCTCGGCAGAAGGTCTGACGGCTCACGGAAGATCCGTATCCGTTCGCCTGGATGATTGATCACAGTTATCTATTGCGGAGTGGGATATCTGATGGGAGATAAAATCACCGAACCGAATCTCAGCGATCCCTCACTCTACATTAACAGAGAATTGTCCTGGTTGGAGTTCAACAAGAGGTGCCTGGAGGAGGCCGAGGACAGATCGGTCCCTTTGCTTGAACGGGTGAAGTTCCTCGCCATATGCCACAGCAATATGGACGAGTTCTTCATGATACGCATATACGGGCTGCTGATGCAGTCCAACTCCGCGGCGGCCATCCTGGGTCCCGATCAGACCGACCCGTCCACAGTTTTGAACAAGGTACTGAGGGTCGTCGGAGATCTCACTAAGAATTATGAGTCATGCTGGAAGCGCATAAGGAAGGAATTGTATGCAGAGGGCATCCGGATAAAGGACATGAAGGAGCTGACCCCCGAACAGAGGAAGTGGGCATCCGGGTTCTACAAAGAGAGGGTGCATCCTCTCCTGACTCCTCTGGCACTTGATGTCTCACATCCCTTCCCGTTCATATCGAACAACTCGCTGAATCTTGCAGTGGAGATGGAGAGGAACGGGGAGCTGAACTACGCGAGGGTGAAGATACCCGTAGGGATAATAGAGCGTTTCGTGGAGGTGCCTTCCGACGGCCCGGGCATGGATTTCATCTTCCTGGAGGATCTGGTGAAGGACTCCGTCAACCTGCTGTTCCCCGGTTTCAAGGTGAGGAGCACGCACACATTCAGGGTCACGAGGAATGCTGACGTCAAGGTCACGATAGACGAGGCCTGCGACCTCATTGAGGCCGTAGAGGAGAGTCTTGACGACAGGGACACGGGGTTCCCTGTGAGGATGACTGTTGACGGGACCACGCCAAAGGCCCTGGTGAGCTTATTCGGAAAGAACCTGTCCCTGTCTCCGAGCCAGATACATACCGCCAGGAACGCGATAGCCCTCTCGGATCTCTGGCAGATAGCCAATCTGAACGTACCGAGGCTTCATGAGGAGCCCTTCGTACCTTACACCCCGGCGGAGCTTACCGAGGATTACAACATCTTCGATTCCATAAAAGAGAGAGACTGGCTCTTGTTCCACCCTTATGAATCCTTCGCCACCGTGGTGAGACTGGTCAAGGAAGCGGCGGAGGATCCGAAGGTACAGAGCATAAAGATATGCCTCTACAGGATCGGCAACGATTCGTCCATAATCAATGCTCTCAAAAGAGCCAGAGAGAACGGGAAGACCGTCTCCGTCCTCATGGAGCTCAGGGCGAAGTTCGATGAGAACAGGAATATAAAATGGGCCAAGGACCTTGAGAAGATAGGTGTCCACGTTGTCTTCGGGCCCATAGACCTCAAGGTGCATTGCAAGATACTGCAGATCGTAAGGCTGGAAGGGGGGAGCCTCATCAGATACACCCATATGAGCTCCGGGAACTACAATGTGAGCACGGCGAAGCAGTACTGCGATACATCACTGCTCACTGCGAATCGCGAGATAGGGGAGGATGTGGGCGAGCTTTTCAATGCTCTTACAGGCTATTACGGCCCCAGGGATTACAAGCACCTTCTCGTGGCGCCGATGTCCCTCAAGAATCGTCTCATAGAGAAGATAGACCGGGAGATGGAGCACAAGAAGAAGGGCGGCAGCGGCTACATCGCGATGAAGGCCAACGGACTCGTGGATCAGGATATCATATCCTCCCTTTACAGGGCATCCATGGCAGGGGTCAAGATAGACCTCAACATAAGGGGTCTGTGCTGTCTGAGGCCCGGGATCAAAGGGATATCAGAGAACATACGGCTGATAAGCATCGTGGACCGGTTCCTGGAACACTCCCGCATATATTATTTCGATAACGGGGGCGATCCTGAGATGTATCTCGGGTCCTCGGATCTGATGCCGCGCAATCTGATCGCAAGGGTGGAAGCGCTGTTTCCCATATTGGACAAGGGAATGCTCATCGAGATAAGGGATAAGCTTCTGAAGAACCACCTGGCGGACAATGTGAAAGCAAGGGAGCTGATGCCGGACGGCTCATATGTGAGGGTCAAGGTCAAGGGCAAGAGATTCAGGTCTCAGAGATGGTTCATAGAGAACAGAGGGTCCTGGCATGGGAAAGGATAAGACCGTAGCCTT
>ENA-UOOK01000987-UOOK01000987.1-fermentation-metagenome-genome-assembly--contig:-NODE-987-length-38285-cov-10.638739_pt1 | contig 38285 bp, 35 predicted proteins | sample MGYA00245777_ERZ724023 | MGnify/ENA primary metagenome ERZ724023 (study PRJEB28704, sample SAMN03018312) | fermentation metagenome | biome: anthropogenic terrestrial biome; feature: soil; material...
GAGAATCTTCGCATTGCTCTGCCTTTTGGGAAGTTTCATCTTTACGCCAATTTCACGGGTGTACCCGGCCGATGAGTTTCCGGAATTGGAGATCTTCAGGGAGATGGAAGCCAAAAGGCGGGCGGTGTTCGATGATGTCAAGATCTATTATCATCGCAAAAGTGGAGAGCCAGGTGAGACATACAAAATCTTGGTTGAGGATAGTCTGTTCTGGCCCAGGTATCGAGAATCTGAATTCGAGGAACAGGAGGGGGAATACTGGATTTTGGAAAGCAGAGTAATGGGTCGAATCATTGGATCCAATTATGTGAAAGGCCTCGAAGGGGCCGATGTGATTATGGATACCTACCATGCAATCACTCCTGAAAAAAGGTTTGTAGGTAGAGATACTGCTGGACTGTTTATGGTGACAGGAAAGACGCCCCAAATTCCTGAACTCCAGGATACCGACTGGGATGAGGTCACAAGAGAGGAGACTTCCTTGGATGACGCCCCCTGCGCGAAATACCGATTCTATAAAAAGATGGAGGATCAAAAAACCCAATTCCGTCAGTATGATATTTTCGTAGATGAACTGAAAGCCTCCGACCCCTCAGGCCTGGAAGAAGAAAGCCTGAGTCTGGAGGAAGAACTGAAAAACCTTGAGCAGGATATCTCAGAAAATATCGACAGGCGCGGCGCGATACGAAACCAGGTTGAACAGCTTGAACACGGAAATGAGGGTTCTCTATCAAGAGTGATGCGGGAAAGCCTGCAAGAAGACCTCAACGAAAAGTCAAGAGAATGGGCTGCCCTGGTCCTGGCCCGCAAAGTCCTTGAAAAGGCAATTGAGGTATATGAAAAAGAAAGGCAGCCTTCAGTTATCGTTGAGTCACAGGCCTTTTTCTCAAAGATAACCGGAGGCAGGTACACCCGGATTTATTCTCCGCTCAACTCTTCCGAAATCTATGTTGAAGACCGGGAAGGGCGCCAGAAGAGCATCCAGGTACTGAGCAGGGGAACGGCTGAACAACTTTATCTCGCCCTGCGTTTCGGTTTTATCAGGGAGTTTGGAAGGCATTCGGAACCTCTTCCAGTTGTTTTTGACGATATACTGGTGAACTTTGATCCCGAACGCTGCAACAACACCTGTGAAGCCATAAAGGACCTCGTGTCAGGCAACCAGGTCTTTTACTTCACCTGCCATCCAGAAACCGTGCAGATGCTTGCAGAAAGGTTCCCGGAAGCCCGGGTTATAGACCTTGATGCGGTATAATAAGAGAACTATAAAAGAACTGAAGCGGAAAAGAGCTGGATAAAAAGCAAGGCTGAACAGGCAGATAAGCGAGGATGAAAGGGCTACTTTTGCCGAAAAAGCGAACGGAAAAACTATCAACCAGACGGTCAGGGACCTGCTCAATGCATATAACCCTGATATGATTGACCTACAGGCTTCCGAGATTAAGCTGCGCCAGCCGGAAATTCAGGAAGCCAATGCAAAGAAAAAGGCGCAGGAAAACCTGATTGATGCTGCAAGGTCCACCTTTTCAGGAGAGCTGAACGAGTACATAGAAAATGTCCGGAGAGTCCATGAGCAGATAATCGATAACATAAACACAGACACCGTTCTAAGAGCCGAGTGGGACAAAGACGCTGTTGTACGGGCTGATGAGCTGATCAACGACTTTAAGGCATATGTGGACTAATAAAGACGAGATCACAGCCCTGAGGATCTTTTACAACCAGCCCTACCTGCGCAGGGAAGTCACCTTTGCGATGATAAAAGAAGTGATGGAAAAACTGAAGCTGGAAAAGCCCCACTTCGCTCCACTCAGGGTCTGGCAGGCTTACGAGCAGCTGGAAAAGGTGAACGGAAATTCCCCGAAAAACGAACTCACAGCCTTGGTTTCCTTGATCTGCAGGATAACCGAAATCGACCCTGTGCTGACATCTTACGACCAGACCGTAAACCGCAACTTCCAGGACTGGGTATTCAAAAAACAGGCTGGAACCCTGAAGTTCAGCGAAGACCAGATGAACTGGCTCCGCATGATAAAAGATTACGTTTCAACCAGCTTCCACCTGGAAATAGACGACCTCGACTACACTCCCTTTGATTCCCTTGGCGGGCACGGCAGGATGTACCAGCTTTTCGGGGACGATATGAATACGGTGATTGGCGAATTATATGAGGCACTGGCGGCGTGAAAATGAAATCCTGATTATTAAGGGAAATGATCCCGAAATTACTGGTAATTAGATTCCAGAATAAGTCTCTTGCTTGGCGGAAAATATATTGTTCCATAGATTTATTCAAGAGCCAGGATTGTGAACAGACTTTGGAATCGCAGTACTGGATAGCATATTATCGCTCCTTGATTTTCCTCTTTATTCGTTTCCTCTTTATTCTGTTGTATCTTTCTTCTGAATTTTTGCAACATAACTCTTTTTTGTGTTCCAAATAAGGACTAATTTTTCTGCCCATATTTTATATAAGTTATTTATATATAAATATGCGTAAAAAATCGGGGCAAAATGAATTTAGGAATTTCTAAAGCCCCAATAATTAACTTTGAATAAAAATACGGTTAGTATCAAAGAGTGGAGGAATAAATAAATGCCAGAAATGCCAAAAGTCGAATTATTGCCACCAATCAAGGCAAAAGTTGGGGATATATTCGAAATTTCAATCCCGTCTAACCCTACAACTGGTTATAACTGCTTACTGTCAGAGATGCCGGATTGTGTTTATTTTGTGGAGTCATCATATATACCCGATCAACCTAGCGTGCCAGGAAGCGGGGGAACCAGCCAGTTCAAATTTGTTGCAGTCAAGAAAGGTAATGGCAATATTATTTTCCATAGTGTCAAGTTCTCTGATCCTCTTGAAATACTGGAACCTACTCAAATGCAGCAAAGGTTTGTTATAGCAGAGTAATGAGAGGACTTTATTTTTTCATTTATCTTTCCTTTTTGATACCAGATACAATTTAATACATTTTGCATAAATTTTCAGAAGGGGCTATCCCAAAACTTCACCTGATCTCATTATCTCATTAAATTAGTAAAGCATTTGATGTACACAATGATCGGCAGAGTATATGACTAATGATTTGCAGGTAGACTTAGCAAAAAAACGAACTGATTGTATTACTTATAGTAATAATACCGCCGGTTTTTTATATCCGGTGTTACATATTATATATTGTTCACAAGGAACTAAGCTGTAAAATGGAGCAAATTCAGGACAGTCTGAAATCTGATCCCTAAATCGCCTTCATTGACGCGTAGCTATAAGGTGGAGCAAATTCTGGACGGCTTGAAAACCGATCCCGTAATATACTTCATTTATGGCGTAAACTGCGAGATGAAGCAAATTCAGGACAGTTTGAAAGCTGATCCCGAAATCTACTTCATTTTTGCAGACCAAACCTTGTGAACCCTTTATTCACTCTTTTAGTCAAAGTTAAGGCGTATGGATATCGTTTCTCTTCTTTTACTGCTTTTCTTAGCTTTTCGTTTTAGACAGGATAATTATAGAATTTCAAGAAAAGCAATAGGATTTTCAAAGTAAATTAAAGGATTATACAACAAAATGAGATTTTATTGTGCTTATTTTAACTTTTGAAGTGATTATAGAGGGTTAAAAAACGAAATGGGAGTTTTGGAAAAGATAACACCTGCACAAGAGTGTAGAATTACTAATAAGAAATGGAAATTAAGAAATGGAAATTAACAGAGTTATTAAACTACAGGAGTCTTATAAATGTCAACTGATTAAATAGGGAGCACCGAATTTTAATACATGCTCTAATTTCAGGTTACCTTAGGTTTTGTAAGAATTCTAGTAATTGACATCAACAGACTAAAATAGGCCATGTAGATAGTTTTTCAAGGTTAGTCATAACGAAGACGAATTCTTAAATTTATATACAAACTTCATGAAATTTATATACAAACTTCATACCACACGAGAACAATGCCAAACCAATCCCAACATAAAAGAATCCTATGAAAAAAGCTGGCAAAAGACTGAATTTCCGAATAGTAATTCCACCTAATACCATTACCACCATAGTCAGGTATGACTTTTTATCAAAAAATTCCATAATAAACATTTTCTTTCTATTATCCTTAATTATTCGAGTCGTGTGCTTTTCAACTAATTTAGAGAAAATGAATATATAAAATACTGAAAATACTGAAGCAGCTAAAAAAACACTAAAAATATATCTCCCTTGACTTATAAAAAGTGGTAATCCAGTCTTTATTACCATTATTCCAGCAAACATCCAAACGATGCCTGCAATCAAAATTAAATATTTATTAGGAATCGATGATTTCTGTTTGAAGTTGTTGTTCATATTTGCTATTTAACCTTGTATTCATTACATAAAAACTTATAGTACATGGCTCTGTATAAAACTTATATTTTAACTGAAACTGCAGATAAACAATATGCACGTAGATAATCCATCTACATTTATCTGTGCACATCTTGTGGTTTGTAATCAAGGGATAGATTTCAACAGAAAATATCAACTACTTACGGATATAGCCAAAATCAAATGGTTATGCACTATTAGTTAGTTGATGTTATTTTCCAAAACGCTTTTAGTGGCGCATCACCAAGACCAATTGGATACCCTAGATATTTTACAGGCGTTATTCCATTCATAAAAATAGGCGACATTACAAAGATTAGTGGAAATACAATATATGATAGTGAAATCCACGTCAATGAAGAAGGAGCAAAAAAAGTCGGCTCTTAAAAAAAGGCTCATTGATTTTATCGAATAGTGGAACTGTTTGCATACCTAAATTTCTTGGAGTTGATTCTTGTATTCACGATGGTTTTCTTCAATATACAGTGATTACGAAGAAATAATTCAGATATGCCGCATGATACTGGAAAACCAGGTTTATTCTTACCAGGAATATGAAATGAAAAACTGGAGCTTATTGTTCCGGATGGAATATATTTTTGAAGATTTTATCGCAGGCTATATCCAGAAACACTTCAGTGATAAATTCAAAGTAGAGCCTCAGAAGTCAGATCTTTATCTTCATACTAATCCCAACACGTTTAATCTTCAACATGACATCTTACTTACAAACAAAAACACTGAAGAAAAGATAATTGTTGACACCAAATATAAGCCAAGATGGGACCTGGAAAAGAGTGATTCAAAGAAGGGAATAGCTCAATCCGATATGTATCAAATGATCAGTTATGCCTACAGGCGGGGGACAGATAAAGTACTGCTTATATATCCGAATACCTCTGACAGACCAGTAGAGGATAACGTGTTTTTGATAAATAAGGGCAATACAGATGAAACTATCAAAATCAAAGCTGTAGATGTTCCTCTCTGGTCACTTGACGGTCATTCATCTGTAGAAGAAAAGCTAAAAGTTAAATTAAAAAGTATATTATCTGATGAGTTCTGGAAATAAATTGCTCTGTATTATTGATATAAAGATTCAAAATCCAGCAATTTCCAGAAAAAGAAATAGTGAATGTATTAAATAGCGCATGTTTTGCTGAAGAATGTGAAAACTAAAAGAGAGGGGAATTGAAAGAAGTGAGGGAACATGGGTCTGGAAAGATTGAAAAGGCTGCTTAAAGAGAAGGAAGGTATCCGTCTTGAATTCAAAGAGGCACGGACAGCCTTACCTGGAAATTTATTTGAGACGATCTGTGCCATGCTCAACTATGACGGAGGAGACATAATTCTGGGAGTTAGTGACGATGGCACTGTAGCCGGAGTTGAACATGCAAAGATTGAGACTATGGATAGCAATCTGGTCAACATCTCAAATAATCCGCAGAAACTGGACCCTCCATTTATATTATTTCCGCAAACGTATGAAATAGACGGCAAATGGCTCATTCACATTCAGGTTCCTTCCAGCTCACAGGTTCATAAAACCGCCAGCATAGTTTTTAACCGCAGCAATGACGGAGATTTCAGAGTCACACAACCACAACAGATCGCAGAGATTTACAACCGTAAAAGAGCGCATTACACCGAAGGCATTATTTACCCTGGACTGCGCTTTGAAGATTTCAAAGCTGATCTGTTCCCGAAAATCCGAAACCTGATAAGAAGCAACAACCCTAATCACCCCTGGCTGGCTCTTACCGATCAACAAATGTTAGAAAAAGCAGGACTGTGGAAACGGGATATAAGCAGTACACAGGAAGGTTATACCCTTGCAGCAGCTTTGCTGCTGGGCAAGGATGAAGTTATCCAGCAATTGCTTCCATATTTTAAAATCGATGCTCTGGTCCGTATTGAAGACATCTACCGTTACGATGACAGAGAATACATCCAGACCAACCTGATAGAGGCTTATGAACAATTAATGGCCTTCGTTGGCAAACACTTGCCCGATAAATTTTACATGGAAGGGGATCAGCGAGTAAGCCTTCGGAATAAAATATTCCGAGAAGTGGCTGCAAACTTGATAGTCCATAGAGAATATATGAATGCCCATCCCTGCACATTCATAATCTACTCAGATAGGGTTGAAACTGAAAATGCCAATAATCCACATGGAGAAGGCCCCATCGATCCAGACCATTTTGCTCCGTTCCCAAAAAATCCCACTATTATCAGATTCTTCATGCAACTTGGAAGAGTAGATGAACTGGGCTCAGGGATTTTAAATGTAAATCGATTTATCAAAGAATATGCTGACGGTGACAGCCCTCAGTTTATTGAAGGTATGTTTTTAAGATGATCATTCCTGTTGCTGGTGAGAAAAGTGAGGGTGCAATTGAGGGAGCAATTGAGGGAGCAATTGAGGGAGCAATTGAGGAAGCAATTGAGGGAACAACTAAAAGAGTAAAAGATAAACTTGCTATTCTTTTAAAAGCAATAGCTGAAAATGAAGGTAAAAAAGTTCCTGATTATGTTGCCCTTACAAAAATGCCTAGAAGCAGTGTTGAAAGATATATAAAACAATTAAGGGAAGCTAACTTAATAGATTTTCGTGATAAAGCAACATTGGTTGGCGGTTATTACTTAACAAGTAAAATGAAACAAAAATTGAAGGAGACGTCATAATAAAGCATTATCTGGGATGATGAAGGACTGACCTCTGCAAGTGCCCCTCAAGCTACCGCGCAAGCTACCGCGCAAGCTGCCTCATATATTGATAAACAGGACATAATAATCGAATTTTGTAAAGAACCTAAAACAGCCACTGAGATTATGGAACACTTACAATTAACAAATCGGGAACATTTCCGAAAACATATATTAAAATCTCTTTTGAAAGCCGGTATTCTCCATATGACCATCCCTGAAAAACCAACAAGCCCTAACCAAAAATATTATTCAAAACGTAAGGATCCAAAACATGTCTGAAAACACATCTTCCATCGTTTCCAAAGTCTGGAGCTTCTGAAACGTCCTGAGGGACGGGGGCGTGAGCTACGGCGATTATCTGGAACATTTGACCTATCTCATATTCCTGAAAATGGCTGAAGAATACAGAAAGCCCCCGTACAGCAGGGATGTTGGCATCCCGGAAAAGTACACCTGGGACAGGTTGAAACAGCTGCGTGGATCAGAACTCGACACTCACTACAGGGAGCTTCTTGAAGAACTGGAAAAAAACCGGGGATGCTCGGGCAGATCGTCCTCAAAGCCCAGAACAAGGTAAGCGACCCTGCCATGCTCTACAAGATCATTGACATGATCGACAAAGAAAGCTGGGTCATGATGGGTGTGGACACAAAAGGAGAGATCTACGAAGGGCTCCTGCAAAAGAATGCAGAAAATACAAAAAGCGGAGCCGGTCAGTACTTCACCCCCAGGCCGCTAATCAGGGCAATGGTCCGGTGCCTCCAGCCCGAACCCATGAAAACAATAGGAGACCCCTGCTGCGGCACAGGCGGGTTCTTTTTAGCAGCTTATGATTTCCTTACCTCAAACCACCGGCTGGACCGTGAGCAGAGCCGCTTCCTGAAAAACAAGACCTTTGGCGGAAACGAAATCGTTGCCGGGACCCGCAGGCTTGCCCTCATGAACATGTTCCTGCACAACATAGGGGAAATAGACGGAGAGCCCATGATCTCAAATTCCGATGCCCTCATCGCAGATCCGGGTTACCGTTACGATTATTAAAAAAGAAATTCCATATCTGTCTAAAGATTAAAGAATATTCTCGATATTCTGTTTATCTTCTTGATATTCTGTTTATCATTGCCAGATCTAAAAATTCAGATTTTTTTCAATAAAATATTGCGGTGGATATCCACCACTCACTTTACCGTAAGATTTTCGGGTCAGGCTGCAAGGTCGCATAAATAGATATCATTGCCAGCCGTACTATCAACATAGTTCTTGTCCATTCCCCATACAACAGTGTTATTGTATACTTCTGGTGTCGTATAAACTTCTTCAGGATAGTCATATACCAGTGTGCTTTGTCCTGTAGAGATGTTATATACATATACTCCAGGTTTGCCTTCATAATCATCAACACATTTATTGTATACAATTTTATCATTTTGTATGGCAATGTGTGTCCCTGTACTGGCGCCGTATTCATTTCCATCCGGGTCGGTGTCAAGTGGATGTGTGACGTCTATGGTCTTCTTTGTTGATGTATTATACATTGCAATATATCCCTGATGATTATATACGTCAGACCAGATGACGTTAGTACACCATATATGCGGAATGTTCGGATCTCCATATGAATTAACAGTTATTCTTTCCTTTGTATTGATGTCATACATCCTGATAGTTATATCCACTTCTGGGTCTTCTGAATATGAGTAATACACCACTTTTGTGTCATATATGTCAGGATTACTGCCGTTTCCTATTTTTTCCTGTGTGGATGTAGATATGTTCCTCAGATATACACTCTCATTTGCACTCCAGACGATTCTTTCGCCGTAAATGGCAGGTTTGCTATATTGGTCTACATCCTGCGTGATGTAACTTTTTTTGGCTGTTGGGATATCGTACACCGCAAGCCTTGGTGTTCCACTGCTTTCATCATGCCATACTAATTTATTGCCGTAAATATCTGGACTAGAAGCTCCAGAAGAGCTAAACGTAGTGTCTGTCCTGTCGGTCAGGTTGTATAGATGAATAACGACCCCGTTTGTCCATATTACCCTGTCACCATAAACAGCGGGATCGTATCCGGTGCCAATTTTCGTAACTTGAACCGCTGAAGCTGCAGCTGAGCTTAAAATCAAAAAAACAAAAACCAGGAATGCTGAAGCTAAAGCTATTGAACAGATCTTCCCCTTAAATTTCATTTATATCCCCCAGGTAGCTTTATTTTTCAAAGTCAATGTACAGTTTATAGTTAGGATATTTTTCAGGTTCTGTAATAATATCTGATAATCTTATTACTAAAGCCACATTAATCCAAACCTGTACTATTTGCCCAACCAATTATGTGATAAATTAGTAGATACTAAGTAATTATATAATTTTGCAAATAAATTGGTTTCTAACCTTTGTTACATATCGGTTTTGAAAAGTGAATTTCATATATTTGCTAAAATTTGAGACTTCAGCCAATTATGGAAAACAATAACGACTGGGGAGCCGTTTCCGAAGATTATAAGAAATAGGATCTAAGATAACAGATAATGGGGGGATTGATCCAGATGAAAATCAAAGTTCTTGTGGCTTATGCTTCCAGGTATGGTTCAACTCAGGAAGTAGCCGAGGCAATTGCGGCTGCGCTACGTGAATCTGGCCTTGAGGCAGACCTTGAACCCATGCGAAAAGTAGAGGCACTTGAAGAATACACCGCAGTTGTGCTTGGTGCGCCGATCTACATGTCCCGCTGGCACAAGGACGCGCGTGCTTTTCTCTCACGGCACCGTGAAGCCCTCACAGAGAGGCCAGTAGCCGTTTTTGCACTCGGGCCATTTCATGATAAGGAAGAAGAGTGGAAGGAGGTTCGCGCACAGCTCGATAAGGAGCTTGCGAAGTTTCCCTGGCTTACACCTATCGCTATAGAAATATTTGGCGGCAAGTTCGACCCGGAGAAGCTACGTTTCCCTGATAACTTAATTGCCAGACTGCCGGCAAGCCCCTTACACAAGATGCCAGCAATCGACGTGCGGGACTGGACGGCGGTCCGTGCCTGGGCGAACAAACTTGCTGCACAGCTTCAACCTGCTTTTCCACAATAATATCCAGATGCAAGTAACGGGGTATGTTTGCGCCACCGCTCAAAATGACCCGAAAGAAAGAAGCTTTAAACATTGAAGTAAAATGGAATACAAAAGAATACTGACTTGCTTTTAAATCGGGAGAATAGGGATATGTACATATTCAGAGGGATGGATCTGCCTCAATGACAGAAAAAAAGAAAACATTATTCATGAGGGAAACACAGCAAGAAGTATTTCCTCAAACCTTTATGGACCGGACTGCAAAGATGGTAGCTTCTGCTCTCAAAGCCGAATTTTGCAGGATTTTCAGGCATTCTCATGGCTGCATTGATCTTCCGGAAAATCAACTTTTTATTCATGAGATTGGATGTATTGGACAGCCTGAGAAGTTAAATGAACTTGCGGGCGGGATCAGTGTTTTTATAAGAAGCCAGGGAACCACCAGTATGGTTGTGACGCTTTACAGAACAGGGCCGGATGAGTTTGCTCCTGAAGAGGTACGTTTTTTAAGGTATATCCTGTCTCTGGTCCTTAAAGTCCAGAAATGTACAAAAGTTGACATAAAACTTCAGGACAGGATACTCTTTTTAGAATCCCTTCTTGAGAACGCCCCGGATCCCGCTTATTTTAAAGATGTAACCCGGGAAATTCAAAGCCACATCGAATTTCCTACCGAAAAATCTAGAAATTTTTTAAACAAAAAAACTACCGGTTCCATGCATGAGCTGGAAGAAGTAATTCCAAAGAGCCTTACAGCTATTTACAAAAGAAAAACAGGAGGGTCTTCGGGGGTGTCTGGAGAGCTTACCGACATGATGCCAGAGAGCTGTGTTTTCATGGAAAGTGAAGAGGCATTGAAAATAGCCCTTGAAGTGCAAAAAGTGCTCTGGACAGTAATAAATAACAGCCCTGCGATCGTCTTTCTATGGCGGAACGAAGATAAATGGCCTGCCGATTTTGTATCTGAAAATATCTCACAGCTTGGGTATGATGTTGAAGACTTCACATCTGGAAGAATTCTCTACGGAGGTATTGTCCACCAGGAAGATATAAAAAACGTTACTGAACAGCTTGCCCGCTGTGTTGAGGATAAAGGTGACGGCTTCAAAATGGAATACCGCATCTTCACAAAAGAAGGAGAACTGCGCTGGGTCGATGAGAGGACTTTCATCCAGAGGGATGAAGAGGGAAGAGCTGTTTATTTCCAGGGTGTTGTCATTGACATTACTGAAAGGAAGCTTGCAGAAGAAGCCCTTGTGAGAGCCGAGCAGATCCGGAAAAAAGAGATCAACCACAGAATCAAGAATAACCTGCAGATTGTCTCATCCCTTCTGGACTTGCAGGCTGAGAAGTTCAGTGATAAACAGATCACAGAGGCTTTCAGAGAGAGTGAAAACCGCATCGTGTCAATGTCACTTATACACGAAGAACTTTATGAGTCAGGAAATCTTGACATTCTCAATTTCTCTTCTTATATATGCAAGTTAATAACTGACCTCCGCAGGTCCTACGGCACTGAGAGTTCGGATATCCGGGTACACCTTAATGTGGATAACGTTTTTCTCGGGGTTGACACAGCAGTTTCTCTGGGCATTATAATCAATGAACTTTTCACCAACTCAGTTAAATACGCTTTTCCCCAGGACAGGGGAGGAGAAATAAACATCGAACTTTTCAGGGAAAAAGCCAGTGAAGTGACAGACGAAAAATTTACTCTTGTTTTTGCAGATAATGGGAGAGGTATTCCTGAAGAGCTGGACATCAAAAACCCGGAATCTCTTGGCTTACAGCTTGTAAACGCACTTGTGAGTCAGATGGAAGGCGGTCTTGAGTTGAAAAGAGAAATCGGCACGGAATTCAGGATTAAATTCAGGGATATAATCCGGAAAGGATAAGCTGAAAAACGAGCAGCTATGACGCTGAAGGGGCATATCAATTTTTTGTGAATATAAGTTGCTCCCTGATTAATTGGTTGCTATTATTCAGAATGACTGAAAATGGTCTCAGGAGATAAAATATACTTCTGGACCCGATGACTCTTTTGAGGACTTATTCTCCTTTCAGGATGACTTTAATAGTAATGCCCGTATATTTTAATATAGGTTATAAGGGGTGGATAAAATAAGTGAAAGTCGTTTCAAAAAAATCCTGATTGCAACGGATGGTTCGGAAAACGCCGGAAAAGCAGCTTCTTATGGAATAGGTATTGCAAAAGCAACAGGAGCTGAGGTTTATGCCCTGTATGTTGTTTCTACCGAGCATGCAGGAACTTCACGGACTGTTATGGGCTGGACAGAAGCGTTTGAGAAATATCTTACCTATAAGGGAGGAGTTGCAACCGACTATGTACAGGACCTTGGAAACAAAGCCGGAATTAAAGTGGAGGCTGTGCATTTGAGAGGCAGCCCGGCTGAAAAAATTATTGAGTATGCCGAGAAGAATAACATTGACCTGATAGTTATGGGCACGCAGGGTCTTACAGGGATCAAAAGATTCCTTATAGGAAGTGTGGCAGAGAATGTGCTCAGATACTCAAAAGTTTCTGTAATGATTATACGGGGAGCACAAAATCTGGGTGTTCCCATAGTAGTCGGTTGATATTATAAAAGATAAATAATAACTGTAATTGACAAAATTTCGAGGGTCAGGTATAAAGCAAGTGAGGTTAAATAGACATTCAGTTTAAATAGGCATTCTGCCTGAACCTTCTATAGATGCCCCTGACCCGCTTTTTACTAAATTAAAGTTCTTTAATCTTCATTTAATCTTCAGTTCTTAATCTTCATTTTTTAATCTTCAAATATCCCTGATCCCTTAAATATTTCTCTTGCTTCTTCAAGGCTCAGGTCTTCAGGAGGCACGATAATGTCTGACTTCATTATCTCTTCGGCTCCAATTGCTTCTCCTTTTTCCTTTATTTCGGAAATCAATCTTGCAAGTTCTGCCCGAAATTCCTCGTTTTTTCCTTCCGTAACAAGGGCTACTATTCTGTTATCTATCTGGTTTAATTCATCACAAAGGGCCTCAGGCGCCCGGTATTGGCCTTCCCCCATAATCCTGATAATCATTTTCAGACCTCCTTTCCCTCTTCCTGACCTTTGACTTCTTCAGAAGCTTTTGTCTTTCCAGGTTCCTTCCCTGCTTCGGCTTTAAGTTTCGCAAGTTCGGATTCCACACTGGTCTGGGCGCTTATTTTTGCCAGCTCACGTTCTATATCGTCCCTGCCGCCTGTAAGGTCCTCGAGTGTGCCGGCTTCCATCAATTCATCAATAGCTTCAGCGCGGGCTTTCATTTCTTCGGTTTTGTTCTCAGCCCTCTCAAGAGCAAGGCCGACATCTGCCATTTCCTCACTGATCCCGGTAACGGATTCGTTAACCTTAACCTGGGCTTCAGCCGCAGAGTACTGGGCTTTAATGGATTCCTTCTTTGTCCTGAAGATCTCGACCTTTGTTGAAAGGCGCTTTTCTGCTGCTATGAGCTTTTCTTCCTGTTTTTCGAGCTCGGCAATTTCCCTGTCAATCCCATCGACCTGCTGCTGGAGGGCAGCCTTTCTCTCAAGGGCAAGCCTTGCAAGGTCTTCACGGTCAGCTGCAACTGCTTCCCTTGCCTGCTTTTCGAGCTTCTCATTGCTCTGAAGCAGTTTTGCCTTCTGGAGCTGGAGGCGCTTTTTAGAAGTCGTTACCTCTGCAACGCCCCTTTTTACATTCTGCAGCAGTTCCAGCTGCTTTTCATAAGAGTAATCGAGCGTTTCCCTTGGGTCTTCCATTCTGTTAAGCACTTTGTTCATTTTGGACTTGAATACCGTTTCCATCCTTGAGATCAATCCCATGTGTTTTCCCCTTTGGTTTTTTTAAAAATTATTCATAAACGGGCTGGGTTTTATTCACTGCTTTTCTGGAGTGAGGTTTTCTAAAACCTTTTTATCACTTATTCTCACAGCACCCTTTTTTCCTGTGTATTTTGTCTGGAGTTCTATTTTTAGTTTATCCGTACTATATTTTATTTTACTTTCTCATTTGCTTTTGCGCTCTTATTCCAGCCATTTCATTTCACTCAATATTTCACACTCTACTGTTCTTTTTTAATATCCTTTTATTTCTGAATTATTATATATTATATTTGATTATTCGTAGTCACGCGAACATTTTATATATGCAAAATACAACTTATCTAAAGATATTATGGCAAAACCTGAGAATAAGACTGAATTCTTTTATACAGAAAAAGGACCAGTAGCCGTAGACAGCCCTGTTAAACTCCAGATCCTGAATTTTCTCAGGGAAGAGCCAAAATCTTTTGACGAAATCGTAAAATATACGGCAAAGGCTAAATCAACCATTTCCGTTCATCTTAATGACCTCAGGTCATGCGAGCTGGTTGCAGAAAATTTTCATCCTGAAGACCGGCGTAAAAAGATCTATTCTCTGACTTCTCATTACATGGGCTGCTCTCAGGAGCCATTCATAGAGCATTACAGGAGTCTGCTGGAAATCGTTGCTGCAAACGGAAATGACAGGGTCCGTTTTATGGAAGCCCTTTTTCATACGCTTCGGTTCGGTTTTGAAGCTTACGGGATTGATAATGCCCCTGTTGTCAGGATGATTGGGATCGATATTGGAAAGCAACTCTCTTCTAATTTTGAATCCACTATTCTTGGAGCCCTGTTAAAAGAGATTGCAGTTTTTCTTGAATTTCACGGAGACTGCCAGGTCTCGGTACTAATGGAAAACTCTCCTGCTCTTCGGGTCGAAGATGATTTCAAGGCCATGTCCATGCCTGTGACAGGAAAACCTTTCTGTGCCCTAAGAGAAGGAATAATTGAAGGGATCCTCAAAGAAAAACTGGGAAATGAATGCGGCGTTCTGGAAATCGAATGTTATGGAACCGGACACACCCACTGTCTTTTCGAGATTACAATCTGAATTATTTTTTTAGATTTACAGTTTTACATAAATATTTTTTTTCTTTCAGGCAGGTGCATATGTGGGCAGGCATACACTGTACAGGTGGTATTAAAAATATTTAACGGGAATCCCCTATTACGACTCCCATTTCTGACTTCAGGCGAGGTCCTATTGCTGCCACAATCCCTGGCCCATCTGTCGTTTCGCGGCATACGACTGCATGTTCAAGCAGCCCAAGGCGTTCGACTTCATAAATGTCCCTGCCGTGTCCTGTCTTCTTTATTGCACTTTTAATTTCCGAGCGGGTAGCAGCATTAATGACAACCCTATCTGTACTTGCTTTTTTCCAGCTCCACCAGAGGTCAAGCTGTTTTTTGGTGAAGCGGGCTTTTATTTTTTTGTTTGCTTCCAGTATTTCAATCTCAACCGGCAGGTGCGGGATCAGGCCAAACCTTGATGCAAGCTGTTTTGGCTTTCCGTTGCCCAGGGCTTTGAGTTCTTCAGCTTCAACCTGCACAGGGATCCCGATATTAACCATAAAAGCATCTTCCGGAAAAGCCTGAAGAAATCCCATGTATACCTTTCCAGGTTCAGCTTTTTTTGCAGGGCTTCCGTATCTGGATCCCAGAAGGTTTGCTGACACCTCTTCGTCTTCCCCTTCAAGGGAATATTCTGCCCAGTTTTCCGGGGTGATAGAGACCTCAACCTTTACTTCAAGGTCTTTCAATTCATTCTCAACCAGGTTTTTCAGGAGTTCAGCCATTCTTTCCCGGTTTTTTCCATAAATATGCTGGAGGGTTACAACTTTTCTCATATTCTTCCTGCCGATTTATATGAAGAAGCGTAAAACCCCCAGGTCTTTAGCCCAGGGGATATAAGCGTCATCTTCTCCAATATTCTTTCAGTATTCTTTGACTTAATATAGACATCAGATAATATTGTATTAGATTAAGGTATGCGAAAACCAGGCAACCTTTTTTGCCTGTAATGCCGGGAATCACATACCTTCGGGCTTTGAGCTCTTCAGATAAGATTCAAGGAGTTTTTCTGTTTCTTCCAGGGCTGAAATCACTGTTTCATCAACAGGAGTCTCTGCCTTTTCAATCTGATTATATAGTTTTTTGATGTCCCGGCTGTTAGGGCCAAGTTTTCTTGAAACCATTTCCTTACTCTGCCTTTTCTCAACTGCTTCCCTGTAGATACTCTCGATTTTGTTCCTTAGATTTCTTACTTTCTCCAGGATTTCAGCACTGAGAGGGTCAAGCTCTTTTGCTGTTACACTTGCGGTTTCTTCTTCACATTCTCCGGGCTCTTTGTCTACCGTTCCTTCGCCTTCCCCGCCTTTTACTGCTGCTTCTTTTTCTTCTGCTCCTTTTTCTTCTAATTGAGATTCTTTTGCAATTGTATTCCGGAACTCTTGAAGGGCCTTTTCTACTTCCTTTCCATACTCCGTGAGTTCAACAAATTTTATCCGACCTTCAAATGAGAATTTTATAAGTCTGGACTGTTCCATTTTCGAAAGAATTCTCGTAGTATGGGCAAATGTCGAGTCTATCTCCTTTGAAATAACAGAAGCATAGGTTTTTCCCGTCGAACCTATGAATAACAATGCACGTGTGGGTTTTTCCTGCAAAAACAACTTTTCTGCATCTTCGTCAGACATGAATATCACATAGAGTTTTTTTAGCGAATTATTTCTGGATCTGAGCTCAGGCGTTTATTATTCTTTAATAGTTTATATAATATTGGAACAGTTTTTCTATCTTCAATTTTCGAAGGAGTCTGCAGTCATCCTGAAAGTGCCAGGATTATTTTCTTTATTTCGTCTATAGGTGCATCCGTTTTGAAAGAGGTTCCGCTGAAATGAGTCCTTGAAGCTTCAAACCCACTGGCTCTGAGCGCCTCTAAAAGACTCTCAATACCTGTTGCAGAAGCTCCCAGTTCTTTGCAGATTACGTGCTGGTCATAGAACATGGGAATATCAAGTTCATCCCTGCAGAATGTAATTATTTTTCTAATTTTATCTTTTGTATTCAGAGGGTGTGCTTCAAGCTTGGAGATCACTTCATTGCAGTATTCAGGCTCTCTATAAGGACCAAGCCACAGAGGACCTGCAATTTTTGTCAATCCCCCACACACAGGGCATTCCTTCTCAATATGTACTGCAAGCCCGTAAACAGGTTCTCTAAACCCGCACTTAGGGCAGTGTATATTGAATCCCATTGATTTCAGGGTTCTGTCGGCGTGTTTGGACCCTGGGAGGACTTCAAGGTAAGTACGGACATAATGGCGCGTAACATGGGAAAGCAGGGGCAACATGCCTTTTTCGTGCTTTGCAAGCTCCCTTGCACAGGCTCCGAGCAGGACCCTTAACCCCATCTCGCTATGATATTCCGTGTTCAGGGGTACGGCTGCATACTTTCTGATCCCTGAGTTAAGGTGGGCTCCACAGAGAGGTGCTGTATCCGTCGCAGTAACCGAAAGCATGCTGTGTGCCGAAGTTGCAGCTGCGTCCAGGTAAGGCGAAGGAGTCCCGAACGGGTCTATGTCAACAATATGGAACTTCTGCTCATGAAGCAGAACATTTGCGTTCTTGCGTGTAGCCTGGGTTTTTTCTTCAAGCCCGTTAATTATTATATTTTCCTTTATCAGTTCAAAGGCTTCAGGGCTCCAATCATTCATCGTCGCGTGAATTCCTACTTCCCCTGCGACTCTAAGTCCTCGAATTCCTGATGCTGAAAAAGCATCCACATAACGGATCTCCTCTCTCAGTATCTCTTTTTTCGAAAGAAGCCTCTCCACAAATGCCGCAGTTGCTGCAACATTGATATCACGGTTCAGCTCCATTTCCGGGTTATAGAACACCGGCGCTGCCGATGGAGGGAAGTTTGCATCCGGAGGCGGGACCGGAACTGATACCTTTGTTGCCCCTTCCACTATAGTTCTACAGATCATCTAAAGTTGCTATACTTTGGGATATTATTTTACAGTGATGGTCATCTTCATATTCGGGTACCCTTTCACACTGAAATTATAGCTTCCGGTTTCATTGAATGTATAATCAAAGGTATTTCCATACCCAAGCCTCTGGTCCTCGAAAAGCCCTTCCTCACTGGTCAGGATAAAAAGAATATCTTCATAATTTCTCCATACAACCAGGTCCCCTGTGTTAATCTCCAGTTCCGAAGGCATGAAAACATATTTCCTGAGCCTTACAAGATATGTCCTTGGTCCGGTTTCCGCAGGCTGCTCGGTTCCGGCTTCTTTCCCTCCTTCGGTCACGTTTTCAGTTTGCGCTTCTTCTGTTCCGCCAGCGATAACCGGGGTCAGTGTTTCCTCAGCTGTTTCTGTTTCTTCTGACGTTACTGTCTCCTCTGGTGTCTGTGCTTCCTCATACCTCTGTGTTCCTCCGGAACTCCCGGAGTCTTTATTTTCTTGCTCCTGATTTTCTCCAGAATTAAGGCAGCCGGACATTAAGACTGAAATGACTATTAAAAGCAGGACAAGTTTTTTTATTGTCATTACTTCCCCCCCCTTTGAGTAAATTTTCTTTTTACCCCTAATTCTATATAATACTATTAAATAATAACATTTTCTTATAATAAAGCTTATTTTTAAAAATAGTTTGTTTGTAATCGATTGCAGAATGCAGAAGCTGTCAGAAGTGAACTACTCCTCCCTATCGGCTTGATATCCGTCGAGGAAGGAGCCCTCTCGCCTTATCGAGATAGAATTTTATAAAAAAGAGTTTAATCTAATAAAAATAAGGTTACTGGAAAGTTTTACTGCCTTTCCAGTTACGTTATAAATGTTTATGAAATATGTTCCTTCTAGATTTTTTAAAAAAGTTACTCAGAGATTCCTGAGAAACTTCTTCAGGGTTCACTTACGGTTATATTGACATTCATCTTGGGTTGCCCGATAACAGTAAAGTTGTATTCCCCTGTTTCATTGAAAGTATAGGCAAAGGAACGCCTGTATGTAAGACTCTGGTTCTCAAAGAGTCCCTGTTCACTGACAAGGGTAAAGACTCTCCTTGGGCTGTCCTGATAATTTAACCAGGCAACTGTTTCTCCTTCTTTGATATCAAGACTTGAGACAGATGCCCTGTATTTATCCAGTCTTATAGTATAGGGAGTTGTCTTTATTTTGGATTCACTAACTGTCGGTCCTTCTTCTGTCTCATTTTCTTCCGCAGTTCCATTTTCTTCTTCTGTCTCCGTTACTGCCGGGGTCTCAACTTCTTCCGAGGGTTCAGTCTCTGCCGGTGTCTCAGTTTCTTCCGGAGTAGCGGTTTCTTCCGGAGTTACTGTTTCTTCGGGTGTCGCGTTTGCTTCCGGGGAAGGTTGTTCCTTTTCAGTGCATCCCGAGAACAAAACCACGCTTAAAACTAGAAGTAGAACAATGAGTTTTGTTTCCATTTTATTCCCCACATCTCTTTTGGTTATTAAATTAAGAAACCTGCATACATAATTTTGGGTTTCAATATTTTTACTTTGATTTTTTGACTTTTATGTATCGATATTTTTCGATTTATTACTGGTTACGCTTGTCTATTCAATAACTAATATTATTTAATCTTAAGTTCTTGCTTTAATAGACTTTTTCTTTTTTAAGCGATTAGTTTTCCTATATGATCAGGACATTTTAATATATTTTTGTCATCTTTTGTTATATTTGTCTATTTTCCAAAGCAAAATTCTTAATGAGATTTAAGCGCTGTTCTTGCATATAAAGGTACTTTAGGTTTTTGTAAACATATTTACAGGTAATAAATCAGTTTTACCTGAAGAATTTTTTACAATTTAAAAACCTATATAAAAGCCTTTTGAGGCGTTTTTTAATTGAAATTTATAAAAAAGTAAACATGTCTAAAAAGCGTCAACTTCCAGAAAAAGTTTATCTCCGTTTTTGTTCACCTGAATTAGCTTCCGTTTGAGCTGACTTACCAGCAAGGAGTTGTATCTGCGGCTTTTTATTTATCTTACCCCACTTTTATAATAAGCTTTGTGTCAGGAATCTCTTTCAGCTTAAAAGCATAGTCTCCGGCTTCATCAAAGGTATATGAGAAGCTCTTTCCATAACCTATGATCTGGTCCTTGAAAAGTCCCTCTTCGCTTACCAGTGTAAATGAGCGTTTGGGCTTGTTAAGGTTTTTCCAGACCAGAGTGTCCCCTTTGTTAAGCTCAAGAGTCTCCGGGTAAAAGACAGATCCGCGTATAACTACTGAGTTTTCGGGGCCCTGTACTGTTTCGGTTTTTGTAATTACTTTCTCAGTCGGTTTGGGAGTTACTTTCTCAGTTGGTTTGGGAGTTACTTTCTCCGGTTTGGGAGTTTCCTTTTCCGGGAGCGGAGTTCCTGCAGTTTCCCTGGCTTTGTTAACCACAACTGTGCCTTTAAAATCTTTTTCATCCTTAATTATGAAACCAAAGGTTCCTGTTTCGTTAAACGTATACTCAAAAGATTTGCCATATCCAAGGCTAAAATCTTTCCAGAGATTGTCCTCGCTCACAAGGACAAAACTTCTTTTAGGCTTGTTCAGGTTGCGCCATATAACTTTATCATACTGGTTTATTTCTGTTGTTTCAGGATTTAAGGCATTGTTGGTTAAGACAATAATATGAGTCTCAGAGGCATACCCGTTTTCATTAGAAGTGCTATTTTGATCCATTTCACTGGTTCTGGTAGTTCCTTCCTGATATTCGGTTGAGGCTGTCAAACCCGTAAGCAGGATAAAAACGAAAACTACCAGTATTCCAAGTCTAAAGACTCTATTAGCTACCATTTTCCCCCTCCAAAGTTATCACTCTAACGGATCTACATCCGTTTAATGATAATATATGTAGCGCTTTATATATATTCTATTATTGAAAATTCTTTATTTTGAAAAGAGAAAATCTTTGTCCGTAGAACGAGCAATTAATACTTTTATGGATGCATTTCGCCTGAAATATTCATGTCTTGTCATTTCTCACAGGATATTCCATAAAAGCAGAGCAACGGTCCCGGTTATTGCAATAATTCCGAAGTCTTTTTTCGCAAGGGAAAAAAGGCCTGGAGAACCTGAAATCTTTGAAAGCAGAATTTTATTTACAGTACTTACGAGGCTTGCAATTATTGCAGTATTTGCTGCGACTTCGTAGGATATACTTCCACTTACGGCAAGGAGGGTTACGGAGACTATCACTCCAGAGCTGCTGACAAGAGCCCCAAGAGCAGTTAAATATATTCCAGTAGTTCCTGCAGCGCTATAGGCAAAGTTTCCTATTATAAGAATAAGGGTAAAAGCAATGCCGAATTTAAATGCCTGACCAAGTGAGAAAGGAGACTGGATCTTAAGCTCTCCCCCGTCTATCGGGCAGAATTTCTTACTATGCCTGAAAGCTATTACCGTGGAGACTACGATAAGTACGAGTTGGGGAGGAAGCATAAGCAGAGTTATCTGGCCTGTAGGGTCAACTATGAATGCCAGTATAAGGTTTCGGATGAGCATGGAAATATTGCAGAGCAGAACCCCTGTAAGGACTGGATCAGCCATTTCCTCTGCTCTTTTTGAGAGTCCTGCAAGAGCTCCTGTAGTAGCTTCGCTGTTAATGAAGCCCCCAAGAAAGCCTGAATAGTAAAGACCTCGCTTTGTTCCGAATTTTCTTAGAAGAACGTAGCTTGAAAAGCTGATCAGGGAAACAAGAATTACAATAAGAATTGCATATCTGAGATTGATAAGCCCAAAGAACGGTTTTTCCGGCATCACAGGGTAAAGTATGAAAGCGACAGCCAGAAACTGTATGGCATTATAAATCTCTTCTTTTGTCAGGTTTCCTGCAAACTTATGAAGGGGCTGTTTCTGGACCAGTAGGAAAGATACAACTATTGAAGAGACAATGGCAAACAGGCCGTAGTCATAGCCAACAAGGACTCCCATCACGAAAATAAAGAAGAGAGAGATCGGACTTGTAACTCCTATCCGCTTGAAAAGGAAAATCTTGGAATAGGTGACTATGGAACAGATAGCTGCGAAGAAAAGCGTGGCTACATAAACGAAACCGGCCCCTGCAGATTCGCTTACAAGAGCGACGAGCATGCCTGTTATGCAGGTTATGCTGTAACTCCTGACGCCTGCAAAAATCTCGTGCTCAAGTCCCCTATGTTCCCTTTCCACACCTACCATAATCCCTATCAAAAAGGCAATGGCAAGTTTTGTCAGGAAATCCACAAAAACGGGATCGAAACCGAACTCTTTAATTGCGTCCGTAGTTCAACCTCTCAGCTTTTCTTCTCTCAGCTTTTCTTATCAGTAATTATTCACGCCAGTAATATAATGTTATTAACGTGAATCAGTAAAATAATGTTGTTAACGTGAGTTCTATGATACAGCTGAAGACATAACATGATATATGTGAAACAAAAATATACAAAAATATATTCTATAGTAGGGCTGTTCTTGCTAATTAAGATGTTCCTTAAAGGAGAAAAAAGGTCCAAGTACGTGGAAACCTCTAATAATTTGTACCTGTGACTCCGAAAAACTTCTCAGGCCTGGCTGATTAAGGTCTGGCTAAAACTTGCATTAACTCCTAGTGACAGCTCCCCGACTGAAGTCGCGGGCATCTATGGTATTTCAACCAATGCTATACTGGCATATAGCAACTATTTATTTTCGTTGTCTCGCTTACACCGTTTAAAGTTTTACCTATAAAACTTCTTCATAAAACCTTATACGTTGAGTTTTATACTTTATGTAATATACTTTAAGTTTTATATTTTAAATTTTATACTTTGAGTTTAGAGCAAAGTCAAGCGGCTTCTGTAGCATTTGCAGTTTCCAGAACAAAACCTGACAATAGAGTAGACTTATAAGCACAAAAACATTATCAGCAAGCTCTTATATGAGAGATGACGGATTCATCCCGCGAATAAATTCGCGGGGATTCTCATTTGTCTCTCCTAAATCATATTATACTTCAACGAACTCGATTTCGATGGGTTTGTTTTCAGTCTCTTCAATGGTTACAAGAGCACAGGAACCCTTGCAGGCTTCTCCTGGGTTCAAAACAACCGTTTTTCCTACCTTTTCCACGCCTTTTGCTTCATGTATATGTCCGCAGACGATAAGGTCTACTCGATCCAGAAATTTCTGAATGGCTTTGCTTCCCACGTGCCCGAAGGGGAGTTCATCCCTGGCTCCATATGGAGGGGCATGGGTCAGGAGCACTATTCGCCCGCATTCCCCTGAGTTTTCGGCTGAACAGACCATTCCTTCAAGGGCATTTTCAATTTCGTCTTCGGATAGCTCAAAAGGAGTATTAAAAGGAGTGGGATTTGAGCCTCCAAGTCCTATAAACCTGATATTTCCTATCTGTTCGTTTTTTCCGTGAAGGTTTACGGCTGTTGAGTTGTCAAGGGCTTTCAGGATGCTCTTCTTGTCGCAGTTCCCGGGAATTGCAAGTACGGGCTTATCAAACATTTTAGCCAGCTCATTTACTTTTTCATCGGGTCCGAAGTTGGTTATGTCTCCGACTACCACAACAAGGTCAAACTTCCCGGCTTTTTCTATTATCTTTTGAATTTTCGAATAATCCCCGTGGGGGTCGGAAATCGCGAGTATTTTCATCCTTATCCTACCTTATTACAATTTTTTGATCTTATTTTGATCCTTATTATGATCTTTTAATTATAATTCTTAATTCCGGCCTGAATTATTATATGTTATCTCTTTTACACTTTATGTCATGTGTTCTTCTGTGAACATGCATACATGTTTTATATCCCTTACGTAATATTACTGCCCCATGCGTGATATCGTTATCATAGGGCATAAAGCAAAGACTAGCAGCGACTTTTCTTTAAACGACCTTCCGGGGTCCGCAGGAAGAATGGATATCCTCTGCCGCTGCGTAAGCTCTGCCCTTTTTCTTTCATTTGGAATGCGCAGGGATGTAAATGTGCACCTGCTCCTTCTGGGAGAGCCCGAGCCCGGAAAAATTATCAGGTTTGAAGGACTACACCTGAGATACCTCAACCCGGACGAAAGAAGCAGTGGTTCGCTTATCAATAAAGCCCTTCAGAAAAATGCAACCGAACAGGATATCCGGTCCACACCCGGAGTATGGATCCGCACCGGCGATTTGAAATCTCTTCTTTCTTCTTTTGAAGGCAGGAATCTTCTCTATCTTCGAGAAGACGGAAAAGATATCAGAGAAATTGCCCGTGAGATTCGAGACCCCGTTTTTATTCTGGGGGACCATACAGGCGTTACGGAAGAAGAGGAAAAGCAGCTTCTTGAGGCAGGAGCACAGATAATTTCCGTTGGTCCCATTTCCCTTCACTCCAACCACTGCATAACCCTTATCCATAACGAACTTGACAGGGCTGAAGCAGAAAGGGGAGAAATTCCAGGTGGGGAAAACTCCAGGGCTAAGGAATAAGCTGTAGTTTTTGTATCAGGTGTTAATCCAAAAAGTTATATCCCTCTTCCCTGTATCAGGATAGAAACGTATCTGTATCCGGATAGATACTTGTCCTGATGCGCTTTTTCGGACACATGCCTTAATTTTGCGCATCACCTTCAAAATCATACCTTAATAAAATCATACCTTAATATTATTTATCAATCCAATCTTACAACAAAATCTGTCAACTTCGCCTTTCAATATTGTCTTTCAATATTACCTCTCAATAACCCGCTTCAGATCTATTTCCCGATAAAGCTTAGAGAATGTGAAATAAAATGGATGTACTCGAAACTTCAAAAAAGATTCTGCACGAAGGCCCTATCTGTGACCATTGCATGGGCCGTCAGTTTGCAAAATTATCCACAGGCCTCAGCAATAGAGAGCGAGGGCAGGCAATTAAACTCTCCCTCGTCCTGGAAGGGGACCGTATTTACAAAAGTGAAAATGACGATTCCCTTTTAAAGGAACTTGTTCCCTGCAGTGCCCATGCAAGGAGAACTCTCAGAATCGAGGGTGAAGATGAGCAGTGCTGGGTATGCCTTGACCAGTTTAAAAAACTGGATTCCTGGGCAGACGAAGCCGCAAAAGCTCTGGAAGGGCTTGAGTACTCCACCTTCCTTGTTGGTACTAAGGTCAGCGGGCTTCTCAGTGAAAACGAGGAGATTCTGTGGGCTGAGGCAGGAACATCATATGCCGAGCAGTTGAAAACCGAGCTTAACCGAGAAGTGGGCAAGCGGATTGCGGAAAAAGTTGATAAGGAAGTGGATTTTGAAAACCCTGATATTGTGATCACTCTTGACCTGGCAACAAACAACTTCGAACTTCAGGTCCGCTCGGTATATATCTATGGGCGCTACCTGAAAAAGATTCGGGGAATCCCTCAGACCCGCTGGCCCTGCAGAAAATGTAAGGGCAAAGGCTGTGAAAGATGCGGGTTTACAGGAAAACAGTATCCCGAATCCGTAGACGAGTTGATTAAAGGTCCAGTTATAGAGGCGTTTGAAGCAGTTGATACGGCTTTCCATGGTTCGGGCAGGGAAGATATCGATGCCCTTATGCTCGGAAGCGGCAGGCCCTTTGTGGTGGAGGCAAAGTCTCCTGTAAAACGAAGTGCTGACCTTGAAGCACTTACTATAAAAATCAACGAAAGCGCTGCCGGAAAAGTTGAAGTAAGGGATCTTCGCTTTGTTGAAAAAGGCATGATTGAGATCCTGAAAAGTTCAAAGGCGGATAAAACTTATAAGCTTAAAGTTACATTTAAAGAGCCTGTTTCAGAGGAAAAGCTTAAATCTTGCCTTGAGTCTTTGAGTGGCACAGAGATTGCCCAGCAAACCCCAAAGCGCGTGGTTCACAGGCGGGCAGATCTTCTCCGGAAGAGATCCGTGCACAGTATCACGCTTGACAGGCTGACAGATGACGGTTATGCTTATATCACCGTAAACTGTGAAGGCGGTCTGTACGTCAAAGAACTGGTTTCAGGAGATGAAGGCAGGACAAACCCGAGCTTGACAGGGCTTTTAGGAATCCCTGCGCTCGTGGAAGATCTTGATGTGGTTAACGTCAAAATTTAAGCCTCAAATATCTGAACCTGCCCTAAAAGCCAAATTGATCTAAATAATTTGGATAGATCTGATCTGAATCTGGATCTATCTGAACTTAAATGAATCTGGGTCTATCTTATCAGTTTCACTGGCCGGTCGAGTCACAGGGAATGAGTGGCTTAATGAACGGTTCATTTAAATAATATCCATCTTATTTAGAGGAAAACCAATTATTAAACAGAAACTTAATAAAAGAGAAATGATCGAGCATTCTAAAGGAGGAACATGCGATGACAAATTCACACGGTGAAAGACGCTGCACAAGGTACAAATTACAGAAGACGGTTCGTGAAAGAGGAATTTCCCCTGTAAGCAGGGCAATCCAGGAATTCGAAGACGGACAGATGGTCCACATTGACATCGACCCCAGCGTCCAGAAAGGGATGCCAAACCCGAAATTCCAGGGTTCCACAGGAAAAGTCATAGGACAGCGCGGCCGCTCATATATTCTGGCAGTCCGCGAAGGAAACTCAATGAAGGAAGTCTTTTCTCTTCCGCAGCACCTGAAACCCCAGAAATACTAATTTCGAGCAAGGCAGTTAGGTTTTACAACCTAATCTCCCTCTCATTCCGGGTTTATGGTATGCAGACCTCCAACCGGAGGTTTGAAATCCTGCCAGATATTTCAGCAAATACAGGCTGAATAATGGTCAGCTAAAGGATTATATATTACAGGACTAGTATCCCTTAAAAAGACATAATTAAAAGGGATCTGGAACAACTGCTTTTTAAAATTAATCTCTTATCCCGGTAAAGGAACATCTATAGTTATATATCATTTGTAAAGCATATGGTTAAGATATATCGTGTGTGAATATAGTAGAGATATTTCAGGACAACATTATTTGAAATAGTCCGCCTTACCGGGTGATTACCGGATACTGAAAGATAGAAATGCTGGCAGCAGGAATCAGGGCTCACAATAAAACCATTATAAATGATTGCTCTGTAAGAAGTACAAATACCTGAAATTTTAATTCAAAAGAGTGTATTTCAATGATAGTTAAGGAAGTCCTCAACGAAGAGTTATTGACACTTGCCGAGGTCAAGGATATACTTTCCGGGATCGCTGAAGAGCGCAGAGAACTGGGGCTCGAGGTTGCATACAATTTCAGAAAAGCCCTGCATCATGCGGAACAGTTCTCCAAGATTAGCGGAGCAAAGTCAAGAGAACTTGTTAATAAGCTGCTTGAACTTGAAAAAATGAAACCCGTTATTGCGGTCAGGATAGCTGACATTCTGCCTCAATCAAGAGACGAACTCAGGTCAATCTATGCAAAAGAAAAGTATACGCTGAGCAATGAAGAGCTGGATCAAATTCTGGACTATGTGTTTGCAGCTATGGAATAACTAAAAAATAAAGAGAATAAGCTATATAGAAGTTTATTTGTTACTTATTAGGGAAGTATCTATAATCCGGTTAGAGTACTTTAAAGTATGGAAGTGCCCTGACCTAAAAAATTTAGTAACAGAAAGTTTTCTGGTTCTCTAAATCCCCGAACCAGAGAGTATCGCGTTATAGGCCAGTCTCTAGTTTTCAGAACTGGTTTGGGGAGTACAATGCAACTGGGAAAGGCCCTGATCCAGTAGAAGAGCTAAAGAAGTTGGGCATATCTAAGTTTGAGCATACCCTGAAAATAGATAAATTGGGGTTTCGTATTTAATGGATTTCATATTTACCGATAGGATGGGTGCTGATGAAAGTAGATAAGTCGCAATCAGGTAGACCGTACACTGGCAGATCATCTGCTGAAAGACCTTCTTCTGGCAGGTCATTTGCTGAAAGACCTTCTTCTGGCGGCAGGCGTCCGGCAGGCAAATCGCAATTTGAAAGACAGTCAGAAAGAGCTCCGCGCTCATCCGGAAAAAACATGGAAAATTCGCAGGACAGGGAAGAATACGTATGGGTTCTCGATTATCTTCCCTATGGAAAAACCGTTGATGGCAAGTCAGCCTATCAGAAAAAACCTCTTGTACAGGCTATTGGGGATAAGAAGTTCACTTTAATGGAGCTCGTTCCCAAAAATGGAGTAGTTCCTGAAATCCAGTCACGGGTATATATAGGTCCAGGAGACAGGAATGAAATAGACCACGTAAAGCAGAGGATAGGATATTCTGACCTTACTACCGGAGCCAATCTGGAACTACCTTTTATCCTTGAAGCCGTTGTCAAACACAAAGAAGAAAGGTTTGTAAAGTTCTTCAATGATGCCCATTCCATTACAACCCGCCTGCATATGCTTGACCTCCTCCCAGGAATAGGTAAGAAACTCATGTGGTCTATCATTGATGAACGCAAGAAAGGGGACTTTAAGAGTTATCAGGATATCCGCGAAAGAATTCCGAGTCTTCGTGACCCTGCTAAAGTTATCTCTCACAGGATTGAAGAAGAACTCAAGGATGACTTCATCAAGTACAGGCTGTTCACCACTCCTCCACGCCGTCCGAGGCCCGAGTGAGGGGAAACCTTTTTTCTATTTTTAATTATGTTTCTGCCTATCTGGCTTCTGCAGATTTGGCTTTTTATGATTCAAAATTTCTATAAAATTAGGCTATTAAAAACATTTCTATAAAATTAGTCTATTAAATACATTTGATCTATTCAGGAGGCTTTAGCCCTGGTTCGTTCTATTCTTAAAAAGTACAATATAAAAGGAGGCACCTTTGACCAGCATTTCCTCATTGATGCAGGCTACCTGGACAGGATAGTTGCTGCTGCTGATCTGAGCCCGCAGGATACGGTTCTTGAGATCGGTGCAGGAATAGGAAATCTTACCGAAAGGCTTGCAAGAAGAGCAAAAAAGGTAATTGCTGTCGAGCTTGACCCTGCCCTTGTTTCAGTCCTGCACGACCGTTTCGATAATGTCGTGAATATAGAGATTATCGCAGGCGATGCTCTTAAAGTCAGGTTCCCTGAGTTTGACAAGGTCGTCTCAAACCTCCCCTATTCCATCTCCTCAGAAATCACCTTCAAACTCCTGCACCATAAATTCAAACTTGGAATCCTTATGTACCAGTACGAGTTTGCAGCCCGTATGGTCTCTCCTCCTGGCTGTAAAGACTATTCCCGCCTTACTGTTGATACATATTACTTTGCTGATGCCTCTATTCTCATGAAAGTCCCAAAAGGCGCCTTCCAGCCAGCCCCTGAAGTTGATTCTGCGGTTGTCAAACTTGTTCCGCGCCCCGCTCCTTTCGAGGTCCGCGATGAAGCCTTTTTCCTTGAATTTGTGTCTGCAGTCTTCAGCCAGCGCCGGAAAAAGCTGAGGAATTCAATCCTTAACACCAATTATATGCTCAAAATTCCGGATATTAAAGAGGTTGTAAACCAGCTCCCTGAAGATTTTATGAGCAAAAGGGCTGAGAACCTTACTCCTGAAGAACTTGCCTGCGTTGCAAACATGATTTATGACCTTAAATCCCGATAAAACATGGTTGAAATAGAATACAAAAACACCCGGGTAAAACTCGGAGACTCGGATCTTGTTTACGAGCCCGCAGAAGACTCCTTTTTGCTCGCAGACGCAGCCCTTGAAGAGGCAGAGCCAGGAATGTGTATCCTTGAAATAGGAGCAGGCTCAGGTTTTGTATCTGCCGTGCTCAGGGCAAATACCCCAGGCATCCGTGTACTTGCAACTGAGATCAACCCGCATGCCGCACGTTGTGCAAAAGCAAATGGGGTTGAAGTAATCCGTACCGACCTTTTCAAAGGCATAAGATCAGGAAGCAGGGGAGCTTCTTTTGACCTCATACTTTTCAACCCTCCCTATCTCCCTACTTCTGAAGAAGAAAAAGTTCCTGGATGGCTGAATTACGCTTTTGACGGCGGAGCTAGCGGGCGGGAGACCCTTGACCGATTTTTAGATGATGTCAGAGACTACCTGAAACCAGGAGGGAAAATTTTGATATTAATCTCGTCGATTACCGGACTCGAAGCTGTAAAAGAGAAAATGATGAAAATAGGCTTTGAGGCTGGTGTTGTAGGTAGAAAAAAGATTTCATTTGAAGAGTTGATGGTGGTAAGAGGAGAACTTTCTTAAGATTTCGGGAAATATTTTTCTCATATCAATTAATACCTCTTTCATATCAATTATATGGTTAATTACTCTGGAATCCCTCTAAACCTTAAACCTTTCAGAATGTCTTCATACAAAATTCTATATCCAATTAAAGAATTAATTACCCTCTTGAATATTATATAATACTGGCAGACTATAAGCGCTTTCAATCCAAAAGCGCTTGCCTGATTAACTGGAGATAAAAATTGGATGTATTATGATGAAGCCGCTGACGCGGTTCTAAAAACCCTGAGCACATCCGAAACCGGGCTGAGTTCGGGAGAAGCAGAAAACAGACTTGAAAAGTATGGAAAAAACGAACTTAAAGAAGAAGAAAAAATATCTGTGGTAAAACTTTTTCTATCTCAGTTCAAGAGTTTTCTCATTCTTATTTTGATTGCTGCAGCACTGGTTTCTGCTTTCCTTGGAGAGCTTGTTGATGCCTTTGTAATCCTGTTCACGGTATTTCTTGCAGGGGTTCTTGGTTTTGTCCAGGAATACAGGGCAGAAGAATCCATTAAACTTTTAAAATCACTAACCAGCCCCGAAGCTCTGGTGGTAAGGGCTGGGAAGGAAGTAAAAGTCCCCTCCTCCTTACTTGTCCCGGGTGACATCCTGATTTTACAGGCCGGAGATAGAATACCTGCAGATGCCAGATTGATTGAGGCTCAGTCTCTGAAAATTGACGAATCTTCTCTCACAGGTGAATCCGTTCCGGTAGAGAAAAATACTAAAATTTTTCCTCCTGAGACCCCTCAACCTGACCGGAAAAATATGGCTTATACCGGAACTTCAGTTACCTATGGTAGAGGAAAGGCAGTAATTACGGCAACAGGCATGAGTACTGCTTTTGGAAAGCTTGCCGGGCTCCTGGGGGAAATTGAAAGGGAAAGAACTCCTCTGCAGGAAAAGCTCGATCAATTCGGGCGCTGGCTTGGAGCTGCAACGCTTGTTGTTGTTGCCTTTGTAGCAGTGCTTGGAGTTTTAGAAGGTTTTGATCCTTTTGAGATGTTTCTCTGGGGTGTTGCCCTTGCAGTTGCAGCAATTCCCGAAGCCCTTCCTGCGGTTGTGACTGTAGGGCTTGCTCTCGGGGTTCGAAGAATGGTCAAAAGGCATGCCCTTGTAAGAAAGCTGCCTTCCGTAGAAACCCTTGGCTCTACCAATATTATCTGTACAGACAAAACCGGGACACTTACCCAGAACAAGATGACTGTTGAAAAGGTGTATGTAAACGGGACCATGTTAAATGTTACAGGCAACGGATATGATCCTGCAGGAGACTTTTTCAAGGAAGGTCAGCCTGTTTCTGAAGACGTACATCTTTATAAGCTGCTGGTCACAGGAGCTCTCTGCAATGATGCGGGACTGGTTGAGGAGAACGGGATATGGGATATTATGGGAGACCCCACAGAAGGAGCTCTTGTTGTTGCGGCAGCCAAAGAAGGACTCTGGAGACCTGATCTTGAGCTAAGACACAGGCGTGTCGGAGAAGTTCCCTTTTCTTCTGAAAGAAAGATGATGACCACCATTAATACGTCCGAGGAGGGTCCGTATGCATATTCAAAAGGAGCCCCTGAAGTTATTCTTGGCTGTTGTACGAAGATCTTTCTTGATGGACAGGAAAAAGAGTTAACTCCTGAAATTAGGCAGGAGATCCTTGATATTGTACAGGGTTTAGCAAATCAGACTCTTCGGGTGATGGGTTTTGCTTACCGCCAGGTTCCGGAAAAAATCGTTCCAGAAGAAGCTGAAAGAGATATGGTCTTTGTAGGACTCATGGGCATGCGTGACCCTCCCAGAGAAGAGGTAAAGGTTGCGATTGCCACCTGTACGAATGCAGGGATCAGAACTGTAATGATCACGGGAGACCACAAAACAACTGCTTTTGCTATTGCAAGAGAAATAGGGATCTACCGGGAAGGAGACCTTGTCCTTACAGGCACTGAACTCGATGCCTTAGGAGATAAAGAATTTGAAGACATAGTGGAGAAGGTCTCGGTTTATGCAAGGGTATATCCTGAGCACAAGCTAAAGGTTGTTAATGCCCTTAAAAATAAAGGCTATATCGTTGCAATGACCGGCGATGGGGTAAACGATGCTCCTGCTCTGAAAGCTGCAGATATGGGCATTGCCATGGGAATTACTGGAACTGAGGTCAGCAAGGAAGCTTCCAGTATGATCCTGACAGACGACAATTTTGCATCCATTGTTTCTGCAGTAGAAGAGGGCCGAAACATACTGAAGAATATCAAAAATTTCATTGCTTACGGCCTTACCTGCCACATAGGAGTTGTCCTGATCGTTCTTGTAGGAGTGCTTGCCTGGCAGATCCTGCCTGTTATTGCAGTCCAGATCCTCTGGATCAACCTTATTACAGACGGCCTACCTCCAATGGCGCTCTCTCTGGAAGCTCCGGATAGGGGACTTATGAAGCAGAAACCCAGAAAATCAGCAGAAGGATTGGTTTCCAAAAGGATGCTCATAGCAAGCCTTGGACTAGGGGCTTTGATCGCAGTCCAGTCACTCGGAGTTCTTTACTGGGCTCTTGAAAAAGGGCTGCCTCTTGCAAAGATCCAGACTCTGATCTTTACCCTGGTAGTGATTTCTCTGATGTTCAATGCGTTTAACTGGCGTTCAGACAAAATGTCGGTCTTTTCCCTGGGAGTTTTCAGCAACAGGTCCCTTATCTATGCCGTCCTGAGCACAGTACTTCTGCAGCTTGCGGCAATTTATACCCCTATTCTGCAGACGGCTTTCCGGACTGTGCCTCTCTCACTTTCGGATTGGGGAATGATCATTCCTCTGGCTTCGACTACTCTTATAGTCATGGAGATCACTAAATATCTGGAATGGAGATCTCACAGGTAAAATCAATGAATGGGGTTTGCTCTTAAGCATACCTCATTTTCCGACTTTTTAATTCTTTCAAAAAAATGTTGTGTTAGTTTTTGGTGGTTCCGGATTAATCGGTTGATATTGCCCAGAATATCCGAAGCTGGAATGTTGTTTTTCTGTTCCACTCTTTGCAGGGCTGAAGTTGTCCGTCTGCAATGCAAAAAAGTAACGATGCAAAAAGTAACAGGTGAATTCATAATGTCATAATGAGAAACTGAATTCAGAATCTTCTACCCTATCTGAAGAATACTTTTCCTTGTCCTGAGAACCTTATTAAAATTCACAGATAAACATAAACGCCTTCTATAACTTGTATAGTCCTTCCTTCCTAAAAAGAGAAAGAAGCAGAAAAAAAGGAGTAAATGAAGGAAACAGGAAGAGAAGGCTTTAAAAAGCAACAAAGAACGATAAAAACTGAACTGGGTTGTTATTGCCGATCCTTTTCTTTTTGTCTTTTAGAGAAAGCCGCTCTCCTTCATCGAGCGTAACAAGAAAGGTTCGGTATAGTGAATATGGTTGTATGGGCTGGAGATATTGCAATTTATTCGCTTTCAGTCTTTTTGAGCAAAGATCACTTTGGAATTTATTAATTAGTCCTCTTGAGCGCAGCGAAAAGGACCGCGTACTCCCGAGACGGGACTCGGGATGGAAGAAATTTCTCATTTTTTCTGCTAAAATCGAATAATAGTTTTCGTAAAAAATCAAATATTGTTGTCACTAAACCGCTCCCGTAATCATATATATAACAAAATCCAATAGTATGGGCATTATGACCCCTACGAACAGAGAAAACTCCATTTGTCCGAAATTTATCACAGGTGTAGAACCGCCAGCAGGAAGGACCGAAAAGGCTCTCTGGTTCATTTTCCGGGGCCGTGACATTCTTCTTAAAACTAATAAAAACCCCGGAGCTATTCCAAAGCTTCTGGACTTTGGAGAGCTTGGACTTCCTGCGGTAAGAGAACAGTACCTTGGTGTACTTGAGGGGACGCACTGCTTTTCCATTGAACTTCCTGCGGATGCGGAAGCTCCGGAAGGGATGGAGTTTTTCGACCTGAGGCAGGCATATTCCGAAATAAGTGAGGGGTGCTTTGAGCTTGTGAACAAAGCAGTGCAGGTAATGGAATGGGACAGGACAAACCAGTTTTGCAGCAGGTGCGGAAAAAAGACCGTGCAGAAGCCGGGAGAAAGGGGTAAGGAATGCCCTGAATGCGGAGAGCTTTTCTTTCCCAGAATTTCACCTGCCATTATTGTTCTCATAAGAAAGGGCAGTAAAGTCCTGCTCGCAAGGTCTCCGAATTTCCCTATGGGCATGTACAGCCTTATAGCAGGTTTTGTCGAGCCAGGAGAAACAGCCGAAGAAGCTGTTGCCAGAGAAGTATGGGAAGAAGTCGGGATAAGAGTAAAAAACATTGCTTACTTCGGGACGCAGGCATGGCCTTTTCCCAATTCCCTCATGATCGGCTTTACCGCAGAATATGATTCCGGGGATATCAGGCCTGACGGGTTTGAAATCGAGGATGCAAAATGGTTTTCAGTAGATAAACTTCCTGTACTGCCAGGAAAGATCAGCATTTCAAGAAAACTGATTGACCTCTTCCTTAAAGAAGAAGGGCTGGAAGTTTAAGAAGGATTCATAATTTTTTTCAAATTTATTCTCCCAATCGACTTTTTTCGATTCACTTTATTCATTTGGATGAAAATGTCCAGTAATCTCAAGGTTCATTTTAGCGATAATCGGTTTCATGTTAAGATACATTGGAGTAAAATCTTTTTTCTTATTTTTTCTCTGCGATTTTGAATCCGTATTTTCCATAGAAACCAGTTGATTCTTCTTTTGAATCAACAAGAATGTATCTACATACGATATTATTGCAAATTGATGGAGCTTGAACCATTACTATTTTCACTAAATATGTGCCTATTCCTTTTCTTTCAAATCTGGAATCTACTGCCAGTCTTGCAATTTTAATTGCAGGGTATTTACTATACTTGTAACGCTCAATTCCATCAATTACAGCTTTAGCTTCAATTGTATCTGCTACCAGAGCAACAAACCCCGCATGAAATCATGCGCACAACAAAAGAGGAAGCCGAAGCTAATGAGGCTGAGTTTGACGGGGTGACTATAGAATAAAATTACAAAATGTGGTTAAGCATTAAAATTAAAAGATGAAAGCGCTTTGTAAAAAAAATAAAGCATTTTTACTTTTTTATTAGTCAAGTATTAAAATTGGATCTGGTTCATTGTTAACATAGTTCGCTATTGTATTCAGTGAGAATACCGGCAGTGCGCTGGACAAAGATATAATGAATAAATGTTAACCAGAGTTAATATATGGATTTAAATTATATTCATACTAAAGTAAAGTAGTAAAAACATTTGCCTTTACAGGGGAAAAGGTTTTGAGGTTTTGTCAGGTCTGTGAGGAAGAAATAGTTTACATGCTTAAATTCTGCTGGAAATGATTTTTTTTCTAATGGACTTGATAATGTCTTAATGTGGACATAAAAAAGCTACATGAGAGCACATAGTTGAGGGTATTTTATGAAAGGCGACAACTGTAAGAATCCAATGGATAAAAATCAATTAGGTGAGCCACTCCCAAGTAGAAATCAAACAGTAGGGGATACTCCTGAATTAACTACAGTAGCAGGAGCTCCGGTGGAAAGTAATCAGGATAGCATGACAAGCGGCAGACGCGGACCTCTTATGCTTCAGGATATCTGGTTTTTGGAAAAATTAGCACATTTTGACAGAGAAGTAATTCCAGAGCGCAGAATGCATGCAAAAGGCTCAGGAGCATTTGGAACATTTACCGTAACTCATGATATAACCAATTACACTAAAGCAGCCATATTTTCTGAAATAGGAAAACAAACTAAAATGTTTGCACGCTTTTCTACTGTAGCTGGTGAACGTGGAGCAGCTGATGCAGAGCGTGATATTCGTGGTTTTGCTTTGAAATTTTACACTGAAGAAGGCAACTGGGACTTGGTAGGGAATAACACGCCTGTGTTCTTTTTTAGAGACCCTTTAAAGTTTCCTGACCTGAACCACGCTGTTAAACGTGACCCGCGTACCAATATGCGCAGCCCAAATACTAATTGGGACTTCTGGACATCTTTACCCGAAGCTCTGCTGCAGGTAACTATTATTATGGGTGACCGTGGAATACCTTCTTCTTACAGGCACATGCATGGATTTAGCAGTCATGCTTACAGTTTAATAAATAAAGATAATGAACGTGTATGGGTAAAGTTCCACTTCAGGTCACAACAGGGTATAAGAAACCTCACCGACCAGGAAGCTGAAAAAGTTGTCGGAATGGACCGTGAAAGCCATCAAAGAGACCTTTATGAAGCCATTGAAAAAGGCAAGTTCCCAAAATGGAAAATGTATATACAGGTTATGACAGAGGAACAGGCCAATTCTATGAAGAATAACCCCTTTGATCTAACTAAAATGTGGCATAAAAAGGATTTTCCACTAATACCGGTGGGTGAATTTGAGTTAAACAAAAATCCTGAAAACTATTTTGCAGACGTGGAACAGGCTGCTTTTTCACCAGCTAACGTAGTCCCGGGAATTGGTTTTTCTCCAGACCGCATGTTACAGGGACGTTTGTTTTCTTATGGGGATGCACAAAGGTATAGATTAGGTGTAAATCACCATCAGATACCTGTGAATTCTCCTCAGGGCGTTAAAAACTATCACAGTTTCCATAGAGATGGACAGATGAGAGTTGATGGTAATAGAGGAAGTCAACTGCATTATGAACCTAATAGCTATGGAAACTGGAAAGATCAACCTCAATATGCGCTTCCGGTTGAAAAAACAGGTTCAACTGATATTTGGAGATATGATTTCAGAGAAGATGACAGTGATTATTACACCCAGCCAGGCGAGTTATTCAGAGCTATGACTCCTGATCAGCAACAGGTTTTGTTTGAAAATACTGCCAGAAATATGGGCGATTCTACTCTTCAAATCAAGCATAGGCATATTTACAATTGCTATCAGGCAGATCCTGCATATGGTGAAGGTGTTGCAAAAGCCTTGGAGATAGATATCTCAACCGTTGATTTAAATTTGCCAGCGCGTACTTCAAGAAAAACCAATTATGAAGCAAACAACAAACATCCTGAATTAAATCAACCTACAATGAAAAAAGATTCAGGCAGGGAGATTGATACGAATGGCGATCCTTACATTGAACCCGAAAATGATCCCTGGCTTTTGTAACTGTTAAATAATGAGATGTGTATTAGCGGTACTATCAGGTCTAAGAGGGATAGACAAATTCATAGGCTCGAATGTAGCTGAAATAATTGTTAGCCCTCATAGACCTTGACAATACCTTATTTTTAATGCTTTTGGATTATGGTAATGATTCGGCTCTTAATCCGTTCTTTATAGCAGAGACTTATATTTTTTAAATTTTAACTCTTTTTCACGCTTAAAATCGATAACACTAGATATCAAGAAAAGAGCCTATGGTTTTTTAGAATTTTCTACATTTGATGCTCCGTTTTTCAGTCATAACACGGATAATATTAATTCTCAGCCCTGCCGTAGATAACATTTACGCATATTTCGCACACGGATTTAGAAAATAGGAAAAAAGCGCAACCCATATTTGATTGGGGAAAATATCATGAAAGAAAACGCAGAGTTGTTACCAATTTTTACTTTTCTTAAAGTGATGTCTTCAGAATACATAGGTTTTACCGTAAAATTTGTGCATCAGCAATCTAGAAGAAAAGAGGGTATTTTTAGAAGTTTGAAGAAGCGAGTTTCAGGTCTTTGGGCTTGATAACTTTGTTACTAAGGAAAACAGGTTCGAGAAGTCGGGAAAGTATTTTCATCCTCTTCTGGCTGAAATGATTACTTCAGGAGCTAGGCTTTTTTCTCAGAAAATAATGAAGTTGATTCTTGGTGAAGCTTCTTCCTTTTAATGTCGTAGATGTTATTGAAAATCATGTTGTATTCGATATGAAATAAATTTTTTATCTACCATAATTATGGAATTAATCTATAACGAACTTTTTTACAGTATTCATTGTACCCAGGCAAGTTTTTGGATAGGAACTTTTCTTCATCAAGAAGTCTCAATACAATAACAAGCACGTATGGAATCAGTATGAGCAATCCCAACCATGAGCCAACTGCAAGAGAGATGCCAAATAGCATAATGAGAGCACCTAAATACATAGGATGTCTCACCATACTA
>ENA-UOOK01000988-UOOK01000988.1-fermentation-metagenome-genome-assembly--contig:-NODE-988-length-38280-cov-11.939542_pt1 | contig 38280 bp, 34 predicted proteins | sample MGYA00245777_ERZ724023 | MGnify/ENA primary metagenome ERZ724023 (study PRJEB28704, sample SAMN03018312) | fermentation metagenome | biome: anthropogenic terrestrial biome; feature: soil; material...
TGCCGGTCGCGGCGGTCAGGCCCTTCGGCATGCTGCTCATCATATCCGGGTCCACCACGGCGACCTCGGGGATGTCCTTCGGGTCCACACACACGAATTTGCGCCTTTTCTCCACGTCGGTGATGACGTAGTTGATGGTCACCTCCGCGGCCGTGCCGGCGGTGGTCGGCACGGCGATGGTAAACACGGCGCGCTTTCTGGTCGGGGCGGCCCCCTCGAGCGAACGCACATCCGCAAAATCGGGATTATTGATGATGACGCCGACGGCCTTGGCGGTATCGATGGACGATCCTCCGCCGATGGCGACGATGCAGTCGGCCCCGCTCTTTTGGAAAGCGGCGATGCCGTCCTGAACGTTTTGGATGGTGGGGTTCTGTTTGATCTTGCTGTACAGCTCGTACGCAAAATCCGCTTTTTTCAGCAGATCGGTCACTTTTTTTGTCACGCCGAATTTCACGAGGTCCGGGTCGGAGCAGACGAAAGCCTTTTTGAACTCGCGGGCGGTCAGTTCCGGCACGATGTTCTCAATCGCGCCCCTGCCGTGATAGGAGATCGTGTTCAGGACGATTCGGTTTGCCATTTTATTTCCTCCTCATTTAACGGTAAAGCGGCCCGTAATGCCGGCAGGCGGCATAATCCGCGGCCTGTTTGTCTTCGGTGCCGAAGGATGCCCACGCGTGCGGGCGGTAAACATGCTCCTGCGGCACGTTGTGCATCGTCACCGGGATGCGCAGCATGGAGGCCAGCGTGATCAGGTCCGCGCCCACATGGCCGTAGACCGTCGCGCCGTGGTTCGCACCCCAGTTCGCCATCACGCTGTACACGTCGGTGAAAGCGCCGTGCCCGGTCAGCCGCGGAGCGAACCAGACGGTCGGCCAGGTGGGGTCGGTGCGCCTATTGAGAATCTCGTGCGCCTTTTCCGGCAGCGTAACCGTCCACCCTTCGGCAATCTGCAGCACGGGGCCGACACCGTCCACAATGTTAAAGCGCAGCATGGTGACGGGCATCTCGCCCTGGCAGCGGAAGTGGCTGGAGAAGCCGCCGCCGCGGAAATACTCGTAATTGGCGCGGCACCAGTCGGTGGCTTTCAGGCAGGCCCGGATGTCCTGCGGCCTCATCTCCCAGAACGGCTTCATCACGGACTCGCCCTTTTCGTCCTTGCAGGCGCCCGTCTCGTCCAGCGCCGTCGCGCCGGAATTGAGCAGGTGCATAAAGCCGTTTGCGGCCTTGCCGGCCGGTTTCTGCCCCGTGACGCGCTCATACGCTTCCGGGCTCCAGTAGGTGCGCACGTCGTGGAATCCCGGCGCGCTGTGGCTGACCAGAGTGCCGAGCAGCATGGAGATGCAGTTGCAGGTGTCGTTCTCCGTGGCGAAGGGCGTCGGCTGCTTCGGGCCGTTCCAGTCGAAGGTGGAAGCCAGAATCGCCTCGCTGAAATCGGCGTTCGGCAGCCAGTCGGTCCACTGGCGCTGCCCCTGGAAGCCGCCCGCGACCGCGCTGCGGCCCAGCGCCTCCTCGTGCCAGCCCATTTCGTCCAGCTTGGGGTTGCCGAACAGGATGTCCCGGATAATCAGGGTCATTTTGGTGATGAAGTCCCAGTCCTGGTCGGGCGGAACAACTTTGGATTTTTTGATGATGCCGGCCAGGTTCTTGCCGGCGTTGCAGTCGAAGCCCTCTCTGCAGTTGGTCCTGACCCACTTCAGGGCCTTTTCGGCCTCTTCGCGGTCGTAGATGCCCAGCTTGATGCGGCGCAGGATTTCGACCATGTCCACCCATTCGGTGCGGATGCCGAAGTATTTCTGGAAGACGTTGGCGTCGCAGTTGCTGCCCGCGATGCCCATCGGCACGGCGCCGAGGTTCACGTACGACTTGTTCTTCATCCAGCCGACGGCGACCGCGCAGCGCGCGAAGCGCAGGATCTTCTCCGCCACGTCGGCCGGCACCGTGTTGTCGGAGGCGTCCTGCACGTCATGCCCGTAGATGCTGAAAGCCGGCAGGCCGCGCTGGGCGTGGGCCGCCATGATGGCGGCCAGATACACCGCACCCGGGCGCTCGGTCCCGTTCAGGCCCCAGACCGCCTTGATGGTGGAGGGGTCCATGTCGAAGGTCTCGGTGCCGTAGCACCAGCAGGGCGTGACCGAAAGGGTCGCCACGACGTTCTGGGTCGCAAACTGCTCGGCGCAGGCGGTGGCTTCGGCGCAGCCGCCGATGGTCGTATTGGAAATCACGACCTGCACCGGCGTGCCGTCCGGATACTTCAGGTTCTCGGTGATCAGCTTCTCGGCATTGTGCGCCATGCGCATGGTCTGGTTTTCAAGGCTCTCGCGGATGCCGCCCCAGCGGCCGTCGATGATGGGGCGGATGCCGATTTTTGGATACAGCATTATTGCTCACTCCTCAGTGTTAAAATTTTGCGATAGGTTTCATAGGCGTTATCCCACGCGTCCGTGTCGGCGGGCGCGTAACGCTTCAAAGGTTCGCTACGGGCGATGGCCGCCCGGCCGGAGGCGAGGTCCGGCAGCGCGCCCAGCGCCACAAGCTGGATGATGAAATTGCCCAGTGCCGTGGCTTCGACCGGCCCGGCGACGACGGGAAGGCCGGTGCTGTTCGCGCTCATCTGGCTCAGCAGGCGGTCTTTGGTGCCCCCGCCGAGGATGTGCAGCACCGCAAAGCGCCTGCCGGTCGCTTTCTGCAACTGCTCCAGTGCGCTGCGGTATGTAAGCGCGAGGCTCTCGTAGATGCAGCGCATGATTTCGCCCACCGTCTGCGGCACGGGCTGCCCCGTGCGGCGGCAGAATTCCCGCACGCGGCCCGGGATGTCGCCCGGCGGGGTAAACTCCGGCGCGTTCGGGTCGATGAAGCTGCGCAGCGGCCGCGCCTCCCCCGCCAGACGCTCCAGGTCGGCGAAGGAAAATTCCTGTCCCCGGCGGCGCCATTCCCGCCGGCTCTCCTGAATCAGCCACAGGCCGATGATGTTTTTCAGGTAGTCGACCTTCCCGTTCGCCCCCAGCTCGTTGGAAAGACCGAACGCGCAGCTCTCCTCCGTAAGGACGGGGGCGTCCAGCTCCGTACCGAGCAGGCTCCAGGTGCCGCAGGAAAGGAATGCCGCATCCGGAACCCGGCTCGGCATCGCCGCCACGGCGCACTGGGTGTCGTGGCCCGCCGCGGCAATCACCTTCGCGCCGCCCGGCAGCGCGCCGGTCACGGTGCCGCTCGGCACCGGCGAAAGGAGAATCCGCTCCGGCAGGCCGAACGCCTCCAGCACGTCGGAACGCCACCGCCCCGTCCTCGGATCGAGCATCTGGCTGGTGGAGGCGATGCTGCGCTCGCAGGCGGCTTTTCCGCACAGCGAATAGGCGAACAGGTCCGGCATGAACAGCAGCGTTTTCGCCTTCCGGAGCAGCTCCGGCTGCTCCCGTTTCAGCGCCAGAAGCTGGAACAGCGTGTTGATGGCCATAATCTGGTTGCCGGTCCTGGCGTACAGCTCCGCGGCGCCCATTTTTTTCAGGGCCGGCCCCAGCACGTCCTTCGTGCGTGCGTCCCGGTAATGCACCGGGGGTGCCAGCAGCTTTCCGTCCCGGCCCAGAAGGCCGAAGTCCACGCCCCAGGTGTCGAAGGCCACGCTGTCGAAACTTCCGGCCTTCTCAAGGCCGGTTCGCACCTGCGCCAGCAGGGCGTCGAAATCCCAGCAGAAGTGGCCGCCCGTTTCGCGGGGGCTGTTTTCAAAGCGGTGGACCTCCCGGTAGGACAGCCTGCCGTTCTCATAGACGGCCTTCATCGCGCGGCCGTTGGAAGCGCCGATGTCGAAGGCCAGCACCGCTGCCCGGCCGCTCATTCCACGACACCCTTTTTCAGCAGGATATTCGCGTAAATCGCCGTCTCTCCGGTGGCGACGATGGCATAGGCTTTTTTCGCGCGCTCATAAAACGCGAAGCGCTCGACCATCTCGATGGCCTTCGGGTCCCCCCCGTGCCGGGCGATGGTCGCCTTGTAGTCGTCCCAGATGGTCGGCACCACGGGGTCGCCGGGCACCACGCTCATCAGGGCGACCGGCTGCTTGCTGTACTTGTCCAGCGGCAGCAGCGCCAGCACCGCGTCCAGCAGCTCGTTCACGCCGTGGCCGTCCGCCCGGACGACGATCGCGTTTTTCCCCACGCTTTCGGCCGGAAAGTTCCCGTCCGCCAGCACGATCTCGTCGCCGTGGCCCATTTCGCACAGGACTTTCAGCAGCTCTGGAGAAAGGATGGAAGGCACGTTTTTCAACATGGAATAACCCCCTTAAAAATCGGCCGTATTCGGTTCTTCAAAATTCCGGTCCCCCGGTTTGTTCCTGATTCTGTCTTATTTTCTTTTGCCCAGTTCTTATTATACTGTTGAATCTGCCCATGCGCTCGGTGTATAATGAGAAAAAGTAGCACAATATTCACTTTCAGGAGGCGGCCATGCGTTACCTTGCCTATCACGAGCGGGCTGTTCGCGGCACGTTCGATTTTCCGATTGAACTGTATTATGTGGACGCGACCCACCCGCGCTATGAGATGCCCTTTCACTGGCATATGGAATGCGAGCTGATCCTCGTGCTGCGCGGCGGATTTTCGCTTTCGCTGGGCGGAGAAAATCTCTTCCTTCAGCCGGGGGAATCCGCGTTCATTTCATCGGGCGTCATCCACGGCGGAACCCCGCATGCCTGCACCTACGAGTGCATCGTGTTCGACATGGACCGCTTTCTGCAGGACAGCACCATCTGCCGGGCGCGCTACGCCGCCGCGCTGGGAAACGGCGCGCGCATCCGGACGCATTTCGCACCGGGCACGCCGGCCGGGCGCATTGTGGACAGGCTGTTTGAAACGATGGAGAAAGAGCAGCCGGGCTACGAGTTCACCACGACCGGCCTGCTGTGGCAGTTCATCGGCACGGTGCTCCAGCAGCGTCTCTACACCGGCCCCACCGAGGAAGAGCGGCGCGGCAGCCGGCGCAGCCGGCAGATGAAAAACGTCCTGCTGCGCATCCGAAAGGACTACTCTTCGCCGCTCACGCTGAAGCAGCTGGCCGACGAGGCCGGTCTGGCCCCCCAGTACTTCTGCCGGGTCTTCAAGCAGGTGACCGGCCGCACGCCGATCGACTACCTCAACTACTACCGCATCGAGTGCGCCGCAGAGCTGCTCTGCGCCACGGAAGACAGCATCACGGAAATCGCCCTTTCCTGCGGCTTCAACGATTTAAGCTACTTTATCCGGCTGTTCCGGCAGATGAAAGGGATGTCGGCCGGGCAGTTCAGGAAGCGGCACAGGGGCGCATAGGCTTTCTCCTTTAAAATGGTAATTGAGCGCCCGCGACGGGGCGCTCAACTGCGGTTTTATGGATGAGTGAAAATCAGTCGTACAGGTTCTGCGCAATCTCCGGGCTGCCGATATTCTCAGAAGTGTAGAACGCGCAGCCGGTGTCCTTGTCTTTTACGGACTGGCCTTCCGCGGCGGCGGCCATCAGGTCGACGACCGTGGAGCCGATCGACACAGGCGCCTGGGTGACGGCGCCGTACATCGAGCCGCCCGAAACGGCGCCCTTCAGCACGGAGCCGGAATCGAAGCCGACGGCGATAATCTGGTCGTCCCCCGTGCCGCAGACGTGCAGGGTCTCATCCGCGGTCACAACGCCTTCGGCGCCGGTCTGGTTGGTCCCGAAAATGGCGATGGTGTCGGATTCGTTCAGAATCACGCCGGCCTCCGTCGCACAGAGCTCCGTGGTGGTCTGCGAGGGGACGCGCACTTCAAGAATCACGTTGGCGTTGGCCTGCGTGCCGGTGCTGCCCTTGCTGTCGCCCACATACTTCTGGTTGCCGGTCACGAAGACCTTCAGGCCGTCGGCGGTCAGCTTTTCAATCATGCCGTCGATAAAGCCGAGGCCGCGGTTTGTGATCGACTCGGAGGTCGCGTCCTGGCTGACGACGCCGATGCGGACTTTCTTGTCTTTGCCGAGGCGTCCCTTGATTTTTTTGTACATCCCATCGGCCGCGACCTTGCCGGCCGCGTAGTTGTCGGTGGAAGCGTTGGCGAGCACGGCGCCCTTCGGGGCGTTCGGCACGCCGGAGTCAAAGCCGATGATCGGGATTTTTGCTTCCTGTGCCTTCTTGATGGAGGCGAGCAGGGCGTTGACGTCCAGCGCCGCCAGCCCGATCGCGCTGGGCTTGGCGTTCAGCGCGGAGGTGAACTGCTGCACCTGGGCCGCCACGTCGGATTCGGAGTCGGGCCCGACAAAGTTCATGCTGTACTTTTCATAGCCGGCTTTGTCGTTGAGCTTTTTGATCTCACTCTGAGCGCCCTTGTAGACGGCCTGCCAGTAAGTGGACTGGAAACCCTTGGAGACGACCTCGAAGTGATAGGTTTTGCCGCTTCCGCCCTTTGCCTCGGATTCCGCGGTCGACGCGGCGGAATCCGCTGAGGCGGAGCTCGCGGTCGTTCCGCCGCCGTTGCTGCAAGCAGCGACGGAGAGCGCCATTACCGTGGCCAGAACAAGCGCAATGGTCCTTTTCATGTGTTGTTTCCTCCCAATTTTATTATTTCGAGCGCACCCGAAAGGGTGCGGCTGCGGCTAAAGAAAGGGGTCAGCCCGCCGCTTTATGGCGCTTGGTCATGTCCATGGTGACCGCGCCGATCAGCACGAGGCCGGTGATAATCTGCTGCCAGTTTGCCTGCAGGCCGACATACGGCAGACCTGTTTTCAGCAGCGAAATCACGAGCACGCCGAGGAAGGTGCCGAAGATAGAGCCCGAACCGCCCGTCATGGACGTGCCGCCGATAATCGCGCCGCCGATCGCGTCCAGCTCAAGGCCGGCGCCTGTTCCCGGCGTGATGTTGGAAAACGTGCAGGCGTAGGCGATGGCCGCGAGGCCGGCGAAGAAGCCGGAAATCAGGTAGGCCGCCACCTGCCATTTCACGACGTTGACGCCCGAAAGCCTCAGGGCTTCCTTATTGCTTCCGATTGCGATGATATAGCGGCCTGTGCGCGTCTTCCGCAGCACAAAGGACATGATGACAATCAGAAGGATCATCCAAATCATGCCGATGGGGATGATTTTTCCGCCTGCGTTGATTTTAAAGATGCTTCGGCACCAGCTGCCCGGGCTTCCGGCCATGGGCCAGACGCCGCTGAGCCCCCCGGCCAGGATGGACCCGAGGCCGCGCACAATCATCATGGTGCAGAGCGTCACGATGAACGGGGGCAGGTCCAGTTTCGCGATGATGATGCCGTTCAAGAAGCCGAAAAGCAGGGCCAGCGCCATGGTGACCACCATTCCGACGCCCACGGGCATGTGCATCTGGCTTATCACGTAGCTGCCCACGATGGAATAGCAGATGATGCCCGTCCCGATGGAAAGGTCCACGCCCGCCGTAATCAGCGGGAACGTGACGCCGATCGCCATCAGCAGGATATAGTACATGTAGTTGCAGAGCGTCACCACCGTGGTATAGCGGCGGAAAGACTGGCTGGCCAGGCTGAAAAAGAGGAACAGGATGACGATGACGCCGACGACGATGACTTCCTGCGTGCCGAAGGTCCGGGTCAAAGAGCTTTTTCTTTTTTGTGCTTTTTTGTCATTTCCCATTTTCGTTCCCTCCCTTCAGGCACGCTGCGTGGCAAAATACATGATTTTTGTCTGCGTCGCGTCCTTGATATCCAGCTCGCCGGTGATTCTGCCCTCGCACATCACGAGGATGCGGTCGCTCATGCGCAGGATTTCCGTCAGTTCGGAAGAAATCATGATGATGGATTTCCCCTGCGAAACGAGCCTGTTCATCAGCTCGTAAATCTCCTGCTTGGCCCCGACGTCGATGCCGCGGGTCGGCTCGTCGAAAATCATGATGTCGGCATCGCCGATCAGCCACTTGCCGATGATGACCTTCTGCTGGTTTCCGCCGGAAAGGTTGATCACCATCTGGTCGATGCTCGGCGTCTTGGTCTTCAGCTCTTCGACGTATTTCCGCGATACTTCACGTTCCCTGTGCTTGTCGATAAACGGGCCCCTGCAGTACTTCGGCAGGCAGGTGATGGTCGAGTTCTCGGCGATGCTCTTCTTCAGCATCAGGCCGAAACGCTTGCGGTCTTCGGAAAGGTAGCTCAGCCCGGCTCTGACGGCCTGCTCCGGGCTGCGGATATCCACCTTTTTGCCGTTGATGGTGATTTCGCCGCTCTGCTTGGGGTCCGCCCCGAAAAGCGCGCGCGCCGTCTCGGTGCGCCCGGCCCCCATCAGGCCGGCAAAGCCGAGGATTTCGCCCTTGTGCAGCTCAAAGCTGACATCCTGCACCATGCGCCCCGCGTTCAGGTGTTCCACCTTCAGCACGGTGGGGGCGTCCGGCTTCACATTGCTTTGGGCTTTCGGGTTCTCGTAAATCACGCGCCCCACCATCCTGTTGATGATGTCTTCCTTGGAGCTTTTGCTTGTGAGCATCGTCCCGACGTTATGTCCGTCGCGCATCACGGTCACGCGGTCCGTAATCTGATTGATTTCATCCATCCTGTGGGAGATGTAGACGATGCCGAGCTGCTTCTTGCGCAGGTCGCGGATGATTTTGAACAGCTGCGCGATTTCCGCGTCCGTGAGGGCCGCGCTCGGTTCGTCGAAGACGATGATTTTTGCCCGGTGCGAAATGGCCTTGGCGATTTCACACATCTGCTGCCGCCCCACGGTCAGCCGGCTCATCGTCTCTTTCGGGTCGATTTCGATGTTCAGCTCCTGAAACAGCTTTTCGGCATCCGCGTTCATCTTCGCATCGTCGATGAACGGGCCGTTCCGCGGCTCGCGGCCGATGAAGATGTTCTGCGCCACCGTGAGGTGGCCGATCATGTTCAGCTCCTGGTGCACAATCACGATGCCGGCGTCCTGCGCTTCGCGCGGATTGTTGAACTCCACGGGGTGTCCTTCGTATGTAATCGTGCCGGAATCCTTTTTGTAAATTCCCGTCAGGACTTTCATCAGCGTGCTTTTGCCCGCGCCGTTTTCACCCACCAGGGCCAGGACCTCGCCCCTGCGGATTTCGAGGTCCACGTGGTCGAGGGCGTGGACGCCGGGAAACGTTTTGTCGATTCCCTTCATGGTAAGAATGATATCGCCCATCGGTGCATCTTCCCCCTTATACCTTTCTCTTCCGGCTGAGCGTGTCGGCGGTCACGGCGACCAGCACGATGATGCCCGTCAGAACGTATTGGTAGGAGATGGTGAACCCCATCGCCAGAATGCCCTCCTGCATCAGCGCCACAATCAGCGCGCCGATGACGGTGCCGAGCATGGAGGCGATGCCGCCCGCCATGGAGGTGCCGCCCATCACGCACGCGGCGATCGCCTCGTTGTTGAACGTGTCGCCGAGGCCGGGCTGCACGGTCGTGTACGCGCCGACATAGAAAATCGCCGCGGCGCCGGCCAGCAGGCCGCACAGGACGTAGGCCAGCATCTCCCATTTTTTCGTGTTGACACCGGAAAGGCGCACCGCTTCCTTATTGGTGCCGATGCAGAGGATGTAGCGCCCGGCCTTCGTCTTGTTCAGCACGACAGCGCATATCGCCGCGACGACAAACAGCAGAATCAGGCCCGTGGGGACGTTGCCCCACCGCACCAGCGAGCGGAACCAGGAGTTCGGCATCCCGGCGGCCGGCCATGTGACCGACTGCGTCTTTGTGAAAACCGACCCGACCCCTTTTGCAATCTGCATGCTCGCCATGGAAGTGATGAATGATGGGAGAAAGCGGTAGGCGACAAAGTAGCCGTTCAGAATCCCGAACACCACCCCGATCAGCAGGCTGATGACGATGGCCAGCCCCAGCGGCAGGTGGTACTGCTTCAGGCAGTAGCCGGAGATCAGCGCCGACGTGAACATCACCGGCCCGATGGAGAAATCGATCCCCCCGGTGGCGATTACGAACGTGACCCCCAGGCCCAGAAAGCCGATGAAATACGCGTAGTTCAGCGCGCTGAGGACCCGCTCATACTTTAAAAACGAGGCCCCTCCGTGCAGAATCGGCGTCAGGAGCGCAAACAGAAAATACATCAGAATGATCACGCCGATCAGCACGAGGCGGTTAAATCCGATTGCTTTTACAAACGGCTGGTTCTTGAACTTTTCCATAATGGAACACCATCTCCCCCTTAGGATTCATGATTCGCCCGAACCGGCTGCAGACGGGCCGCCGTGTCTTTTCCGCCGGTGCGCCGCGGCGGCGCACCCGTCCCACAGCGCCTGCGGTTCCGCGACGGAAGCGAAGAACTGGTCCTTCACGGCCCTTGAAAAGGGCTCCAGCTCCCGCCGCAGGCCGAAGCGCTCCCCGATTCCGACCGAGAGCCGCCACGCATCCCGTGCCAGCTTTTCCCCGCGTTCCCTGTCGTTCATGGAAAAGATGCCGAAATACTTTTTCCGGTAGGACCTGTCGCTCCGGCAGGCGGAAAAATAGCGCCGCAGCGCGTTGCGGAACTCGCGGTAAAGCTCCTCGCGCCCCGGCCCTCCGTAAGGCCGGGCTTCCTCGAATCCCATGGTCCGCATGGCGTCGCGCACTTCCTTCGCCCCGCCTTTCCGCCGGAATCCGGGCCCGCAGAGCTTGTAGACGCACAGCAGGTTCACGCACTGCCACAGCAGGCGGTCCACGCGGTGCCCCGGATGCCCGGGGTCCGTATAGCGAAGGTCCCAGAGCGCGCGGCGCAGGGCGTTCAGCCCGTCCTCCGGCTGCGCCTCACAGCTGCTCTGCAGCAGCCGCCTGCGAACTTCCGGGTCCGTTTCCCGATAATACGCATCCCAGATTCCTGTCTGTGCAGCGGGCATCTCCTTTTCCTCCTTCGGCTCGTGGGCTTCTCCGTTTGACGGCTAAAGTATAGCATCGCCCCTTCCGGTCAGCAAGCGATTTGCCAAAACAAAGTCGATATTCACCCGTTTTCAGCGTTTTTCAAACATAAACGGGCTGCCCGCCCCTCCATGCTCTCGCAGAGGGGCGGGCAGCCCGTTTTGTGAAATTGGAGCCGGCCGCAGCGGCGTCAGCGCGCGTGCAGCTTCTCTTTCATCTCAGAGGGGGAAACGCCGAAATACCGCCTGAAGCAGTAGCTGAAATAGTGCGGGTCGGCATACCCCACCTTTTCGGCAATCTGGCCGTTTTTCAGCTTTCCCTCCTCCAGCAGCGTGCGCGCGCGCTCCATGCGCGCCTTGGTGATGTAGCCGATGATTGTGCTCCCCGTCTGCCGCTTGAACAGGGCGCGCAGGTAGCTGGGGCTCAGGTGCAGATGCTCGCATACGGAATCGGCGGAAAGGTTCGGGTCGGCGTAGGTGGATTCGATGTAGTTCACCGCGTCCCACACGGCCGGGTGGCTGCCCGCGCACCCGTGCAGGTCCTGCACGGTGAACAGCCGGTTGCCGCCCTCGCCGGCGCGCAGGGCCAGGGTGCGCACCGCCTCGGCATAGCTGGCCGAAATCTGCGCGCAGCCGCTGCAGACATTCCCCAGGCCCGCCGTGGCGGTAAAATGCAGCTTTTCTTCGGCGATGCGCAGCACGCATTCCGCAAAGTTCTGCATCCGCAGCGCAAGGCCGGCCTTGTCGCGCGAATACCCGATCAGGACGACCTTCCCGCCGGAAAGGCAGGCCATGCCCAGCCGCGCTTCCTGCGCAAGCTCCGCCGTCACGTTGCCGAGGGCGTACAGCATGGTTTTTCCGTCTTCGGCGGACCAGCTTGAGCCGCCGCCCGTCCTGTCCGCGCTCAGCACGGCCACCTGAAAAAAGGTGTTCCGGTCCCACTGCAGGCCGTGGGCGCGCGCCCGTTCGTAAATCGTACCGCTCTGCGCGAGGTTGCCCAAAAGGTCGTGCACCAGCACCTTCCGGCTCTTCCAGTAAAGCTGCTCCAGGTCCGCCATTTTCTGGATGCGCCTGTTTTCCCGGTCCAGCGCGGTGCGGGCTTCGTCCAGCACCGCCCGCAGCTCCTGCGCGGAAACCGGCTTCACGATATACTTCAGCGCGTTGAGCTCCACGGCCTGCTTGGCATAGTCGAACTCCGTATAGCCGGTCAGAAAGACGATTTTGATGTGGGGGTAGCTGTGCCGGATCTGCCGCGCGGCCTCCAGCCCCGTGATAAACGGCATGTTGATGTCGAGAATCACCAGGTCGGGCAGCTCTTTTTCCACCAGCTCCATCAGCTCATAGCCGTTGGTACAGCAACCGGCCAGAGAAAAGCCGGCACTTTTCCAGTCCATCATCCGGCTCACCTGACTCAGAACCGGCCTTTCGTCGTCTGCAAAAATCAGTTTGTACATACTCCATCCCCTTTTTCACCGGCCGCCCGCACTGCAGACGGCCCCGAAAAGACGCCTTCAGGACTCGAACGGAAAAATCAGCTGCTCGTACTTGTCGTCGAACAGCGTCGTGATGTCGACGGAATAGATGTCGGTGAACTTGTCGCCCACCTTGTCTCCGCGCAGGTAGCGGCAGGCTGTTTCCACGCTGTCGTACCCCATCTGGTAGGGGTTCTGCAACAGCGCAACCGACAGCACGCCGTCCTCCATATACATGGCGAGCTCCGGCGAGCAGTCGATGGCGAACAGCCGGATATCTTTGCGCCCGAGCTTGCTCAGGGCGCGGGCCGCGCCCTCCGACGACCACATGTTCAGCGCAGCGACCGCCTTCAGCTTCGGGTGCTTTGCGACCAGCTCCTCCGTGACCTTTTCGGCCTGCGCGCTGTCGGAATAGCCGTAAACGGTGTCCAGCACGGCAAGCCGGCTGTTTGCGCGAACCGCATCGCGGAACCCCTTCTCCCGCTGGATGGCGGGGAAACTGTTCTGCATGAAGCTCACGACCCCCACCTCGCCGGAGCCCTTCACCTGCCGGCAAAGCTGGTCCGCCAGCTTTTTCCCGAGCGCGAGGTTGTCCGTCCCCACATAGGCCACCGTCCGGCTGCTGTCCACGTCGGAATCCACCATCACCACCGGGATTCCCGCGTCGACGGCGTTCTGCACCGGCCGGGCCATCTTCTCGTAATCCGCCGCCGCCAGCACGATGGCGTCCGGCCTCTGCGCGACGGAGCTTTTCAGGATGCCGGCCTGCTGCTGGTAGTCTTTCTCGATTGCGGGCCCGGTCATCGTGACGGTCGCCCGGTAATCGGAAGCGGCGGCCTGCGCCCCTCCGTTCACGCTTTTCCAGAAATCCATGTTCGTCCCCTTGACAATCAGGTCGATGGCATACTCCCGCTTTGCGCCGAAGCCCGCCAGGCACCCCGCTGCCCCCAGCAGCAGGACCAGCACCAATATCAGCGCGATCCTCTTCTTCATTCCGCTCCCCCTTTCTGCGGCGCGTCGTACCGCAGGGGCAGGCGAACCCGCACCACCGTGCCCTCGTCCAGCTCGCTCTCCACCTGCAGGCCGTACTCCTGCCCGCACGCCAGCTTGATGCGCTGGTGCACGTTCTTCAGGCCGATGCCGGAGCGGGAGCTGGGGTTCCTTTCCAGAATATGCGCCAGCACGTCCGGCTTGATGCCGCACCCGTTGTCGCGCACCGAAAACTCCAGTTCCCTGCCCGAACGATGCGCCTCAATCAAGATTTTTCCGCCCTCGCTCAGCGTGCCGACGCCGTGCACGATGGCGTTCTCCACAATCGGCTGCAGGACGATTTTCGGGGTTTGCGCACTGCGGACCTCGTCCTCGCAGGTGATTTGATACGTGAAGGAATCCCCGAAGCGCATCTTCTGGATAATCAGGTAATTTTCAACCTGCTGCAGCTCCTCCCCGGCCGTGATGAAGTCCTTCGCCCCGGAAAGCGAGAGCCTGAAATATTTGGAGAGCGCCAGCACCATCTGGACCACATGCTTCTCGTCCCCGCTCTGCGCGAGCCAGACGACGGAATCCAGCGTATTGTAGAGAAAGTGCGGATTGATCTGCGCGTTCAGCGTCTTGAGCTCGCTGCGGTGGAGCTGCTCCTGCTCCGTGCGGACCTGCACCATGAGCTGCCGGATGCGCGTGACCATCCGGTTGAAGCTGTCGCCGAGCCGGCCCGCCTCATAGATGCCGGTGACCGGCGCCGGCGCGGTCTCTTCCCCTTTGGAGACGCGCCCCATCAGCGTCATCAGGTTGTGCAGCGGCTGCACCATCTGCCGGCTGATGAACAGGCTGCCCGCAAGGATGGCGGCCGCCAGCAGCAGGATGGCCACCTCGACATAGGTGTCCGGCCCGCCGTCGTAGGTGGCGAGCCCGTTCATCGACGTGACGCCGACCACGCGCCACGCGGCGTTCGACAGGGTCCTCACGCAGACCGCAAGCTTGCCGCCCCCGCCGTCCACCACGGAGCTGCCCTCGCTCAGGTTTTCCTCCGACGGGATGTCCTTCGGCAGGACGCCGGCGTAGATCATCTGCTGCTTCGGGTGGTAGACCACATCCCCCATCTGGTCGGTGATGTAGATGTAGCCGCCGCTTTCCAGGTCGCGGGAGCACAGGTATTTGATGCGCGAAAAATTCATGTCGACAATCATGATGCCGTAGTACTTGCTGCCGTTCTGCACCCACGAGACGCTGCGGCTCAGCGTGATGACCCACGGGTATTCCCCGCGGTACAGCCGCTGCACGTGCGGCTGGGAGATCAGGTAGCGCCGGCCGCTGGTGCTGGCGCCCGTGAACCAGCTCTGCTGCGTGACCGAAATGTCGCTGCGCATGGCCCGGTTGTCGGTCGCGACGAGGGGGGTCCCGTTCCGGTCGAAAACGGCGATGGTCTCAATATCCTCGCGCAGAAAGACGAACAGCCTGCGGTTCAGCTCGGCCGCGGGGAACTCGTTGAGCAGGTTGGCGACGCTGTCGGAGATGGAGACCATCTCGTGGATGTACTGGTCGATGGAAGACGCCACGTTGCTGTCCACCTGGGCATTGCTCTGCTCAATGGACTGGTTGATGGTCTGGTTGGCGTGGGAATAGACGATTTTGGTGACGGCGAGCACGGCCGCAAGGGAAATCCCCAGCGTCACGGCGGCCGTGAGCATCCACAGGCTGTTCCAGTGAAAAGGGGAGGGCCGTCTCCGCTTCGGGGCGCCGCCCGCCTGCCGGAAAATGCGAGTTGCACGGGGCATTCTGATCCTTCTTCCGGGCATTCATTTGTCTACATTATATAAAGTCTCTTTGAATTTAGCAATAAAAATGTCGCATTAAAAATTTTTCCAGTGCGCGGCAGGCGCCGTTTTCTCCGGAAAATTTGCTCTTTCCCCCTTGACATTTTTTCCGCCCGCCGGTATACTGCTGGTGAGCGAACCGGTTAGTTTCCAGGATTGGCGGAGGTGAAGGCATGGCGGCCACCATACGGGACATCACGAGGGCGACGGGGCTCTCGGTGGCGACGGTATCCAAGTTCCTCAACGGCGGCCACGTTCTGCCGGAGAACCGCGAAAAAATCGAAAGGGCCGTCAGGGCGCTGCACTACCGGGTCAACGAAGTCGCCCGCGGCCTTGCCACCAGCAGGACCAAAACGGTCGGGGTGCTGATTCCCTATCTCGACAATATCTTTGCGAGCACCATCATCGCCAGGGTGGAGGACATCCTGCGCGGGAAGGGATACGGCACCATCGTCTGCGACTGCCGCGGCGACCCGGCCGCCGAGGGGGAAGAGCTCGATTTTCTGCTCGCCAAGCAGGTGGACGGCATCTTCAATATCCCGTCGTCGGAAAACCCGGCCTATCTTTCCAGAGCCGCAGACCGGGGCGTGCCGGTGGTCCTGATTGACCGGACCTTTCACGGCGGCCGTTTCGACAGCGTGCTCGCCGACAACGCCGGGGCCTCGCGCAGCGCCGTGGCGGCCCTGGTTCGCCGGGGGCACCGCCGGATCGGCATCCTCTGCGGCGGGCGGGATTCCTTTACCGCCCGCGAGCGCCTGGCGGGGTACGTCGAAGCGCTCCGCAGCCGCGGCATTTCCTTTCGCCAGGAGCTGGCGGAGGAGGGCGAGCTTTCCGTCCGGCACGGCTACGACGGCATGAAGAAGTTGCTGGCCCTCAAAGAGCCGCCCACGGCCGTCTACCTGACCAACTACGAAATCACCCTCGGCGCGGTCGTGGCCCTGAACGAGCTGGGCGTCCGGTTCCCGGAGGACCTGTCCGTCATCGGATTCGACAACCTGACGCTGGCCCAGGTGGTGCGGCCGCGCCTGTGGATGGTGGTGCAGCCGATGCGCCAGATGGCGGAGACGGCCGCCCGCGTGATGCTCGGCCGGCTGGACGGCAGCCTGCAGAGCCCCCGCCGCACCTACCGGCTCAAGACGGCGCTGGTGGAGGGCGAATCCGTCCGGCGGCTGTAGGCCCCGGAACCAAAGGGAAGATTTGTGCGCGGCAAGCGCGAACCGGTTAGCTTTAAGGGAGGAGAAGCGGATGGCAAATTATCTACTGGGAATCGACATCGGCACGTCGGCGTGCAAGGCGGCGCTTTTTGCGCCGGACGGGAAAGCGGCCGCCCAGAGCGCGCAGGGATATGCGGTCGCCTACCCCGCCCCCGGCCGGGTGGAGCAGAACCCCGAGGACTGGTGGCAGGCCCTCTGCGCAGCGGTGCGCTCGGTGCTGGAAAGCTCGCGCGTCCCGCCCGCGGAGATCACCGGGGTCGGCGTGGACGGGCAGAGCTGGTCCTGCATCCTGCTGGACCGGGAAGGCCGGGTGCTCTGCGGCGACCCGATCTGGATGGATACCCGCGCGGCGGGCTTGTGCGCGGAGTGGAACGCCCGTCCCGAAGCGGAGGAGCTTTTCAGCCTCTGCGGCAACCCGCTGCAGCCCTCTTACACCACGGGAAAAATCCTGTGGTTCAAGCGGCACCGGCCGGACCTTTACCGGCGGACCTGCAGGATTCTGCAGTCCAACGGCTACATCGTCTACCGGCTGACGGGCGCCGTCACGCAGGACGTCTCGCAGGGGTACGGGCTGCACTGCTTCGACATGCGCCGGGGCGCGTGGGACGAAAGGGCGGCGGACCTGCTCGGCATCGACCTTGAAAAGCTGCCCGGCCTGGCCCCCTGCTGCAAGGTGGTCGGAACGGTCCATGCCCGCGCCGCGGAGCAGACCGGCCTGCGCCGCGGGACCCCGGTGGTGGCGGGCGGTCTGGACGCCGCCTGCGGGGCGCTCGGCGCGGGGGTCATCCGCCCCGGCGAGACACAGGAACAGGGCGGCCAGGCGGGCGGCATGTCCCTCTGCACGGGGGAGTTCAAAGCCCACAAGCGCCTGATACTGGGGCAGCACGTGGTGCCGGGCCGCTGGCTGCTGCAGGGCGGCACGGTGGGCGGCGGGTCGCTCCGCTGGTTCCTGCGGGAGTTCGGCGCGCAGGAAAACGCGGACCGCCCGGAAAACCCGTTCCGCCGCATGGACGAGGAGGCGGCCCGGATTCCCCCGGGCGCGGACGGGCTGATTTTCCTGCCCTATCTGGCGGGTGAGCGCTCGCCCATCTGGAACCCCGATGCGAAGGGCGTCTATTTCGGCATCGACTATTCCAAGACCCGCGCCCATTTCATCCGCGCGACGCTGGAGGGAGTCGCGTTCTCACTTTACCACAACCTGCTGACGGCGCGGGAGGCGGGCGCCACCGTGACGAAGATGAACGCAATAGGCGGCGCCGCGAACAGCAGGCTCTGGACGCAGATCAAGGCGGACGTGACCGGCAAAACCATCCAGGTGCCGTCGTCGGACACCGCGACCACGCTCGGCGCCGCCATTCTCGCCGGAGTCGGCACGGGCGTCTACGCGGGCTTCGAGGACGCGGTGGCCAAAACCGTCCGAATCCGGCGCGTCCATACGCCGGACGCCGCCGCGCACCGGCGGTACGAGCCGATCTTCCGGGAATACCGGGAGCTGTACGAGCGGCTGAAGGGCCTGATGAAAAGTCGGGAGGAAGAAACGGCGCCGTGAAAGCGGCTGCCGGGCCGGGTGAAAAGGCCGAGGTTTTTCCACCCGGCAAACACAGAAAAGGAGCGATTCTGATGGACACGGAATTCCGGATTGCGGCCGACGGCGTGGACCCTGAGAAAGTCCCGCGGCGCGTTCTGCGCACGGGGGACAGGATGCCCGCCATCGGCCTGGGGACGTTCGGCTCCGACCGATATTCCGCCGACGAGATTGCGGCGGCGGTGTTCGGCGCCGCGGAGGTCGGCTACCGCGCGTTCGACTGCGGGGCCTGCTATATGAACGAAGCGCAGGTCGGCGAATCTCTGGAGCGCATCCAGAAAGGCGGAGTCCGCCGCGAGGACCTCTTCATCACCTCAAAGGTCTGGAACGACAAGCACAAATACGGCGACGTGATTGAATCCTGCAAAAAATCCCTGCGGGACCTGCGGCTGGATTTCCTCGACCTCTACCTGGTGCACTGGCCGTTCCCGAACTACCACCCGCCGGGCTGCGCCGAAGACTACCACAACCCGGACGCGCGCCCCTACATCCACGGGGAGTACATGGAGACGTGGAGCGCGATGGAAAGGCTGGTGGAGCTCGGCCTGGTGCGCAACATCGGCACCTCCAACATGACGATACCGAAAATGAAGCGGGTGCTGCGGGATGCGAAAATCAAGCCCGCCTGCAACGAGATGGAGCTGCACCCCTGCTTTCAGCAGCCGGAGTTCTTCGATTTCTGCGTGAAGAACGGCATCCAGCCCATCGGCTTCTGCCCCATCGGCTCGCCGAAGCGCCCGGACCGCGACAAGACGCCGGACGACGCGGTCGACATCGAGCAGCCCGCGATTCAGAAAATCGCCCGGGCGCACGGCGTGCACCCGGCCGTCATCTGCGTAAAATGGGCCGCGCAGCGCGGCCAGATTCCGATTCCGTTTTCGGTGCACCGCAAAAACTATCTCGCCAACCTGAGGGCGGTCACGGAAGACCCGCTCACCGACGAGGAAATGGCCGCCGTCAGGGCCGCCGACCGGAACTGCCGCCTGATTAAGGGCCAGGTGTTCTGCTGGAAAGTCGGCCAGGACTGGCGGGACCTCTGGGACCCGAACGGGGAAATCACCCCCTGGTAAAGCCGGAACGGCACTTGTTGCGCGGCGGAATCTGTGGTAGAATCATCTGTGAAATCGGGGGGTCCACATCCCCGGCAGCCGCAGAACCGGGGGCTTTGCCGGAAGGGCGGCAGGAATTCTGAAAAGAGGGCGTTTACATGAATCAGACGATTCACAGCGGGAGCGTGAAGGCGGTTATCAAGTCAAAGGGCGCCGAGCTTTCGTCCCTGACGGACGAAACCGGCACCCAGTACCTGTGGCAGGGCGACCCGACATACTGGAAGTCGCAGTCCCCGGTGCTGTTCCCCATCGTGGGGAGCCTGCGCAACAAAACGGCGAGGACCGCCAACGGGGGCACCTGCCGCATGGAGCGCCACGGCGCCGTGCGCAAGCGGGAATTTACGCTGACCGCCGGCACGGAATCCTCGGCGGAATTCACCATCCGCTCTTCGGAAGAGACCAGGCGCGAGTTCCCGTACGATTTCGAGTTCCGGGTCAAATACTCCCTCAGCGGCAAGACGCTGACCTACGCCATGACGGCCGTGAACCGGGACAGGGACGTGATGCCGTATTTCGTCGGCGCGCACCCGGCTTTCCGCTGCCCGCTGCTGGACGGCGAGAAGTTCGAGGACTATGAGGTGGAATTTGCCGATAAGGAATTCGCGGCCTGCCCGCGCGCACTGCTGGACGGCCTGGTGGACGTGAACCACCGCCAGGTGGTCCTCAACAACGAGAAAGTCTTCCACCTGGACCGCGCCTGGTTCGCCTACGACTGCCAGATTTTCGACCAGCTCCGGTCCCGCTCGGCGGCCCTCCGCAACCCGGCGACGGGGCGCGGCGTGCGGCTGGATTTCCCCGGCTTCGACTACTTCATCGTCTGGACCAGCAAAAACGGCGGCCCGTTCCTGGCGCTCGAGCCTTGGACCGGGATTTCGACCTGCACCGACGAGGACGACACCTTCGAGCACAAGCGCGGCGTCAAATTCCTCGCGCCCGGTGAAGCGCGCACGCACTCTTTCACCATCACCCTGCTGTAAAAGCCGGCCGGAGGAACCGCACAGCGGAATCTTTGCCGGATACAAACACAGGCGCCCGGAAGGAATTTCCCTCCGGGCGCCTGTGTTCTGCCACCCTGTCTGGAAAAAGTCTACTGGAACTTCCACATATAATACGGCGTATTCGACTTTGGCTTGGAACCGGACGGGGAACTCCCCGACGGCTGTGCGGCAGCGCCTGTGTTCCCGCTCTGCCCGCAGTTGCAGGGGTTGGACTGTGTGCCGGCCGTCCCGGTTTTCGGTGCGGTCTGGCCGGCCGTCCCGGCATTCGCGTTCGACTGCGCCCCGGCCGTCCCGGTGTTCGGGCGGGTCCAGCGCGCGGCGTTCGACTGCGTTCCCGCGGTCCCGGCATTCGCATTGGACTGTGTGCCGGCCGTTCCGGCGTTCGCATTGGACTGCGTTCCCGCGGTCCCGGCATTCGCGTTGGACTGCGTTCCCGCGGTCCCGGCATTCGCGTTCGACTGCGCACCGGCTGTTCCGGCATTCGCATTGGACTGCGCGCCGGCCGTTCCGGCATTCGCGTTGGACTGTGTGCCGGCCGTCCCGGCGTTTGCATTGGACTGCGTGCCGGCCATGCCGGTTTTCGGCGCGGTCTGCCCGGAAACGCGCGAATTGACCTTCTGCGCGCGGCTTCCGAGGACATTGCCCCCGCCCCTGTCGAAGGCCGGATTGTAGGCATAGAAGTTGCGGTCGTTCAGGTTGTCGGTGATGATGCGCAGGCCCTCGCCGAAGCGCTGGTAGTGCACGACCTCCCGCGCGCGCAGAAAGCGGATGACATCGCGCACTTCCGGTTCATCCGTGCAGAAGCGGAGGATGTTGTCGTAGGTCATGCGGGCCTTCTGCTCCGCCGCAAGGTCCTCGTGGATATCCGCCAGGGTGTCGCCCGTGGAGTCGAGCGCCAGCGCCGAGAACGGGTTGCCGGAGGCGTCGACGGGATAAATCCCGGTGGTGTGGTCCACAAAATAGGCGTCGTAGCCGGCCGCCTTGATCTGCTCCGGCGTCAGGTTGCGCGTAAGCTGGTAGACAATGGTGCCCACCATCTCCATGTGCGCGAGCTCTTCGGTGCCGACATCGGTCAAAATCGCCTTGAGCTCCGGGTAGGGCATCACATAGCGCTGGCTCAGGTAGCGGAGCGAAGCGCCGATCTCCCCGTGCGGCCCGCCGTACTGGGACGCGATGATTTTGGCGAGCGCGGGGTTTGAACTTTTGATCTTGATAGGATACTGCAGACGTTTCTGATAAATCCACATGGCTTATTTGCCCTCCCCTCTGACCTGCCAGGGCCACGGCTCGGCGATCCAAGCCCACCGGTTGGAGGCAACCGGCAGCTCGTGCAGCGGGCCGTAAGCCGACTCGTACTGTTCCGTGAGTTCCCGCGCGGTCCGGCTGTATTCCGCCAGCCGGTTTGCCGCCTCGCAGTCGCCCGGATGGGTGTCGAGGTACAGGTGGAATTCCCACGCGGCAAAATCGTTGGCGCTGATGCGGCGCATCAGGCGTTCCTGTTCACTCATTTTCCAGCGCCCCCTCCCAGAAACGGCTTGTCGAGCACGGGGAAAATCGTGCCGCTTTCAAGCCCGGTCAGCGGGGAATACAGGTCGCCCGGCTGCTGAAAAGGAACATAGGCCATTGCCTCCGGCGTGTTCTGCGGAAAAGGCGCGCGGTTTGCCGTGCAGTCCTTCCCGTCCGCATACTCCGAAAGCACCTTGTCTTTCTCGGGGTTGTTCATGGTGTTTTCTCCTTCCATTCGCATAAAAAATATGGAAAACGAATTCGTTTTATATTATGCAAAAAGGAGAATTACGGTGTTGCCGAAAACGGGACTTTTCAATCGAATCCACGGAATTTTATTATATTTCAATCAAAGAAAATAGTTTTATTTGGAATAAAAGAAAAATCGGCCGCTGTTTCTCCAACAGCGGCCGGCGCGCCGTCACGGCCTTCTGGCACCCGCGATGTGCAGGCAGCGCAATGCGGAAAAAGAGTAGCTCGAAAGCGGGCGGTACAGCGCATCGAACGTATGCGCCGCAACCAGAATCTGCCCGCCCGCAACGGCGACGACCACCGGCGTGTGGTAAAAGCGGCCGCCCGCCGTTCCAAGCTGCACCAGATCCCCCGGCCGCAGGTCGGCAGGGTCCGCCTCCACGGCGAACGGCCCGGCCCCGCGGTTCGCAACCAGAAAGCGGTGCAGGTACTCCACCCCGCTCCAGGCCGCGGCGCGCCTGTTCGGCCCGATGTAGTACCAGCCGACGTCCCGCGCGTAATTCATCACCCCGCAGCCGGCGAACAGGCACTGCGAGGCAAAGTTGGTGCAGTCGCCGCCCATCCCGTCGAAATTCATATAGCGCGGATTCCGCTTCAGCGCCCAGGCCTCGGCGTACCGCACGGCTCTGGCCCGGTCGTAGGCAACAAGCCCCGGCATGGCCTTCCCCCTCCTTTCGCCGTCGGAATTCTTTTTCGCCCGATACGGTATGCTATGCCCCGGCCGGCGCGCGGGTGCTCAGGAAAAATTTTTCCAGAAAAAATACGGAATCCCGGTTGACATCCGGGGCGGAATCTGGTATAGTGCACTTGTGTGTTAATAGAAATAGTACAGTAGATACAGCGAGGTGAAACCATGTTTTCGCTGGACTATCAAAGCAGGCTGCCGATTTACGAGCAGCTTTACAAATCCGTGACCCGGATGGCCGCCCTGGGGGCGATGGAAAAGGGCGCCGCGCTGCCGAGCGTGCGCGCCCTGGCGGAAGAACTGGGCGTAAACCCGAACACCGTGCAGAAGGCGTACCGGATGCTGGAGCGCGACGGGATCGTCTGCACCGTGCCCGGCAAAGGCACTTTCCTGGCCGACGGCAGCGCGGCGCTGGCGCGCCAGCGCAGGCTCGCGGCGCAGGGCCTGCGGGCGGCGGTTCTGGCGGCGCAGGAATGCGGCATGACGCCGGACGAGATCGTTTCGCAGGTCCAAAAAATTCTGAGCGAAAGGGACGGTTCCGAATGATAGAGGTAAAGAATCTGGTCAAAAAATTCGGGGAAAAGACAGCCCTCGACGACATGTCGTTCCGCATCGGCGGCGGCTCCGTCTTCGGCCTGGTCGGCTCCAACGGAGCCGGAAAATCGACCTTTCTGCGCACGGCCGCGGGGGTCTACCGCCCCGACGGCGGCGAGGTGCTGGTCGACGGCGCCGCCCCGTTCGAGAATTCGCGGGTCAAGGAACGGGTCTGCTTTATCGCGGACTACCCGTACTTCCCGCCGCAGGCCACGCTCACGGAGATGGCGGGCTTGCTCTCAAAGCTCTATCCGCGCTGGGACGGGGAAAAGTTCGGGAAGCTGAACCGGATTTTCCCCGTGGGGGCAAAGGCGAAAATCTCCGCGATGTCAAAGGGGATGCAGCGGCAGGCGGCGCTGATCTGCGCGTTTTCCCTGTGCCCGGACTACCTTTTGATGGACGAGATTTTCGACGGGCTGGACCCCGTGATGCGCCAGCTGCTGCGCCGGCTGATTTCGGACGAAGTGGCCCGGCGCGGCATGACGGTGGTGATCGCCTCGCACAACCTGCGCGAGCTGGAGGACCTGTGCGACCATGTCGGCCTGCTGCACAAGGGCGGCGTGCTGCTCGAAAAGGACCTGGACGAACTGCGCCTTGGCGTCTGCAAGGCGCAGGCGGTGTTCAAGCCCATCCCCGAAAAATCGGCGTTCGCGCCGCTCGACATCGTAAAATGGGAAACGCGCGGCTCGCTGGTCAACCTGGTGGCCCGTGCCACGCGCGAAGAGCTGCTCGCAAAAATCAACTCGCTCCATCCCCTGTTCGCGGAAGTGCTCCCGCTGACTCTGGAAGAAGTGTTCATCAGTGAAATGGAGGTCGTCGGCTATGACATCAACAACATCCTTTCCTGAGCGGCTCCGCGAATTCCGCGCGACCTGCCTGCAGGCGCTGAAAGGCAACGCCGGGGTCGCCGCGCTCTACGCGCTCCTGCAGATTCTGCTGCTGCCGGTCATCGTGCTGATCAACCTGCAGAATGCCGTTTCCAATTACAACGCCGGCCTCCCGGCGGCCGCCGCGGGCACGGCGAAGCAGGCGGAAAGCCTCGCGTCTACCCTGGCCCGCAGCTACAATTCGCTGCTGCAGGTGCTGCTGCCGGGCGCGGCCGTGCCGATGGCCCTGCTGCTGGCGGTGGTGCTCTGCGTGCGGCTGTTCGGCTACATGCAGAACCGGCGCAGCGTGGACCTGTACCACGCGCTGCCCGTCGGGCGCGTGCCGATGCTCCTCGGGCGCTGGTGCGCGGGGCTGGCGGTCCTGTTCGTTCCGCAGGCAATCGGCTTCGGCGCGCTCGCGCTGGTCGCGCGGGCGTTCGGCATCCCCGGAACGGGCAGCGGCGCGTTTTCCGCCGGGTTCGGCCTGCTCTGGCTCTTTCTCGGCACGGCCGCGGCCTTCACCTTCGCGGTCTTCATGGCCGTGTGCAGCGGCAACACGATGGACGCGGTGCTGTCCATTCTCGGCGTCAACGCGGGGTACCCGGCGCTGCTGTTCTGCGCCCAGTACCTGACGATGCTGACCCTGCCGGGCTATGCCATCTCCGACGGCCCGTCCAGCGCCACCGTCTACACGCTCTTCGCCCCGTTCGCGGCGGCGTTCCTCCCGTTTTTGCCCGGCGGCCTCGCCGGCGCGGGCTTTGTCGCCTGGTGGCTCTGCTTCACGGCCGCCCTGCTGGCGGCGAGCTGCCTGCTGTACCTCCGGCGGAAAAGCGAAGCCGCGGAGGACCATTTCGCGTTCCCGATTCCGAAGGGCGTGATCCGCTTTCTGGTTACGGCCGCCGGCGGCCTCGGGTTCGGGCTGATTCTGAACCAGCAGGGCTGGGGCAGCTTTCTGTTCGGCGCGGTGGCCGGTTCGCTGATCGCCCACGTGGTGGTGGAGGCCATCTACTCGCGCGGCTTCCGGCGGATGAAGCGGAGCCTGCCCTGGTACGGGGCGTTCCTGGTCGCGTTCGTCGTGTTCTACGGGATTCTCGCGACCGGCTGCTTCGGCTACGACACGCGCATTCCGAACGCCGCCGACGTGGAGGCCGTCGCTCTGGAGAAAACCCTGAGCAGCTACGGCGGCGACAAATCCATCTACGACGGCAAAACGCACCGCACAGCGATCGCCTCGCTGAAGCCGCAGCTTACGGAGCCGGAGAATATCGCCAGAATCACGAAAATCCACCGCGAGATCGTGGACCTGTACCGCCCGGACGGCCGGTTCTACACCCCGTTAAGACAGTATTCCGGGCCCAGGATCGTCTTCGACTACAAGCTCAAGAACGGGAAACACCTGAAGCGGACCTATCAATATTCATGGACCGCCGGCGGGCCGGAGTCCGAAAAATACGAGCGCTACACCGGCGCGGCGCGGCAGATTTCTGAAATTCCGGAGTTCATCGAAAGCTCGGACGTCGTTTTCTTTGCCGAGCCGGAGAACCTTAAAAACATCGAGTTTCTCTCCAACAACGGCCAGTCGAAGGTCGTCGTGCCGGAAGACGACGCCCGCGCGGAACTGTTCGCGGCCCTGCGGCAGGACCTGCTGGACCGGAAAGCGAATTATTCCGCCGCCGGCGACAAAGAATCCGTGCTGAACCTGAGGCTCAGCTTCCAGGCCAGCGTGACGCCGAAAAACGCCGCGCTGAAAAAGAAACTGGGCAGCTACTCCGGCCCCGTCTATCTTCCGGACGGATTCTACACATTTTTTGACGAAAACTCCGCAACCTATCGGTTGGTAAAACAAATGAACTGGGACGAATAGGTCCCGCACAGACGCAGATACAGCATAAAAAGCGCGGCAGGCAGGCGGGCAGAAAGCCCGGCGCCCGCCGCGCCGGCATCCGCAGCAGAGCGCAGGAGGCAGACATGGAGAGAGAAAAAAAACGCAGAAGAAGATGGGCCGCACCGCTTCTCGCCGTTCTGGCGGCCCTGTCGGTCACGGTCGGGGGCATCGCCTTCTTCCAGAAAAAAGTGCTGGAAGTGCCGTACATCAGCCAGGAAGGCTCGCTGGCCACGGGCTGCGAGCTGGTCAGCGCAACCATGCTTCTGAATTACTACGGCTATAACGTGACGGTGGAGCAGGTGGCGGAGCGGACGCCCAAAGGTTCGCTGAAGCAGACGGCGCGCGGGCTGACCGGTCCGCACCCCGCCGAGCGCTTCATCGGCGACCCGCACTCTTCCAACGGGTTCGGGTGCTACGCGCCGGTCGTCGTCTCCGTTCTCGATTCCTTTTTCAAAGAGGGCGGTGAAAAGCAGGCGCAGAACCTGACGGGCACGGACCTGGAAACGCTGGTCCGCAGCCACATCATGCAGGGCCGGCCCGTGCTCGTCTGGGCGACGATGGAAATGCGGGCGCCGAAGCCGGGCAAAAGCTGGACGGTCGAAAGCACCGGCAGGCCGTTCCAGTGGGTCGCGGGCGAGCACTGCCTCGTCCTCGTCGGCTTCGACAGGGACCAGTACTATTTCAACGACCCCTACGAATCCAACGGGATGGTCCCGTACCCGAAAGACCTGGTCGAAAAGCGGTACGCCGCCCTCGGCCGGCAGGCCGTGGCGGTCACGGACAGGCCGTAGCGGCCGGCAAAACCTTTTCCCCGGACTTGCAACAGGCGCGTTCCCCCGGCATATACTGTTGGTACTGACCGAAAGCGGGGGGAGGAAGAGCCGCAATGCTGGATGCGCTTGCCGGGCTGGCTATTTCCGGGCTGATCTTTCTTGTTCTTCACGTCACGAACGCCGGGTCTTTCCCCCGACCCCTGAGTGCGCGCGAAGAGCGGGAATGTCTGGAGAAAATGAAGCGCGGCGACAAACAGGCCAAAGCCAGGCTGATCGAGCACAACCTGCGCCTTGTCGCCCATATCGTAAAAAAATACTACCCGCGGTCCAACGAGCAGGACGACCTGATTTCCATCGGGACCATCGGCCTCATCAAGGCCGTCAACACGTTCGACAGCTCCAAGGGCATCCGGCTTTCCAGCTATGCGGCCCGGTGCATCGAGAACGAGGTTCTGATGTATTTCCGCTCCTCCCGGAAAAGCTCGCAGGACATCTCCATCAACGAGCCGATCGACACCGACAAGGACGGCAACGCCCTGACCCTGATGGACATCATGGCCGCGGAGGACAACATCCTCGAAAACCTCGACTGCAAGATGAAGGCGGAGCAGCTCCGCAAATACATCGACGAGGTCCTCACGCCGCGCGAGCGCACCATCATCCGCCTGCGCTACGGGCTGGAGGGCGGCAAGCCGCTCACCCAGCGCGAAGTGGCCCAGCGTCTCGGCATTTCGCGCTCGTATGTGTCCCGCATCGAAAAAAAGTCCCTCGCCCTGCTGCACCGCCGCTTCTGCAAATAGCGCCGGCCCGGCGGGGCGCCCTTTTCGCGCGGACAGGCCCTCTTTTTGGAAAGATTCCCGTCCCCGGCCGGGGCGGGAATCTTTCCGTGCGGCGGAAAATATGGTATGATAGGGGCGGATGGTGAACGGCATGGACAGGACGATTCTGCACTGCGACTGCAACTCGTTTTTCGCGTCGGTGGAATGCCTTCTGCGGCCCGAGCTCAAAAACGTTCCGATGGCGGTGTGCGGCGACCCGCAGAGCCGCCACGGCATCATCCTCGCCAAAAACGAGCCGGCCAAAAAGTACGGCGTCGTCACGGCGGAGACCATCTGGCAGGCGAGGCGCAAATGCCCCCGGCTGGTCCTTGCGCCCACCCATTTTGAAGAATACCGCAGATATTCCCGGCAGATCAACCGGATTTACCGGCGCTTCACCGACCTGGTGGAGCCGTTCAGCATCGACGAAAGCTGGCTGGACGTGACGGGCAGCCGGGCGCTTTTCGGCGACGGCCGGCGGATTGCCGACACCCTGCGCGAGACCGTCCGGCGGGAAACGGGGCTCACCATCTCGGTGGGCGTCTCTTTCAACAAAATCTTCGCCAAGCTGGGCAGCGACTATAAAAAGCCGGACGCCACCACCGTCATCAGCCGCGAAAACTACCGGCGCGTCGTGTTCCCGCTTCCGGTCGGCGCGCTGATGTTCTGCGGCGAAAAGACGGTCGCGGCCCTCGCGGGGTTCGGAATCCACACCATCGGCGATCTGGCCGCGGCCGACCGGAAGCTTCTGCGCGCACGCTTCGGCAAAGCCGCGGACATGCTCTGCGACTACGCCGGCGGGCTGGACGTCAGCCCCGTGCGCAGCTTCGGGCAGATGCGCGAGGTGAAAAGCGTCGGCAACAGCGTGACCTTCCGCCGCGACCTGCGCGGCCGGGACGACATCCGCAAAGGGGTGGAGGCCATCGCGGACCGGGTGGCCGCCCGCATGCGGAAAAACCGCGTCAAATGCTGGGTGGTGCAGATCGGCATCAAGGACCCCGGCCTGAAAACCATCACCCGGCAGAAAACGCTGCGCGCGCCAACGCACCTGGCGCGGGAGCTGAGCGCCGCGGCGCTGGAGCTGATCGGTTCCTGCTGGAACCCGGCCGCCCCCATCCGGATGCTCGCCATCAGCGGCACGGCGCTGGTGCCGGACGACGCACCGGGCGAGCAGCTCTCGTTTTTCACCCGCGGCGGCGCCGGGCGCGAAAAGCAGGAAAAGCTGGAGACCGCCCTGGACGCAATCCGCGAAAAATACGGGCACGGCGCGGTCACTTCCGGCGCTCTGCTGGGCAGCGACCTCGGCATTGAAGGACTACAGAAAAAAGGAGACTGAGCAGAGATGGAGTACAAAAAAAGCGGAGACCTGATTGCCCTGCGGCTGAACCGCGGCGAGGAAATCGTCTCCTCCGTCAAAAACGTCTGTGAAAAGGAGCACGTCACTTTCGGCAGCATCGCCGGCATCGGCGCGGTCGGCCACGCCGTGGTGGGGCTGTACCGCGTCGCCGAGCGCAAATACTACAAAAACACGTTCGACGGCGAGATGGAGATGACCTCGCTCCTCGGCAATTCCACGGAAAAGGACGGGCAGATTTACCTGCATCTGCACGCGAACTTCGCCCGCGCGGACGGCCAGGTCGTCGGCGGCCACCTGAACGAAGCCGCCATCAGCGGCACGGCGGAAATCTTCATCCGCACTGCGCAGAGCTCCATCGGACGGAAGACGGACCCCGCGACGGGCCTGAACGTTTTCGCATTCTGAAAGGGCCGCCGCAAAAAATGTCAAAAAGGCGGTCTGCCGGGAAAATCCGGCAGACCGCCTTTTCTCTGCGATTTTATCGGCGCTTTTTCTTCCGGCAGCTTCGGCGGTACGGGCATTCCGAACAGCAGCCGTCGCATGCGCCGTGATGCCGGACCGCATACCGCACCGCCAGAAAAACCAGAACGGCAATCCCCGCCAGAAGCAGGTAGTCGAGCACTCCCACGGGCGGTCCCTCCCCTCTCCTTCAGACAAAAAGAAGACCGATATGGTAAACGACAAAGGCCGCGAGCCACGCGACGCCGCACTGGTACAGCACGACGCCCAGCGCGCTTTTCACACTGCCCATTTCCTGCCGCACGGTGTTGATGGCGGCGATGCAGGGCGTGTACAGCAGCGTAAAGGTCAGGAACGCAAACGCCACCAGCGGCGCGAACATGCCGGCCAGCGCCCGCGGAAGGCCGGAGGCGGTGGTGCCCGTCAAAACGGCCAGCGTGCTGATCACGGCCTCTTTTGCCGTGAAGCCGGCCAGCAGCGCCGTGGAAGCGCGCCAGTCGCTGAAGCCGAGCGGGGCGAAAATCGGCGCGATGAAGCGGCCGATTGCGGCGAGCATGCTGTCCGCCCCGGAAGAGACCACATTAAAGCGCACGTCGAACGTGCGCAGGAACCAGATGGCGAGGGTCGCCACAAAAATCACGGTGAATGCCCGCATCAGAAAGCCCTTCGCCTTGTCCCACATCAGCAGCAGCACGCTTTTCGGGCTCGGCATCCGGTAGTTCGGCAGTTCCATCACAAACGGCACCGGGTTCCCGCGGAAAAGAGTGCGCCGGAAAATCAGGCCGCTCAGAATGGCCATTCCAATCCCCATCACATACAGCAGGATCATGACCAGCACGGCGTGATGCGGGAAAAAGGCCGCGGTGAAGATGGCGTAAATCGGCAGCTTGGCGCTGCAGCTCATAAACGGGACCAGCAGGATGGTCATCTTCCGGTCCCGCTCGCTCGAAAGGGTCCGCGTCGCCATGATGGCCGGCACGGAACACCCGAAGCCGATCAGCATGGGGACGAAGCTGCGGCCCGACAGGCCGATCTTCCGCAGCAGCTTATCCATCACGAAGGCCACGCGGGCCATATACCCGCTGTCTTCGAGAATGGAGAGGAAAAAGAAGAGCACCACGATGGTCGGCAGAAACTGGAGCACGCTGCCCACGCCGGCAAACACGCCGTCCACCACCAGCGAGCGCACCACCGGGTTGACGCCGGCGGCCTTCATCCCCGCGTCGGTCGCGCCGGCCGCGGCGTCGATGCCCTGCGAGAGCAGGCCGCTCAGCGGCTGGCCGATCACGCCGAACGTCAGCCAGAAGACCAGCATCATAATCAGCAGAAAAATGGGAATCGCCAGATATTTGCCGGTCAGGACCCGGTCAATGCGGACGCTGCGCCGGTGCTCTCTGGATTCCCCCATCTTCACGACCGTGTCGGCGCAGAGCTTTTCGATGAAGGTATAGCGCATATCCGCAAGCGCGGCCTCGCGGTCCGTATGGAGCTCATGCTCCATTTCGGTCACGTCGCGCCGAATCATTTCCTTTTCATTGTCGGAAAGCGCCAGCGCCTTCGCCATCGGCTCGTCGCCCTCCACCAGCTTGGTCGCGGCGAAGCGCGCCGGAACGTGAATCCGCTGGGCGTGGTCCTCTATCATGTGGGCGATGGAATGAATCGTGCGGTGCACGGCGCCGGCGCAGAAATCCTGCCGGCGGGGAAGGCGCCTGTGGCGCGCCGTGTCGACGGCGACCTCAATCAGCTCCTCGACCCCGTCGTTCCGGCTGGCGGAAATGGGGACCACCGGCACCCCGATCGCGTTCTGGAACTCCCTGATTTTTACGGTCCCGCCGTTCGCGCGGACTTCGTCCATCATGTTGAGCGCTATCACCATCGGGATGTTCAGCTCAATCAGCTGCATGCTCAGGTAGAGGTTCCGCTCGATGTTGGTCGCGTCCACAATGTCGATAATCGCGTCCGGGTGGCCGCGCAGGAGGAAGTCCCGCGTGACAATCTCCTCGCTGGAATACGGGGAAAGCGAATAAATCCCCGGCAGGTCCACCACGACGGCCCCGGCGTGCCCGCGGATCACCCCGTCCTTGCGCTCCACCGTCACGCCGGGAAAATTCCCGACGTGCTGGTTGGAGCCCGTGAGCTGGTTGAACAGCGTCGTTTTGCCGGAATTCTGGTTCCCGGCAAGTGCAAATATCATCTGGCCGCTCCCCCCTCGACCACAATGTTCCGCGCGTCTTCTTTCCGCAGGGTCAGTTCATAGCCGCGCAGCTGGATTTCCATCGGGTCGCCCATCGGGGCGACCTTCCGCACCAGCACTTCCGTATGGGGGGTCAGGCCCATGTCCAGCAGCCGCCTGCGCAGGGCCCCCTTTCCGTTGACTGCGACGATCCTCGATTTTTCGCCAATCGGAAGCCGGTCAAGCGTCATAGAAGCACTCCTGTTTCTGAATCCGCCGCTCCCGACGGCATAAACAGGCGGGACGCGGCTTTGTGTCCATTTTTTATTATCATTCTTTATGTTTTTCATTCTATGCCCGCGCCGTGCCTTTGTCAAGAAAAAAACAGGGCGGCCGAATTCCGGCCGTCCTGTTTATTTCCACGGGTCCGTTCCGCCGTCCTCCGCGGCAGCTCAGCCCGGGATCGCTTTGTCCAGCGCCTGCCCCAGGTCCCAGATCAGGTCGTCCGGGTCTTCCAGCCCGATGGAAAGGCGGATGGTCTCGGGACCGAACCCGGCCGCGCGCTGCTCCGCCGGCGAAAGCTGCTGGTGGGTCGTGGTGGACGGGTGAATCACCAGCGATTTCGCATCCGCGACGTTGGCCAGCTGCGAGAAGAGCTGCAGGCTGTCGATGGTCTTTTTCGCCGCGTTCACGTCGCCGTTGACCGAGAATGTAAAGATGGAGCCGGCCCCTCTGGGGAAATACCTTTTCGCCAGGGAATAGTATTTGTTGTTCTTCAGCCCCGGGTAGTTGACCTTCTTGACCTTCGAGTTGGAGTCGAGGTACTCCGCCACGCGCTGCGCGTTGGCGACATGGCGCTGCACGCGCAGCGAAAGGGTCTCAAGGCTCTGGATGTCGAGCCAGGCGATGAACGGCGCAAGGGTGGCGCCGGTGTCGCGCAGAAGCTGCGCGCGGACCTTTGTCACGAACGCGGCCGCGCCGAGGTCCGCATACCGGATGCCGTGGTAGCTCTTGTCCGGTTCTGTAAAGCCCGGGAACTTTCCGCTCGTCCAGTCGAAGTTGCCGCCGTCCACAATCACGCCGCCGATGGACGTGCCGTGCCCGCCGATGAATTTTGTGGCGGAATGGACCACGACGTTCGCCCCGTGCTCAAACGGCCGGAACAGGTACGGCGTGGCGAACGTGTTGTCCACGATGACGGGGAGCTTGTGCCTGCGGGCGATTTCGCCCACGGCGTCGAAATCGATCACGTTGATGCCGGGGTTCCCGAGGGTTTCGTAGTAAATCGCCTTGGTCTTCGGCGTGATGGCCTTTTCAAAATTCTTTACGTCGTCCGGGTCGACGAAGACGGTGTGGATTCCGTACCGGGGCAGCGTGTGGGCAAACAGGTTGTAGGTGCCGCCGTAAAGCGTGCTGGCAGAAACAATCTCGTCCCCCGCGCCCGCGATGTTCAGAATGGAATAGGTGACCGCCGCCGCGCCCGACGCCACGCCCAGGCCGGCGGAGCCGCCCTCCAGCGCGGCGATGCGCTTCTCAAAAATCTCCGTCGTCGGGTTCGTCAGGCGCGAATAGATATTGCCCGGAATCGTCAGGCCGAAGCGGCCCTCCGCCTCCGTCGTGTCCTTAAACACGTAGGAAGAAGTCTGATAGATGGGGACGGCCCTCGCGCCCGTCGCCGGGTCGGGCTTTTCCTGCCCGGCCTGAACCTGCAGCGTTTCAAATCCAAATTTTCTCTCGCTCATCGTGACCAACCTTTCCTTCTTTAAAATAATTGTTAGTTTTAGGGGTATATGATGCCGGCTTTGAATGGCGGCTGTCTGCCGTAAAAATAAATAAAAAGGGCTGACAGTTTTGCGACCTGTCAGCCTTGCCGTAAATATGGAAAACCGTAGAGTTACAGCACAAGATGACGGTCATATTGCTTTTCGGGCATGCCGCAGCACATGATGCTGCACATCGTGCCCATCACGCCGTTCATCCTGCAGAAAGCAACAGACCTTGTCATCGCGGTTTTCCTCCTCTTCTATTTCTATAAATAATATATGTTGGATATGTTTTGTGTTCTTGCTGTTTATTCTATGCCGTAGCGCCGAAAATGTCAAGGGCTTTTTTGAACAAATTACAAGTTTTATTTTTATAAATTCAATTCGTCCGCCAGCGACTGCATGGCGGCCAGCGTTCTTGCAATCAGATCGTCCAGCGTCCAGCCCAGCATATCCGCCCCGTTCCGAATCACGTCGCGCGAGCAGCCGGCGGCGAAGCCCTTGGACTTAAACTTTTTCTTCACCGATTTCGGCGAGAGGCCGCGCACGCTCTTTGCGGGGTGCATCAGGGCGGTTGCGCCGATCAGGCCCGTCAGCTCGTCCGTGGCGTACAGGACCTTTTCCATGAACTTTTCCGGCTTGACGTCCACGGTCAGGTTGTAGCCGTGGCTCGCGACCGCATGGATCAGCGCTTCGTCGTAGCCGTGCTCCCGCATAATCTCCTGCTCTTTGATGCAGTGCTGCTCCGGGTATTTCTCGAAGTCCAGGTCGTGCAGCAGCCCCGCGAGTTTCCAGAACTCCACATGCTCCGGGTCGTACTGCCGGGCGAAATACCCCATCACGCCGGATACGATTTCGGCATGCTTCAGGTGGAACTCGTCCTGATTATACTCTTTCAGCAATTCCCTTGCTTCTTGCATCGTCGGTATTTTTCCCATGATAACCCCCCGGTTCAGAAAATGTCCTATTGAAACGATATGTTTCATATAGCTTACCTATTTTTCATCCTTTTGTCAATGGGAACTTTCCGCCCGCTGAAAAGTTTGGCGGAATCCGGCGTTTCCGCATCGCGCGCCCTTGCAAATTGCGGCCCGATATGGTATAGTAAAAAAGCATCCGGGTGTGGCGCAGTTGGTAGCGCGCTTGACTGGGGGTCAAGAGGCCGCAAGTTCAAGTCTTGTCACTCGGACCAAGTATCAGTGCCCCGCTCTTCGAGCGAAGCACTGATACTTTTGTGTGGGCGGGGAGCGAGAACTGACCGGTGCAACCCGCGAAAAAGGGCCGGCTGTTTCGGAGCATGCGGCCCGGCGGAAAGACTCGCGGAACGCGGGTAAATTACGCTGCCCAAGCCCCGCCACCTCGACCGGCGGCGGGCCGCCGCGGGCAATTCGCGCACTTCACCTCTGTGGAGTGCGTTTTGCTTTGCACCCGCGTTTCCAGTATAAATGCCGTGAGAACACGGGCGGACGAACGGCATAAAAACAAAGCCGCCGGCGACGTGCCGACAGCCTTGTGGAACCAACCCCCCGAATCCGGGCAGAGCCTTTTGCCTCCATAAGCCTTTGCAGGCCCGCGCGCAGATTTCTTTTCTCCTATAAACCCGAATTGGCCCGTTCTTCAGAATCGCCCAGGATGTCAAGCGAAAACTCGCATCTTTGCCTTAGGACCTTCAATGTCTGCTGTCTGAAGCCGATTAAGATTACAGATGTAAAATTTTCCGCCTCTTTCTTCGACATTCCGCGGCGCATGTAGTAATCCACGCAGAATTTCCGATCGGATTCTTCACTCACAGCTTTCCCTCCGTTTCGGTATAAAATAAGCCCTTTCGACTACCTTCATGATAACCGAAAGGGTCCGTGCGTTTCAATGGTAATTATTTCGCACCCGGCGACGTCCGGTGCGGGCTGTTCCGGTACGGGCACGGCCGCCGGACGCCGGTGCGCCCCGGAAGGCCGGGGCCTTCCCTTTTCAGAAAAACGGGCCGCTGCGTCAGCGCGCCCAGGCAGAGGAGCCTGCCGCCATTTTCCGGATGGTCCCAAAGCCCGACGGTCTCGACCGCGCTGCCGCCGTACGCTCTGATAAAATATTCGCAGGTTTCGGTGTTTAAAAAAGCCGTGTACCGGGTGTAGTCGTAAGTGCCCCTGTCCGTGACTACGATTCCCTTCGGGACGGTCACGCTGCCCAGAATATGGAAGCCGGTCACGACGGCTTCGGCCCCGTCGTCCGGGCGGAGCACATGCGTTTTCTGAAACGCCGTCCGGGCGAACCGCTCCGGCGACGTATATCCGCCGGGCAGCAGCATTGTGCCGCCCGCCTGGCCGAACGGAACCAGCCCGACGCCGCCCCAGTCGGCTTCGCTCTTCTGCCCGATGGAAACCCCCATGTAGTTCCTGAGGTTCGTCATCTGCCACCGGAAGCCGGGGCTGTTGGCCAGAACACCGAGGGGGTTTTCAAACACTTCCAGTCCCCGCTCCGTCGGCTCTACGACGATGCACGCGCCGCTTCTGTCCGTCGCAATCCAGTGCAGGGGCGCGGCCGTCTGCGTGACGGGGTCGGGCAGCCCCACAACGGTGAGGCGCGGCAGAAGGCTTTTCAGCTCTCCGACCGAGCCGCACCTTCCCAGGATGAAGTGGAGAAATTCCACGGACGGCACCGGCTCCTTCCCGCCGTTTTCCGGAGCTGCGTCATAGTGCGCGCAGCCCGCAAAATACAGCGCGGCGGCGGCGAACCCGCACTCGTTCACCCCATCGAAAAAGCCGAGAATTCCGTCCTCCTCCTGGCCGATTGCGATAAAGCCGCACGCGTCGGCGAACCGTTTCCCGTCCAGCGCGCTCCGCCACTCAAAGCCCTTCGGCACGATGAAAATCCGCGGTTCGATCGGATACGAAAAATCGAGCGTCCGGCCCAAAAAGTTCTGCCCGCGCCCGGATTGAAACGCAACGGCTGTGCACATGGTCCCTCGTCTCCTTCCGCACTTTTAAAAAATAAACCCGCCTGAACCATGATACAGCGCCGGAAGGAAAAATGTGCCGGCAGTTTTCAGCGCCTGCCGGCGCTCCTGCGCCGGTTCCAGAAATTTTACAGGAATACCGCATAAATTATTTTAATCGCCTGTAAGTATTTCTTGCAAATTATCAAATTGCGTGATACCATGAAGGCTGGATATTGCCGGATGAAGTTTGCCGATTGTAAAACTCCGTTTTTTGAGCACAGATGAAGAAGGAGAAGTTGCAATGAGCAATTCTGTTGTACTGGGCGCGGCGGCCGCAGGACTGGCCGTCGCGGTTCTGTCCTATCTGCTGGGGAGCATCAGTTTTTCGATTATTTTTACCCGGCTCCTGTATCACACCGACATCCGCAGCCTTGGGAGCGGCAATGCGGGCCTGACGAACGTGCTGCGCTCCGTCGGCGTGAAGGCGGGGCTCCCGACCATGGCGTTCGACTTCGGGAAGAGCATGCTTTCGGTGTTCCTGGGGCGGGAAATCTTCCGCTTTTTAAGCGTGCAGGCGGGTCTTCCGCCCTATATCCAGCAGTACGGCGCCTATCTGGCGGGGCTTTTCTGCATCCTCGGGCACATCTACCCGCTGTATTTCCAGTTTAAGGGCGGGAAGGGCGTTCTGACCTCGGCGGCCATGCTGGTGCTGATAGACTGGCGCGTGTTCGCCGTCTGCGTGGCCGTTTTTGCCGTGGTGTTCCTCTGCACGCGGATCGTCTCCCTCTCCTCCATCGTCGCCGCCGTCGTGTTCCCGGCCGTGAACTTTCTGTTTGCATTTTCGGAGTTCCGGGGGGCTTCCGCCTACGGGGCGGTCCCGCTCTCCTACGTATGGATTACGACCCTTTTCGCCGCCGGCATCGCCGCGCTTCTGATAGCGAAACACCACCAGAACATCCACCGCCTCGTGACCGGCACCGAGCGGAAATTCTCCATCAAGCGTTCCTGATCCATTTCGAGCGCAATCGCCGAAAGGGGCTCCCGCAAAGCGTTCTGCTTTGCGGGAGCCCCTGTGAGTTTCCGTTCTGTCGGCCCCGCGGGGCCGCGTCTTTCGGTCAGGCGAGCTGCTGCGCCAGGCGGCGGTAATAGCGGAACCGCTTTGCGGCGTCGCGCTCCGCTTTCTGGAACAGGGCTTCCGCCCTTTCCGGGAAGGTGCGCCTGAGCGCGGCATAGCGGACCTCGCCCCTGAGGAACTCCCGAAGCGGGACGGTCGGCGCTCTCGAATCCAGAACGAACGGATTTTTCCCCTGCGTCACATACTGCGGATTGTAGTGGTAAAGGGTCCAGTAGCCGCTCTGCACGGCCAGCTTCGCCTCCGGCTGCGCATACGCCATGCCCTGCACAATGCCGTGGCTGATGCAGGGCGCGTAGGCGATCACGAGGGACGGGCCGGGGTAGGCCTCCGCCTCTTTCAGGACGCGCACAAGCTGGTTGGGGTTGGCGCCCATGGCCACCTGCGCCACATAGATGTTCCCGTACGTCATGAAGATGGCCCCGAGGTCCTTTTTGCCCGTCTGCTTCCCGGCGGCGGCGAACTGCGCCACCGCCCCGGCGGGCGTGGCTTTGGACGCCTGCCCGCCGGCCAGGGCTTTTTGCCATTCGAGGACGACGTTTCCCGGGAGGAATGAACCGCCCGTCGCCCGGAAGAGAGTCTCGCCGGAGTCGACCGGACGGCCGTCTCGATCCTTGACTTCGACATCGAGCCGCCAGAGTTTTTTCTGCTCGTCGACGAGGACCGGCTCAATCTGGACGGAGGTCGGCATCAAGAGCTTGACCGGGCGCGCGACAAGGGCCGTACCCGAATCGGGCGTGTTGTCGAACCGGCCCTTGACCTCGATCGACACTTCGGTTTTGTCCGTCGCCTGTTCGATCGTCCAGACGCCGATGATTTCCAGAGTGCCGTTGGCCGGAAGGGTTCCCGCGTTGTAGAAATCGGGGCCCGCGAGGACGGCCCCGGCGACGCTCACGGTGACGACGACATCCTGGGCCGGGTCGTCGTCTTCCACGTTGTCGATGATCACGATCAAGTCGTCGCCCGGGGCGCCGGCCTTCTGCTCGATTTTGAAATCGGGGCGCAGGGCGCTGAAGCTCGCCCTCCAGACGGTATAGACATTCTGAACGGCATGGTCCAGAAGGTCGCCGATCC
>ENA-UOOK01000989-UOOK01000989.1-fermentation-metagenome-genome-assembly--contig:-NODE-989-length-38274-cov-9.239776_pt1 | contig 38274 bp, 27 predicted proteins | sample MGYA00245777_ERZ724023 | MGnify/ENA primary metagenome ERZ724023 (study PRJEB28704, sample SAMN03018312) | fermentation metagenome | biome: anthropogenic terrestrial biome; feature: soil; material...
GATTTTGACAAATGATATCCAATAAGGAGTATTTGAAGCGAAAGCGTCTCCGAATTCGGATACATTTGACGAAATCAAAAGCCGTAGGGTTTTGAAGTCCTACGGCTTTTTTCGGTTATACGAAACCTTGCCTGCAAAGTTGAAATAAACATCAAACTACTGGGTATAGTTTCTCAATAAACTCCCGCACAATTTCAGGGGTTATCACATTAGTTCGTTTCCCTGGCATCTTCCTCTTCTTCCGCCTTGTCTCCGATGGACAGCAGAAGATTTAATAGGATACCTACAATTGCAGCGGTAGCTAATGCAGGAATTTCAATTCCGAACATTGGGATCATTCCGTTTCCGGTAAATCCGTAAGTTCCGCCGAGTCCGATTACGAGGATAATCGCAATAACGGCCAGGTTTTTCGATTTGAACATATTTACTTTACGATCCATCATGATTGCAATACCCTGCGCTGCAATAACACCGTAAAGGTATACGGAGAGACCGCCGATTACTGCGGTGGGGATCGAGTAGATCGCATTGATCAATGGGGTAAAGCAGGCAATGATCATGGTGATAATGGCTGCCGAAATGAGCACCGGTACGGAGAACACCTTGGAAATAGCCATGGTACTGATATTCTCTCCATAGTTTGTACCTGCCGGGCCGCCGATGAAACCAGAGATGATATCCCCAATACCGTCACCGATTAAGTTTAAGCCAAGCTTGTCCGCAATTTTATATTCTTTTTTAGATCCTTTTTCCTTAGCCAAGGCATTAATATAGATATCAAGCTGATAGATATGTGCGGTTGATTCCGGAATGGTTGCAATTGCGATTGGCATAATTGCAGCCACGGAAGCCCAGGAGGGTTTCGGGATCGTGAATTCCGGTATGGATAATAATCCATTTGCTTTTATGGTGTCAAAGACTAAAAAGGGTATTCCGGTAATGTGTCCGATGATAGCGGCAGCCAGGTAACCCGTAAAAAGGCCAAAAAGAATAGGCAACTGCGATAGCCTGCCCTTCAAATAAACGGAATATATAATTGTTGAAAATAAAGTTATCATGGAAATGATCCATGCCATATTATGTGCTAATTGCATTTGTCCATCTGCTATGTTTGCCGGAATGGCTGCTGCATTTTCAATAGCATTTTTTGCAAGGGATAAACCAATAATAATAGCAATACTTCCTGTAACCGTTGGTGGAAGAATTTTGTCAATGGTTTTTTTACCGGCACGTTTAATTAGGAGACCGGCGATAATCGATATAAAACCTGACATTACAATACCAAATTGAGCAATTGAAATTTTTTCGTTTAGAGTTAAACCGGAAAATTGTTCTGCTCCCATGATAGAAGCAATCGCTGCGATATAAGAAAAACTGGAACCATAATAGAGGGGAATCTTTCTCCCTGTGATAAGAATAAAACAAAGAGTGGAAAGTCCACTGGCGAAAATTGTTGTTGAAACATGAAAGCCAGTGATTAATGCAACTAATACGGTTGCTGGAAACATTACTACGATCTGCTGTAATGCAAAAAAGATAAGCTCCACTATGGGTGGGCGTTCATCGGGCAGATAGCCGACGGGTTGCTTTCTTGAAGACATAAATTTCTACCTCCTGAGATTTTTTATATTTAAACACATTTCGACTCATTTGTAAAGAGGTAAATTGAAATAATTTTTTAAAAAGTTAAAATTGCATAGGAAATTTAGACAATGGAACCGGGTGGAAATGCTTTGATAAGCAGCGTGGGCGAAAAAACGGTACTTTCTTGTTGGTAATCCGCTTTGCGTTACCGTTTATTTCTGGTATACTCTCTATAAGAATATAGGTATTATCAAAATAGATACCAGAAGAATCAAATAAAAATGATGAATTTTATACCGCCATTGGCGGGGAATGCGAGGAAAAAATGAAGCAAGTTAGAAAACTCCGGGCAGGTCTGGTGCAATTAACAGGTACCGTTCGCCGATATCCATTGACAATCCTGTTACTCGTCCTGCTTGCCATTGTGAATGCAATGGAAATTCAGAGCGGCTTTACGCTATATTCCAAAATGGTATATACATTAAGCTTTGGAATATTTCTAAGTCTTGCAGCACAAGCCGTATACGAAAGATTTTTTGACAGTAAAGCCGTCCGTATTTTCCTTCTGTCAGGAACCGCCGGATTAACGGCAGTATATTATCTCATCCTTTCCGGGGGAGAAAAAGTAAATAGGATTGCTTCTATAAGAACCATTGCTGCCTTATTTATCTTATTCATTGCCTTTCTATGGATTCCTACGATAAAGAGCAGAGTTACCTTGAATGAAAGCTTTCTGGCTGTTTTTAAAGCATTTTTTCAGGCAGCTTTTTATTCCGGTGTATTATTTCTTGGAGTAAGCCTGATTATAATGGCAATTAATACGCTTCTCCTGCCGGTGGAAGGAAATGTCCTATCCCATGCGGCAAATATTATTTTCAGTATTTTAGCCTCCGTATACCTGTTATCCTTGCTCCCGATTTTTGCCGACGGTATTGCCGGCGGTAAAGAAGAAAACGGCGAACCGTCTAAAATGCATACGGCAGTCCCGGTATCAAGATTTCTGGAGACATTAATCTCCTATGTGATCATTCCGGTTACGGCTGTTTTTACACTGGTTCTTCTTCTCTATATCGTAAGGAATATTACCGGAAGTTTCTGGACGGATAACCTGATGGAGCCCTTACTTATGAGCTATTCGATCACGGTAATCCTTGTGTATTTGCTTGCCTCCAATATTGAGAATGCATTTGCGAAAAGTTTTCGAAAAATATTTCCGAAGGTGCTGGTTCCGATTGTCCTGTTTCAAACCATAGCGTCGATATTAAAAATCGGAGAAACGGGCATGACCCATGGCAGATATTATGCGATTCTGTTTGGCGTATTTGCAACTATTGCAGGAAGCATATTCTGCATCGTACCGGTCCGTAAAAACGGTTTAATTGCGCCGATTCTTATGTTTCTCGCTCTGATATCGATTGTACCGCCGATGGATGCCTTCTCTGTCAGCAAACATAATCAGACAAAAAGATTGGAGAACGCCCTTTTAAGAAGCAACATGCTGCAGGAGGGGAAGATCACACCGAATCCGTCTGCTGCAAAAAAAGCCCGGCAGGTCATTATAACCTCCCTTCAATATCTGGATTCCATGGGGTATTCCAAGGATATTGACTGGCTGAAAGCCTATGCGGATACGGGGGATTTCGAAAAAACTTTTGGATTTTCTCAATTTGATTCCGCAAATCAGAATTCGGGAATCTACTTACACCGTGAGCCGGGTCCCATTCCGATTACCGGTTATGATAGTATGCTGCATACGAATCTATATTTTCAGGGAGCGGGCGGAGAGATCGGAAGCTTTGAGAAAGACGGAAAGGCATATCGTATCCTGGATCAAATGCTTTCTGATGGCAGACATCATATTGTCCTTTTTGGAGAAGAGAACCGGGAACTCCTTTCTTTTGATACGGAAGCAATCCTAAGCCGTGCAATGAGCAGCGGGGAAGGAAAGGAAATCATGCGTCTTCCGGATGCAAGCTTTACCCAGGAAAATGATTTGGCGAGAATAACCTTCGTAACAGAGAACATCTATATTGGAAATTATACCGGAAGCACTGGGAAGGAGAAGCAGGCGGATATAGAGGCGTATATACTGATAGAAATAAAATAAAAGAGAAATAATTTAATTTGACTTTCTGCATTGACAGATGTATATTCCTGTTGTAATATAGTAGCTAAAACAAGATGAATTAATCCAATTCACTAGTGATGAACTAAATATTTAAGGCCTCACTTTACAAGTGGGGTAGAGGTTGCGGTGTTTAACAGTCTGTAGAAGAGCCGGAGAAGCTAGGAAGCTGCAGAGAAGGAAATACCGCCGAAGTGTATAATATACTCGGTATTATATGCTGGGACTACAGTTAAGAGCTGTAGGACTGTCTCAATAAGCATCCCGGCTTATTGAGTTGTGCTATCTCATTGGAGTAAAGAGGGCTTAGGGTACGTTAGCAACCTGAGGATTCCTCAGGTTTTTTGTCGTATTGGAGCGAGTCCGATCCGATAAAAAATGTTTCACAGAGTTTGTGTCAGTGCGGCGCCCACAAACTTCATAATGTACAAAAAGCCGCGCAGAAATGAGGAGAATTATGAGAAGAAAATTTGTAGCTTTGGCAGGTTTAATGTTATCGTTTGTTCTGGTTTTTACGGCCTGCGGAACAAAGGAAGAGAACCCCGGAGGTGATACATACCCGGAGAAACAAGGGACAACGGAGGGGAATGGAGCTTCCTCCGGAGACAATACATTTAAAGTCGGTATGGAGGCAGGCTATGCGCCATTTAACTGGACACAGATTACGAATGACAATGGTGCTGTTCCGATAGATGAAAGTGCGGAATTTGCCGGTGGTTATGATGTGGAAATCGCCAAGAGAATAGCGGAAGGCTTAGGAAAAGAACTCGTAATTGTAAAGACAGAATGGGATGGCCTGGTACCGGCATTGCTGTCCGGGAAGATCGATGCCATTATTGCCGGTATGTCCCCAACAGAGAAGCGTAAGGAAACCATCGATTTTACCGACATCTACTACAAATCGGATTTGGTAATGGTTGTTAAAAAAGGCGGACCCTATGAGAATGCTACTTCGATTCAGGATTTTTCCGGAGCAAAGATTACCGCGCAGCTAAATACATTTCATTATTCTGTCATTGACCAGATTGACGGAGTAATTAAGGAAACCGCATTAGATAATTTCCCCACCATGCGTGTTGCTTTGGAATCGGGAGCGATTGACGGTTATGTTTCGGAACGTCCGGAAGGAGTCAGTGCATCTTCTGCAAATGAAAACTTTGCAATGGTAGAGTTTACCGATGGTTTTGAAACCTCGGAGGAGGATACTGCGATTGCGGTTGGTGTTCAGAAGGAAAGTGAGCTTACGGATAAAATTAATGAAATTCTGGCAGGAATTTCGGAAGAAGAGCGCCAGGAAATCATGGATACGGCGATAGCAAATCAGCCATCGGCGGTGGCGAAATAATCAATTGAAAATGTTGATTTATGAGGCTGTTCCAAAGCCAAAATACATCATTTGGACAGCCTCATAATTATGATAGAAAGGTTTGGTGCTAATTATGTCTTGGAAGTGGTTAACGAGAATCATTACCACCTATTGGCCGATGTTTCTGCGGGGAGCCGGTATGACGCTCTATATCTCGATCATCGGTACCATCATCGGTTCGATCATCGGTTTGCTTATCGGAACCATCCGTACGATACCGAAGCCGAATCATGGATTTGGCAGAGTAATTCTGAAAATTGTTAATGTGATTTTAACAATCTATGTGGAGTTCTTCCGCGGAACGCCTATGATCGTTCAGGCAACGGTTATTTATTATGGTGCTCTGCTGTTTATGGGAATCGATATGAACCGGAATTTCGCTGCTATTTTTATTGTATCCATCAACACCGGCGCATACATTGCAGAAATCGTCCGCGGCGGGATTATTTCCATTGACCAGGGACAGTTTGAGGCAGCACATGCCATCGGTATGAACCATATTAAGACGATGTGGAATGTAATATTGCCTCAGGTGATTCGGAATATACTGCCTGCCATTGGCAATGAATTCGTAATTAATATCAAGGATACTTCGGTATTAAATGTTATTGCGGTGACAGAGCTGTTCTTCCAGTCAAAATCCATCGCAGGCAATAACTTCCGGTATTTTGAAACCTATTTTGTTACCAGTATCATTTATTTAATTATGACACTTACGGTGACTCGTATCTTACGCCTTTTGGAAAGAAAACTGGATGGACCGGATAATTTTAATGTCATTCCAGGGAACCAAATGCAGGTTCAAAAACCGGAAAGTGCCCTAAGACGTAAGCAGCATGCCGGTTGATATTAACTAGAAAGTGATTGCACATTTGCCGGGCAGAGAAGGTTCATGTGAATAGTCAAGATTTTTCATACGTTAATATATGCCTGCGGCTAAAGTTTGCAGGCTTTGAAGAAAGGCAATGGTTATTAAAATGGAAAAAGTAATTGATATTCAGCATTTAAAGAAATCCTTTGGGACAAATGAAATACTTAAGGATATTGATTTTTCTGTAAATAAAGGGGAAGTTGTCTGCATTATAGGTTCCTCCGGATCCGGAAAATCCACACTGCTGCGCTGCATTAATCTTCTGGAGAAGCCAAGCGGCGGTAAAATCATCTATCGCGGTCAGAATATTTTAGAGGGCAGACATGATATCTATGCTTATCGGACCAAGCTCGGAATGGTATTTCAGCAGTTTAATCTGTTTAATAATCATGATGTATTAAGCAACTGCGTGGTTGGTCAGATAAAGGTATTAAAACGCTCCAGAAAGGAAGCAGAAGAGGTTGCTATGAAGTATCTGGATGTGGTTGGAATGAGCCAGTATATTCAGGCAAAACCGAAGCAGCTGTCCGGAGGACAAAAGCAGAGAGTGGCGATTGCAAGGGCTCTTTCTATGGAACCGGATGTAATGCTTTTTGACGAGCCGACTTCTGCGCTGGATCCGGAGATGGTCGGGGAAGTGCTTACCGTCATGAAGAAACTGGCGGAAAGCGGCCTTACCATGCTGGTGGTGACCCATGAGATGCAGTTTGCCAGGGAGGTAGCGGACCGGGTTGTCTTTATGGACCAGGGGGTTATCGCAGAGGAAGGGACACCGGAAGAAATCTTTAACAATCCGAAGCAGGAAAGAACGAAGGAATTTTTAAAGCGGGTAACCAGATAGTTAGTCCGAGGCTGTTTTCGTGAATTGTGCAACGATATCATCCGGATAGCGGAGGCGATGCGGATAAATTCATGAAACCTAAAAAAGTATATCGGGAACAACATCAAAACAACATCAAAACAATGTAGTTATGTATCCTTACTGCATATATTGAAATGAAGACTTATTAAGAGGATATTTATGATAATACATGTAGTACAGCCGGGCGAGACAGTCAGTTCCATTGCGAATTTCTATGGAATATCAGAGGAATGGTTAATTCGGGAGAACGGAATCGACACCCCGGGGCAGCTGGCCGTGGGCGATACCTATGTAATACTTTTCCCGGAAGCTGTCTATACGGTTATGGAAGGGGACACCCTGAAAGGCATTGCGGATGCTTTTGATGTGACGGTAATGGATTTGCTTAGAAACAACACGTATCTATCCGGCCAGGAAGATTTGAATCCCGGTGATACGATTATTATTCGTTATATGAATGAAAAAACCGGTCCAATAGCAGTGAATGGCTTCGCCTACCCATTTATTAACTTAAATATACTCCGGAAAACATTGCCTTTTCTGACGTATTTAACGATTTATAGATATACCATTACGCAGGAAGGAGAATTAACGGATATTAATGATACTGCCATTATTCAAATAGCGAAGGAATATGGGGTGGTACCCATCATGCTGTTAGATTTTGAAGACATGGTAAGTAGCGATGAAAATAATTTTGGCCATCGTCTTCTTACCGATGAAGAGATACAGAATCAATTTATTGAAAAGATTCTTCGGAGGATAGAATCAAAAGGATATATGGGATTGAGCTTTAATTCCCGCTATATTTATCCGGAATACAGGCAATTGTATATGAATTTTATTAATAAACTTGCGCTTCGGTTAAAGAAAAAAGGATTGCTTGTCTTTTTTATATTAGATACGAATGCATTTGAATTAATATCCGGGATCATGTATTCTACGCAGAAATCCTTTAACATAAGTACAATTGTTGATAGCAGCATCCTTTTGACTTATGAAATGGGGATGGCGGTCAGATTTCCGGTAGGTGCAATTGATATCCATATGGTGAAGGAACAGGTACGAAATGTGCTAAATCTGATACCGCCGGAAAAAATGCAGTTAGGCATATCAACCGTAAGCTATCTGTGGGAGCTTCCTTACAAGGAGTGTATCACGAGAGGAAATGCGATTTCTAATACGGCAGCGGTACAATTAGCAAGAAGCTTTGCCATTCCAATTCAGTTTGATATAATGACAGAAACAGCTTTTTTTAGCTATGCGGAATTTGGCAGGGAGTTTTTTATACGGTTTAAGGACGCAAGGGGTATGGATGCCTATATGCGATTGGCAGATCAATGCGGACTAAGTACTATTACGATATGGAATATCATGGATTTTTTCCATTGCTTATGGTTGATTCTGAATTCCCGGTATGAGATCGAAAAAATGATTTAAAAAAACGAAGGCAAGCCGGATGATAATTCCGGATGATTTGCGGGACAAGTTATTAGAAGTGCTCGCAGGTGTGCAAAAGGACAGCGTGAAATGATCGGACAGTCCTGAAAATAAAATTAGACAGAAACCCGGCAGGAAACATAACAAAATTAACAAGTTTCTTACCGGGAATTTTTGCTATTTTAAAATATTGTTGACTTTATACAAATATCACCAAAAAAGATCATATAATATTATATTCAATCAAATGTTTACAAATTATGTATTCCATTGTATGATATACCTATCTCTTAACAATGGTTTGCGTCGAACTTGAAATCTAACATTCTATTTATAGTCTATAGCGGTTTCATAATTGCCCGTTAATTTATTTCCACAAAAAGATCAAGTTTATAAGGGGGTACAATAGGTGAAAATAGCATTCTGGGGTAATACCAGGCATTGCGGTGTTACATCCAATCTGGCTGCCATTAGCGTAGCCAGCGTAATTCGATTTCCATATAGGCTTATAACCTTTGAAAATCATCTTGGTCCCAATAATTTGGGAAGCATCTATCTGGGAAAGCCCAGAGCTGACATCGTTCGTGAGGTAGGTACAAATTATTATGAAGGGGGCGGAAGTGAAGGCCTGATACGAAAAATCTATCGAGGCCAATATGACTGCACTATCCTGGAGCATTACATCCGGGAAATTATCTATCAGCATCTCTATTATATCCCGCAGGGCCAGGTAATTCACAGTGAGCTGTTTGATTACGAATTCAATCACTGTATTCATCCATTCTTTCAGCTCATGGATCATTCGGCGGAGATCAGTCTGATTGATACCGCTTGCAGTAATATTCTAAGTTCTAAGACGATTCTTGCAGAGGCCGATCTGATTGTTGTTAATCTTTGTCAGGATCCTGCCATTCTCGACGATTTTTTTCTTAATTATTCCTCCCTATTACCGAAAGCGATGATTCTAATAAGTCAATATTCAAGTCATTCTATCTATAGTATCAAAAAGATTTCCAGAAAGTATCCGGTCTCTCCGGAACATATCTATCCAATTCCATATAATGAAATATTTAATAATGCAATACATTACGGAAGTGTTATTGATTTTATTTTCAGGAACTACCATTGTACGAAGGAAAGTCCTAATAATTTCTTTATTCAGGCAGTGAAAAGAGCTGCGTATGAGATGATTAAAGAAACGGAACGTCTTCAAAGGAGGAAAAGTGAGGAATTAAGTCAATGTGGCAAATGACAATCCTGCGAATTGCACTGCTACTGATTCTTGGCGTGTTGCTTTATCGTAGTTTATTGTACATGGCCGGTAAGAAAGAATGCTTAAGATTAAAAATAAGAAAGAGAGGCAGATCTTTCTTATCCAATCAATATAAGGTCAGGATAAAAAACATCTATTTTCTGATATTAGCGGTCATCATAATTCTTTGCTTCCTGGCAATTAAAATAAAAGTAAGAGGTGCACTATGAGAATTCGTAAGAAATTAAAGAGATCAACGAAGCAATATCTGATCGTTGCGCTCATCTGTATTGTTGTAATCGGAGGAGCTGCGGTATTTACTTCTTTGCTGATAACCAGCCAGATAAAGGAAGAGTATGAGGCGCAGCTAAAAAAGGCTTACCAGGAGATGGAAAGGAACCGGCATAGAGTGTATGTGGCAATTGCTGATATTAAGGCCGGGGATTATATAAGGAAGGAGGATATTGAGGAAAGGCTTGTTTATACGTCACAGCCGGAAGAAACCTATCAAAAAGTATTGGAAGGAGGAGAAACTGCTTTGGTTGATATTTCGGCAGGGACCCAGATCATTCACAGTATGCTGACGAAAAATCAGGTATCTTCCGAGCTAAGGGAGCTGGAGTTCAATGTTATAAACATTAGTTCCAACATAAGCAGCAATGATACGGTCGATGTAAGAATCTCCTATCCGAACGGAGAAAGCTACGTGGTACTATCCAAAAAAATTGTCCGGGGAATCAGCCCAGAGACAGCGGTCTGCTATTTTTGGCTGGATGAAGAAGAACTGTTAAGGATGTCGGCCGCCATTGTGGATGCTGTTCTATACTCCGGGGCAGAGCTTACAATAACCAAATACATAGAGCCGAGCATTCAGGAGGCCTCCGTTGTAAATTATGTTCCAAGCCTCTCTATTCTATCCCTGCTGGAGAGTGACCCGAATATTGTCGAACGTTGCTCCCAGGAGCTGAATAAGGAGATTCGAAAGGCTCTGGAGAATCGTCTGGCAGAAAGCATGGAATTGGATGTTTCTGAGATCAACTGGGATATCCATCCGAATAAGCCGATTCCACCGGATGCTCCGCTGACAGATTTGTCCGCGCTTAACCGGCAGGAAGAAAATATCCATGCGAACGAAGATATCCATGCGAATGAAAATATCCATGCGAACGAAGATGCTTCTATGGAAGTTGCTCATGATCCGCCGGAATCCTCTCCGGAAGAACCTGTGGATACTCCGGATTATCTGTATTATTCCCAGGAAGAACTGGCAAAGGATGGTGATGTTGAATTTGGCGAGTAATATTGTTGCTTATATTGGGATTGATAATTTTGATAATATCCTTTATCTGTCGCGTCTCCTTTCAAAACTAGGGAAGAAGGTCCTTGTGATTGACCATTCGGAAAGCCTGTCGGTTCAGTATTCTATACCGCTGCCCAAGGGGATGGATTGCCGCAGGGAAATCATTACTTACCGGCAAGTGGATTTTACCACACAGGAAATGAACCGGGGAATGAAAGAAGAATATGATGATATTCTGATTTGCTGTGGGTTTCATAAGAAGGATAAGGAGATTGCCCACTGTAATAAAATTATTTTTGTTACCGATTTATACCGCTTCAATTACGCCAGAATATCGGATGTGAGCTATGTTAACGATTCGAATAATGAAATAGAGCAGGAGCTTCTTATCAAGGATGCCGCACCAATTAAAATTACACCGGACATTCTTAGGGAGAGAATGGGGCTGCCGATTTCCGCAGATCATATCTCCATTCTGTATCATGATGAGAGGGATTATACGAATAGCCTGATTTGTCATTATAACGGCTCGTTCCGGCTGAAAGGAATATCAAAGCAGCGTAAGAAATACTTGCTGGAAGAGGTAAAAAAGCTTCATCCGGAGATTAAATTCAACCAGGCAAAAACTGCTTATCGGCATGCAAGAAGGGGGGAAGACAAGTGAAAATCGTATATTGGTCACCGGTGCATGGACAGGCGGGAACTACCAGTAATATGCTAATAAGCGCTTTGATTGCCGGAATTTTATATAAAAAGAAATGTTTACTGATGCATACACATTTTATGTTGAATAATCTCGAAGCACCCTTGGTTGGAAGCAATGCAAAGAATGCCGGTTCGAGCGGGTACTTCCAGGATGTCGGACTGGATGCCTTAGTCCGCAGCTTTAAGGCAGGTAAATTAACGAAAGAGGACCTTGAAAATTGCTGTATATCCATTCCGAATACAAAGGTAAGTCTGCTTCCGGGAACCTCTAAGAGTAATCAGGTTTCCTTTGAATATGAAATGGATATGGTGATCCGGAAGCTGTTATGTGCGATGGAAGAACTGGTGGATATTGTTTTTGTTGATGTGTGCTCCGGTAATCATCCATTGTCGCATAAAATATTGGAAGCTTCGGATGTCATCGTGATAAACCTCAGTCAAAATACCGGTTTAATGGAATCCTGCTTATCAGGCTATCCAAATTTAGTTAAGAAGAAAGTGTTTTACCTTATTGGCTGCTATGATGGCAACTCAAAATATAATATTAGCAATATTCGCAGATATTACCGCAGGTATATAAAAAACGGCAATTCCGGAGTGATTCCATATAATACGTCTTTCCGCGATGCCCTTTGTGATGGAAGGGTAGCCGAATTCGTCAAAGATAATCTTGGGTGCAGTAAATACGATGAAAATCTGTTTTTTATAGAAGAGGCAAAAAAAGTCACAGAAAAGATAGGCAAACTTGCAGGTATCGAAATTGCTATAGAGGAGAGTAAAGAACGAGATGAATTATCCACATGGTAATACAATAATCATCGCTCTGGTGACGGCATTCGTACTCTTAGCCATCTATTTTATCTTTAAAAAGGATCTGGAGCCGGAGGAAGAGCAGGATCCGGTAGATATCTTTTCAATATCCTATTTAAAAGAATCCATTCGAATGCTGTTTAACGGGATTACCAATCAAAATATTGCCGAGCTTTATTTAAATAAAACCGAGACAAAGAAACGAGAAAGACAGAAGGTGCGGCTGAAAAACGCTCTTCGTTCCTGTGCGCAGGGAAACCTTGGGGAAAAGGAATATATAAAGGATTATATCAAGGAATTGCTGCAGAATAACCTGCAGATCAATGAAGCTACCATTGACCGGGTCATACCGTTTCACAATCCGCAGAAGTTATCCGCTCAGGATAAATTTGAAATATTATTGCAGCAATATAAGCGGGAATACCATAAGGACGCCTTTCTAATGCTGAGTGAACACTGTCATTTTGAAGCAGAGAAGGAGAACCGGTTTGGTATTCATTATGAGGCAGACAGTGAGGATATCGACCGTGCTTATGAAAGATTTGCAAGACATCCTGCCTATATGGATAAGTTAGAGGTATTGACACAGAGAATCTATCAGGAAACGTACGGATTTTCCATTATGGATGAAATCCGGGATATGAATATCGATGGATGCAGCGGAGGAGTATCCGGTATAACCTCCGGGCAATACAACTACATGGAAGAGATTATGCAGTCGCAGGATGTGACCAATCAGTATACGTTTGACAGCTTATGGGTATTCCTGCATGGTAAACCAATTCATCTGTCCTTCCTTACGTTTGGTTGTATGAGTGAATTGATCCGCGTATGCAAAAACCTGTATCTCTTTGATAACGTAGGACATCTGACTTCAACGAACGGCTATAAGTTAAATTATCTGCAGGACGGAAGCCGCATCGTGGTAGTACGGCCAAAGCTGACGAGCGGATGGGCTTTTTTCGTCCGTAAATTTGATAGTGCAAAGCGAATGCCGATAGAAACTTTGGTTTGTGATGCCGGGAAGGAAGCGGTGATTGAATTAACAAAATGGTCCGTAAAAGGATGCCTTAATATTATCCTATCCGGCGATCAGAACTCCGGTAAGACAACGTTTCTCAAAGCTATGATACAGTTTATCGATCAGCGGTATCCAATTCGTACCACCGAGCAGGAATTCGAGCTGTGGCTGAATAATGCCTATCCGCATTTGAATATTGCAAGCTTTCGCAGCACCGAGGAGGTCGGCATCATAGAGTCGATTAATCTGCAGAAAAAGACGGATGCGGCCATTATGATCTTAGGAGAAGTTGCATCCTTTGCGCTGGCGAACTCTTACATAACCCTGACACAGGCGGGGACAAAATCTACGATGTGCACCTGCCATTGCGTTTCTACCAATGATTTAGTGGAATATTTTCGTAATGCAACGCTTTCCTGCGGAACCTTCACGAATGAGCAGGTAGCGGAGGAGCAGGCTGCCGGTTCCATCAACCTGGATATTCATTGGGAAAAGGCAGGAGATGGCCATCGGTTTATCAGTCATATTACGGAGATTATTCCGTTACCGAAGGACGAGGTATGGCCGGAAGATTATCATGACTGCCTGGCAGAAGCACTTAAGCGGATTGCCAGAAGGAGAACCTACGTGACAAGGGATCTTATTGTTTATGAAAACGGAAGATATGTATGCAAGAATTCCTTTAGTGAACGCAGCGTCCAGAAAATATGCAGGAATTTAACTGCTAAGGAGAAGGAGCAGTTTCTGAGCTTTCATAGAAGGCTGCAGGGGGTGCAGAATGGATAAACAATTGTTGCTTATGACAGGGATAGCTTTAGCCGTTGTTCTTCCGATTGTTATAGTTATACTTCACGATATCGACCGGAAGGATAAAAGAAAAGATAATTTCGGGGCATCCCTGTCCACAAAAAAGAATAAGAATCGAACGCTGTTCCGAATCTATTCTGTTTTAAATGATTTTCCACCGGCCCAAACTTATATGAAAAGAATCAGGCGAAGATATGAAATATTATATCCCGGAGAGGAAAGGGAAACGGCAATCCAAACTGTGAAAACAACGCTGGTAACATGGCTTACCTGTTTGCTGGCGGCAGGATTCGTATACCTTCGGAAACCGAATTTTAATAACTTTTGGGTGGGGATTATTCTGATCTATGTGATTCATAATGAAATCATCGGATTTATGATTCATAGAACCGAAACAAGATTATTAGAGGATATGGTGATTTTCCTTTCGGAGGTGCGTCACAATTATCATGTCAACCGGATGGTGGATGATTCCATTCGGAATGCTATGGAGGGGTTAGGCTATGAGATGAGGGTCCATGCGGGAAAATTATACGAAATACTGGTTTCAAACAATCTGAGGGAAGAGATCGCCAAGTATAATGCAGCAACACATAACAAATACCTTAAGATGTTTTTGTCCCTTTGCGTGGGTGTTCTTGAGTATTCGGATAAAAAAGTACATGGACAATTTCTGTTTACCGCGAATATCGAGAATCTGAAAAGGGAGATAAACATGGAGTTGCTGAAGCGGAAGAAGCTAAGCTTTCTGTTCTCCGGTGTAACCTTTGTAACGATTGCAGCTATTGTTCCGATTGATGCAATCAAGCAATTCGGAATATCTATGATGCCTGAGCTGGATACTTTCTATAATGGAAAGCCGGGGATCATCTTAGTAACAACTACTCTGATTACGACTCTGGCCGTCTATGTATTAAATAATTATCTGAAAGAAACAAATCAGTTTCTGCCCAAGGAATATCGATATTTAAAAAGGCTTGAGAAGGTAAAAGTAATAAAAAGGGCACTGGATAATTATACAGAAAAGCATTATGGAAAGACAATCCTCTTAAGAGATACCTTAAAACAGATGGGAGAAACCATATCACCCAGACAATTGCTCTTAAGAAGAATGATTACATCGATGCTGGCATTTATCCTGTCTCTTTTATTGGTATTCTACATCCATCAGAATAGTCGGATTCTAATATTAACCAGGGTGCCGGATCTGTCCTCTGAGTTTATGGTAATGAACCAGAGTCAGCAGGAGATGGTGAAAGAGACGATCCGGTCAAAGGTAAATGCATACAAAGACATGGGGGATTTGACGAAAGAAAAAATATTACAAGAGCTTGACGGGGAAAAAACCTTCTATAACACTCGTCTGAATGAGAGCATAGCAGAGCGGATTCTTGACAGGGTGATACAATATCGGCAGGAATACCTTAAGTGGTATGAACTGATTCTCTGCTTTGGAATTGCTTTCATCGCTTTCTATATCCCTTATTGGATGGTTCTTTTCAAGAAGAAAATACTGCAGATGAGTATGGAGGATGAGGTAAACCAGTTTCATTCGATCATCTATATGTCAATGTATATTGATCATATTACGGTCAAGGATCTGTTGGAGGAACTGGAGCTATTCGCAGTGGTATTTAAGCAGTCCATTCAGGAGTGCATAAACAACTATAACAGCGGTGAAATCGAAGCATTGACTGCGTTGAAGGAAAAGGAAAGCTACCCTCCCTTCCGGCGCCTGGTAGATAACCTGATACGCTGCGATGTTATGTCCATGGAAAAGGCATTTGATGAGATTTCCTCCGATCGGGAGAATTACCATGATCGCAGGAAGCAGGAGAATGAAATATCGGTACAGAAAAAAGCGGATATCGCGAAACCATTATCGTGGCTTCCGACCGGCTTCGTTATGGCTTATCTGACCTTACCGCTCTTACTGGCGAGTATTGACGAACTCCGGATGTTTAAAGAAGCAATGCAGAATATTTAGTTAACACACACACAGAGTTTGTGTCCGCGCGGTATCCATAAACTCCATAATATTAAAAAAGCCGCGCAGAAATGAGGAGATCAATGAAAACAAATAATATGTCAGATGCAACAAAAGTGTTAATTCTGGTGGCAACTGTAATTGTGGTTTGCGTATTATGTGCCGTAGGCTTTAAGATGGTGAACGAGGGAAAATCGTCCGTCAATGCAAGCACGAATAATTTTAACAATATGACCAGTCAATATAGTGATATCGACTTAGCAATTTATGATGGTGCTAACGTACAGGGAAGTGAAGTTACAAACCTAATACGGAAGGCGATTGAAAGCAAGAGTTATCTTTCCATTACCGTAAAGACAAAAGCAGCAAAGTCATATACGGATTATAATTATGAATTTAAAGCTCCGGATTCAGATGCGGGTAATACTACTGAAGCGTCTCTTGGAGAGGAAATCAAGGCTGCCGCCGATTCGCAGTTAAAAACGGACAAGAAATCGAGTGATTACATTAACCCTGCTGCTCAATTTACCGGTAAAGTTTACAAAGATGCCAACGGTGTCATCATTTGTATTAAGTTTACACAAATTTAGGCATTCGAAAGAGAAAAAACCATGAGAACAAATAAAATGACGGATGTAACCAAGGTGTTCATCCTGGTGGCTACGGTAATCGTTGTCTGTATATTATGTGCATTGGGGTTCAAGCTTGTTACGAATGGAAAATCATCAATTCAAGTAAATACAAATAAATTTAATGAGCTTCAAAGCCAATATAGTGAAGTCGATCTATCCTTATATGAGGGGAGCCTGCTTCCCGGCAGCGAAGTAATCAGCCTGATCAAGAAAGCAGTTGATGAAAAACAGTATCTTGCAATCGAAGTTAAAACATTAAATGGGGATTTCACCACCTATAATTATGTCTATGTTGCGGATGGGGAAGGAAAGAGATTAGAGGAAGAGGGACCGCAGGGCCAAGAACCAAATACGACAGCCGCAACAAAAAAGCAGGAGTATGGTTATATCAACCCGATGGCAATGTATCTCGGCAATACCTGCAAAGACGATAACGGATCTATCGTTTGCATCCATTTTGAACAACAGCCGTAAGTTACTATTCACACCTGGGCAAAGTCTATCATATGATTTCGGCAAATGTATCCGAATTCGGAGACGCTTTCGCTTCAAATCCTCCTTATCGGATATCATTTGTCGAAATCATAACATGGTATACATGGTGGGTGTGAACAGTAACAGCCGTAAACAGCAGGAATGCGACGTTGGAGGGAGGAAAAAGCATCTTCTCCGCGGAAAGGAGGTCATAAGTGAGAACAAACCATATTACCGATGCTACGAAGATTATGATCTTGGCAGCAGCGACCTTAATAACCTGCATTTTAGTAATGTTGGGATTTTCAGCGATGCGAACAGCAAGAAATCTGAATGAAACTGCGATTGCACAGATGATTTCACTGAATAATGATTTAAAGGATAGTGACATAAAGCGGTTTGATCATTGTGAGGTCTATGGAAGTGACGTGGTAAATGTTATTCGCAAAAAGTTAGGAGATTATGGAGTGGAGGAAACGGCGCCTATTTATATCTATGTAAAAACAATGACCAAGGAAAACACCTATACGAACGGAGCACAAATAAAGAGCCTCCAGAATTTTACCCATGAGAATTATATTAAACCGACAGCCATGTTCTACGGCGAATTGGATATTAACGAAAATGATGTAATCCTGGGCATTCGATTTCGACAGAAATGAAGAGGGAGTAGTGTGAAGAAAAAACATCTTCACACGGGAAGAACTGCGAAGTTCGCACATAGGTGCTTACTCCTTGTTCTTCCGGGCTTTTGAGATGCCGCAAAGCGGCATCATGAATGTTAGTGTGAATAGTCAGCCCGGTTTGGTTGAAGTACATGGATATTATACTTTTCTCCCTGCTCAGATTTACTCGTTACAATATCCTAAGAAAGTTTCCTTTCCGGCATGACAGAGTCAAAAAACATGAACTCCTCACTTCGTTCGTCAAACATCATGTTTTTTTGCCTCTATGCCGAAAGAAAACTTTCCAAGGATATATAGTAACTCGTAAAAATTCGCCAGGATAAAAGTATAATATCCATGGTGTATCAGTTCATCAAGGCTGATTTTATCAAGCATTGAAGTGCTTTTTACCTGTGAAGTTTCATCAATGATTGGAGTGTTATGAGTCATATAAAAAACCATGAACATGAATAGGACCTGATATATATTCAGGCTGGCTAAGACCGGCAGACGCAGGCTGTTTATGTTCGATTTGAGACTCAGGTGAAAATAAAACCTGATTATGCGATATTTTCACTATGCAGGTCCTATTCATGGCAAAATCTTAAGACGACTTATGACACTCCTATGATTTTTTATAACAAATTGTTTACAGGAGGGTATTATGGGGAGTTATCGATTAGAGGGAGATACTTATATTATTGAGGAGTTTGACAAGCTCCCGGCATTCTCGAGTTTTCTGCCGGGGCTGGCCGGAATTAAGGGAATTCCGCTATGGGTGTACTATACGAATCGGGGGCAGGGAATTAATAGCTTTGGCATCCATAATAAAAACAATGCAATTATGGAATTCAACCCAGCCAATACGGCTTACGAGAATACGCCGATCAAAGGCTTCCGGACCTTTATAAAATGCAGGGACCAATATTTTGAACCGTTTTTTACACTGGAGGAAAGTGCAAAACGCTTCCTATATATCCGAAAGAACAGCTTTGAGATGGAGGAAATAAATGTCCGTCATGGACTTAAAATTCGGGTGAAGTATACGGTTCTTCCGGAGGAAAGCATCGGAGCTTTGGTGCGCCATGTAAGCATAGAAAATACCGGTAAGGAAGCAAAGGAGATCGAATTAATTGACGGCCTTCCGAAGATTATTCCCTATGGTATTGCAAACAGTGCCTATAAAGAGATGTCGAATCTCTTAAAGAGCTGGTCGGATATTAAGAATACGGATCAAAAGGTACCCTACTATACCATGCGTTCCTCGAGTGATGATTCCTCCGAGGTTTCGGAGATCGAAGGCGGGTATTTCTATCTAACGGTACATCATCAGGAGCTTCTTCCGGTGATTTACGATGCGGAGGTGATTTTTGCTTATGATACCTCGCTGGTGCACCCGATTTCATTTATGAAGCATCCGGTTAAGGAGCTGATGAGGCAGAAGCAGTGCTTCTATAATAAGGTGCCCTGCGGCTTTACGCCGATGCAGATTACGCTGCCGCCCTCCGGTATGGATGAGTTTTATACCTTAGTTGGGTTTGCGGGCTCGCCGGAGCAGATCAACGCGAAGCTTAAGGTATTCTGTGCGAAAGACTACCTTCCTGAAAAAGAACGACGCGCGGACCGTCTGGCAGAGGAACTGACAAAGGACATTAAGACCCATACCGGCAGCCCGGTATTTGACCAGTATATCGAGCAGTGCTATCTGGATAATTTCCTGCGGGGCGGGTATCCCTATGTGTTTAACAAGGATTCCAACAAGTCCGTGGTTCATTTATTCAGCCGTAAGCATGGGGATCCGGAGCGGGACTATAATTTCTTTACCATCGCCGGGGAATATTACTCCCAGGGCAATGGAAATTTTCGCGATGTGAACCAGAACCGTAGAAATGATGTATTTTTTCAAAAGGATATCGGGGATTTTGATATTAAGACTTTCTTTCAGCTCATTCAGATCGATGGATACAATCCATTGGAGGTCCGTCCCTCTACCTTCCGGATAAAACCGGAGAAAATGGAGAAAGTGCAGGAATTGCTGGGAGAGAACCTCATCGGAAGTGCCAAACCGCTTCAAAAAATTATGAAAGGTTCCTTTACGCCCGGGCAGATTGCAAATAGTATGGTCCGGCATTCAATCGGTGCTGCCTGTGATCCGGAGGTCTTACTTACGAAGCTTCTGGAATGCTGTGAGCAGAATATTGAGGCTGGATTCGGCGAAGGGTACTGGAGCGACCATTGGGATTACAATATGGATCTGGTCGAAAGCTACCTGAAGATCTATCCGGAGAAAGAGAAGGCGCTGCTGTTTGAAGACGGCAGCTACCGCTTCTATGACAGTCCGGTAAGGGTTCTGCCAAGAAGCGAGAAATACGTAGTGGGCAGCAAGAATGAAGTAAGGCAGTATGGCGCCTTAGTGCAGGACGAAGAAAAGTTAAGCCGGAGCGGTTTTCAAAAGGACGGCACGAATTGGATGAAAACGGAGAACGGTTCCTATGCCGTAACAACTCTTATGGGGAAGATGATTTCCCTGGCTCTGAATAAATTTGCCACCCTGGATACTTATGGAATGGGCGTTGAGATGGAGGGAGGAAAACCGGGCTGGAATGATGCGATGAATGGCCTTCCCGGGCTTTTCGGCAGCGGTATGTCGGAAACCTTTGAACTGAAACGCTTGATTGGCTTTATCTGCAGATCTATTACCGGGCAGGAGTATATTTTCCTGCCGGCGGAGATCTATGATTTTCTGCTTCAGGTAACGGGGGCTTTACGAAGCTATCGAAGGGAGGGCTGGAGTGACTTTACCTATTGGGATATGGTTTCCACCCTGCGGGAGCAGTTTCGGGAACGGGTTCGATTTACCCTGACGGGAGAAGAGGTCAGAGTTTCTACGGCAGAGCTGCAAACCATTTTTAAGGAATTTGCATGCAAGCTGGAGGAAGGAATTGCAAGGGCATGCCGGTTGGGGGATGGGATTGTTCCAACCTACTTCACCTTCCGTGCCGCGGAGTACGAAACGGTACCGGATGGGAACGGAGAGCCGGAGCTTAGTCATTATGGACTGCCGAAAGCGAAAGTCAAAGCCTTTGAAGTCCATCCGCTTCCTTACTTCCTGGAAGGTCCGGCCAAAATGCTTGGTACCATAGGAGATGGGCAGAAAGCGGAAGAACTTTATCAAAGAGTAAGAAAAAGCGGTCTTTTCGATAGAAAATTGCAAATGTATAAGACCAGTGTCCCGATGGAACACATTTCCATGGAGAATGGGAGAATTCGCGCCTTTACACCGGGATGGCTGGAGAGGGAGAGCATATTTCTGCACATGGAGTATAAGTATCTGCTGTCCATGCTTAAGGCCGGGTTATATGAGCGGTTTTATGAAGATCTGCCCACGGCTTTGGTAGCCTTTCGTGATCCGAAACAGTATGGCAGGAGCATCCTCGAGAATTCTTCCTTTTTAGCCTCCAGTGAAAACCCTGACGAAACGCTCCATGGCCGCGGCTATGTGGCCCGTCTCAGTGGTTCGACAACGGAGGCAATCTCGATATGGATCGGTATGTTTATCGGAGACCGGATCTTTACCTATGAGGACGGTCAGTTGATGCTGCATCTGGAACCAAAGCTGCCCGGCTGGATGTTTGATGCGGCAGGGAATGCCTCTTTTACCCTTCTGTCCCATTGCAAGGTAACCTACCATAATCCTGTAAGGAAAGCAACTTATGGAGAGAATGCGGCAAGGGTAAGAAAGATTGAAATTGTGGACACCGGTATGTATGTAAATGCCGGTTACCTCTCCGGTCCTTTGGCGGAGGGCGTACGAAACGGTGAAATTAAGGAACTGATTGCGTATCTGGAGGATTGATTAAGAGTTAAAAATCACGTTCATATAAGAATGAAGAATTATTTGGAGTATATAATGAAGTATAAGAATTGTTTTGGGGTGTTAAAAATCGCTATCTTAATGGTTGTATTTTTCTGTATCTTACAGTACAGCTTAACACATTTCAACACAAAGATAGCTGGCAACGAGGCGACAATAAAAGCCGCCACATTAGAAGAAGGAAGAAACGAAGAGATGAGGGCAGGGGAGATGGATTCCTATGCGCGTTTTTTGAAAGCGGACGGAAGAGTCCTGCGAGACCATGCGGGGAGCGGGGAGATAGTAACGCTGCGTGGGACCAATGTCGGCGGCTGGCAGCTGATGGAGGCATGGATGTGCCCGACCAATGCTCCGGATCAAAAGACCGCGATAGCTGTCTTAACCGAGCGCTTTGGCAGAGAGAAGGCGGAGGAACTATTAAAGGTTTATGAGAACGCATGGTGGCAGGAGCAGGATTTTGATAATGTGGCGGAACTGAATTTTAATGTTCTGCGGCTCCCGATTTCCTATCTTAATCTACTGGATGAAGAAGGAAAGCTCCGGGAGGATACCCTGGCAGTCTATGATTGGTTTGTACAGGAATGCGCAAAGAGGGAGATCTATGTGATTCTGGATCTACATGCGGCACCGGGCTCGCAAAATGGCAGGGATCACTCCGGTGACAGCAGCGAAAGTGTTCTGTTTACGGATGCAGGTGCGCAGGAGCTTACCATCTCCCTATGGGTCCAGCTGGCCGGACATTACAAAGGGAATCCGACGATAGCCGGATACGATCTGTTAAATGAGCCGGAAGGCAATGAAAAAGAGCGGGCACCCTGGGGAGCCGTTCAGCTCCCTTTTTTTAACCATTTATATCAGGCGGTCCGTGCTGTTGATCCGGACCATATTATTCTGTTCAATGCGATATGGGAGCCGACGGATATGCCGGACCCTGCCGAATACGGATGGGATAATGTTATGTATGAATACCATTTCTATGGATGGAACGGTATAGAGGATGTAACTGCGCAAAGAAGCTTTATCGATTCGAAGGTAGAGAATAATAACCGGGCAGGTCATAAGGTTCCGGTACTTATCGGAGAGTTTACCCTGTTTGATAAGCTTCCCAGCTGGGAGTATGCAATCCGCGTGTTTAACGAAAATGGATGGAGCTGGACGACCTGGACCTATAAGACGGTGGATATGGGAAGCTGGGGCATCTATAACAGCAAGGCGATTACGACGCCAAAGGTAAACATCTATACCGATTCGGCAGAGACCATAGAAGAAAAATGGAGTAAGGCAGATACAAAGACCGGCTTTGCCAGGAATACATATCTGTATGATTTATTAAAGGTTATGGCGGATGAAAAGGCCGGTGCCGACGATCCCAGGAGATGGTTTCAGAATTTTGAATTTGATGAAATTGCATTACGAACCGGTACCGATGCGGCAGCAGAGGTGGTTTCTTCGAAGGAGACCTATTCCAGCCGGGAGGAGAGCAAGGTAATCAAGCTTACGGTTACCGGCGCCGAGCGAATGCCCACAAAAACCTCCGGAAATGTCTGTATCCCTCCGGCCATACGAAGTTCGGTCGATACAGGCGGAATGAATTATCTGATCCTGCATACCTACAGCCGCAATGGAAATTATCCTCTGTTTGTTACCTTAGTTGATCGTACCGGTGCAACCTGGTCGGGCATTACCCTGGCAGCGGCAATGCCGGTTGCTTATCGATGGGAGAAGGTATTTTTGGATTTGAACGGGGCAGACATCGACCGTTCCGGTATCATTGAAATCCGTATCGGCAGCGGGAAACCGGGGACCTACTATTTGGATGATATTTATTTTGCTTCCTCCTATGCCGATCCTTTCCCTGACGAAACTGCAGAGCAGATGAGGGAGGATATCGGTATGGTCGGTACCATCACGGATTGGGCGGAAGATCTTCCGGACACACCGGGAAAATCCGGGAAAATAAACCGGAAAACTCTGCGGACCGCTGCAATCGCAGCAGGAGCGCTTCTTGTCTGCTCCTTCGCCGGCGGTATCCTGCTTGCTTCTTTAGGAAAGCATAGAAGGAAAAAGTAAAGGAAAGAAATCTAAAATATAATAAGGAGAAAACCATGAAACTAATTACAACATGCTATGAAAAAAAGAAGAAACAAACGTTTATCAGGGAATATGAAGAGGCAGCAGAGAAGGTCAATGTGGAAAATAAGGTGGTCAATCTCTATCCGAATATCGAATACCAGACAGTTCTTGGATTTGGCGGTGCGGTAACCGAGGCAGCCGGCTATGTATTTTCCAAATTGGGGGAGGAAAATAAGAAGAGGGTATTGGAGCTTTATTTTGGGGAAAACGGCAGCCGCTATAATATGGCAAGAAGCCATATCGACAGCTGTGATTTCTCTCTCGGTATGTATGCGGCAATGGAGGATAAGGAGGATCGTGATATGCAATCCTTCACGCTTGCCCGGGATGAAAAGTATATTCTCCCATTTCTTAGAGCCGCAGAAAAAGAACGGGGAGAATCCCTTGATATCATGCTGTCTCCCTGGACTCCGCCTGCCTTTATGAAGACGAATGAGGAACGTGCGCACGGCGGCAAATTAAAGCCGGAATATAGGGAGTTCTGGGCGGAATACATCTGCCGCTATATCGAGGAGTATAAACGAGAGGGTTTTAAGGTCAGCCGTCTGACGGTTCAGAACGAGCCGGCAGCTGTACAGACCTGGGATTCCTGCATTTATACTGCCGGGGAAGAGAAGGAATTCATCAAAGATGCCTTATATCCTGCACTGGTTAAGCATGGCTTATCCGATGTTAAAATCAATATTTGGGATCACAATAAGGAAAGAGTCGTGGAATGGGCAAGAACAATTATCGATAAGGAAACGGACCGGATGATTGACGGCATTGCTTTCCACTGGTACTCCGGAGATCATTTTGAAGCGTTAAGGATAGCCCATGAGCTTTTCCCAAAGAAGGAGCTGATTTTTACGGAGGGCTGCGTGGAATACAGCCGCTTTGATGCGGACCAGCTGTACAATGCGCAGATGTATGCCCATGATATCATCGGTAATCTAAACGGCGGTATGACGGGGTTTTTAGACTGGAATCTGCTATTGGATGAAAAGGGCGGACCAAACCATGTGCAGAATTACTGTGATGCACCAATTATGGCCGATATCACGAAGAATCAGCTGGAGGTTAAGCTCTCCTATGATTACATAGGACATTTCAGCAGGTATATCAAAAAAGGCGCAAAACGGGTTGCCTTTACAAAGTATACGAGCGAGCTGGAAATGACGGCTTTTAAGAATCCGGACGGGGAAATTGTTTTGGTGCTTTTAAATCCCACGGATCATACTATGCCGGTTAACATACGTATCAATGGCAAAATTATCGAATTTGAAGTTCACAAGAACGCAATTGCGACCGCACTTTTGTAACAGAAACCATTTCCCGTAAATTCCCGGCTTCCGATACCATTTCACAGGGAATGGAATATAATAGCAATAATAGGTATTATATGAGATCATTATAGGACGGTGCTGCAATGAAATTCAAAGATGCATTTCGAACTTTACGCTTTAAAGAGAAAGAAACGTCAGGTTGTCCTCAGCTGTATACCAAATGGGGAGAGTATTTGGAACCGAACAATGTCCTGATGGAATATCCCAGACCACAGTTACGAAGAAAGGATTATACTATTTTAAACGGCTTCTGGAAATACTGCATTACGAAAGAGAAGGAGTGGCCGAGTACCTTGGAGGATGAAATTCTGGTTCCCTTTTCCCCGGAAAGTGTTTTATCCGGTGTCAGCAAACAGCTAAAGCCGGATGAGTTCCTATGGTATGAACGGATGATACCGATGGAAAAAAAGCTCGCCGGACATCGATGCCTCCTGCATTTTGGAGCGGTAGACCAGTTCTGCGAGGTATTTGTCAATAAAACGAAAGTGAAACAGCATATGGGAGGCTACCTGCCCTTTACTGCGGATATCACCGATGAACTTACCTGTGGAGATAATATTTTAACCGTGAAGGTAACGGATACAACGGATACTTCCTACCACACCAGAGGGAAACAAAAACTGGACAGAGGCGGAATGTTTTATACGGCACAGAGCGGAATCTGGCAAACTGTATGGATGGAATGGGTACCGGACAGGTACATAGAAAAACTTCGGATAACGCCCATGGTAGATCAGAATGCGATTTACCTGGAAATCATCATGAATGATCAAAAGCAGGAGGAGACATGGGGGAAAGCGGCAGATGACCAGTCATGCCATGAGGATTCCTGCGTCGGAGCGATGGAGTTAAAGTGGAAAGTAAGAACGATCGATACGGACGGGCAGAAAGAAGGCGAGAAAGGCGCGGATGGGGAGGCTTTAAAGGATTGTGGTCCGGTCTGCAAAGATAGAAAGATCATCTACACGGATGCACCGGATTGGTATCCGGAGATGGATTCCGAGGAATCCCATGGCGAGGAATCACATGACGAGGAATCACTTGATGGGGAATCCCATGGCGGGGAATTCCATGATGGGAAATTACTTGACGGGGAACCAATGGATTCATCGGATGGTAAGGGATGCTATGGTGTCACTGTCTGTGCGGAGCATAAAACGATTCTGTCCGTTTCAAATAAACTGCCGGTTATGAAAATAGCAATCCCGGATATCCATTACTGGAGTCCGGAGGATCCTTTCCTCTATGATCTGGTAATTACTGTGGGGAATGACCGGGTGGAAAGCTACTTTGCCATGAGAAAAATAGAGGTTAAAAAGGATCCGCAGGGGATCCGGCGCATCTATCTGAACAATGAGCTGTATTTTCAGAACGGTTTATTGGATCAGGGGTACTGGCCGGATGGACTTTATACGGCTCCCTGTGACGAGGCGCTCATATTCGATATTCAGACGGCGAAAAGGCTGGGCTTTCGTATGATTCGCAAGCATCTTAAAATTGAACCGCTCCGCTGGTATTATCATTGCGATCGTTTGGGTATGCTGGTATGGCAGGACATGGTAAATGGCGGAGGAGAATACAATAAGTGTCTCGTCGGCTATCTGCCAACGTTTTTGCCGAAACTTACAACCTGCTGCAAAGATAAGCATTACCGAATGCTGGGAAGACGGGACGAGGAAGGAAGAAAGGAATGGCTTACAGAATGCAAGGAAATGGTAGAGCATCTATATAACTGCCCTTCTATCGTAACCTGGGTACCCTTTAATGAAGGATGGGGACAATTCGATTCGAAGCATGTGTATCAAATGATCCGGGGTGTGGATAAAACCAGATTAATTGACCATGCCAGTGGATGGTTTGATCAAAAGGCAGGAGATTTTAAGAGCATCCACAATTATTTTCATAAGTTAAAAGTAAAGAGCGGGAAACGGCCGGTAGTATTGTCGGAGTACGGCGGCTATGCCTGCTATGTTTCGGAGCACTCCTATTGCTGGCAGATGTACGGCTACCGGATCTATCTGAGCAGCGAGGATTTTAATAAAGACTTTCAAAAACTCATGACAGCAGAATTAGAAGAGTTAAAGAAGAAGGGTCTGGCTGCAGCGGTTTATACGCAGTTATCCGATATTGAGGATGAAGTAAACGGTCTGCTGACCTATGACCGAAAAGTATGTAAGGTAAAGCCGATTGGGAAAGGGGAATCTTAATGTAATTTTAAAGTTTCCGTAAGGTTCCTTTAATATGGTTGTTGTTTAAAACAGCCTGATGGTAATTGCATCAGGTTGTTTTCCGTGAAAAAGCGCAAAAGGCTGCGCAGAAATGAGAGGAAAGTATGAGAAGGTATCAGTATATCGATGAAAATGGGGCATTTCGTTTGGAGAATCCGGAGCTGACCAGCTATCTTTATTTTCCCATCGCCAATGAGAACGGAGTGATGAGCTGTGTTACTCCTTTCCTTGGCGGGGATAGTAAGATGGGGCAAAACACATTTTTACTGGCACCGGTAAGCAGTGAAGACCTGCATAATAATAAATCCACCAGGAATTTCTGGTGCAGAATAAAAGGAAAGGGAGTCTGGTCGGCGACAGGCAGATCGGCAGCGCAGGAAGCGGATCTCTTTACCGAGAACAAGGATGAGACAGTTTTAGAAGCGGGATTTATGTGGCAGAGGGTGACGCGGGTGTCCAAACGTTATCCGATTCGTTCCGAGATCATTTCTTTCGTCCCTTATTCCGGTGAAACCGCGGAACTGATGGTGGTTACATTAAGAAATCTGGGAAATGAAGTTCTTACGATTACTCCGACAGCTGCGATTCCGCTCTATGGAAGATCTGCGGATAATATCCGGGATCACCGGCATGTGACAAGTCTGCTGCATCGTGTGGAAACAACGAGGAACGGAGTGATATTAAATCCGACGCTGACCTTTGATGAGCGGGGACACCAAAAGAATCGGATGGTATATGGTGTGTTCGGCGGCAGCGAAGATGGAGAAGAGCCGGTTGGTTTCTACCCTTGTGTCTCGGATTATATCGGCGAAGGCGGCTCGTTTGAACATCCGGGAACGATTTATGGAGACCGGATAAAACCGGTGCCGGCAGGAATAAAGCTGGAGGGGTGTGAAGCCCTTGGCGGGATCGCATTTGCAGAGTGTGCGCTTGCTCCCGGGGAGGACAAGACCTATATCATCGTGCTGGGATATGGTTCTTCCGGGGAGGAGCTGAATCATATGGCGGATCAATTCCTTGCCGGGGATGCCTGGAAGAAATCTCTTAAGGAGACAAGGAAATACTGGGAGGAGAAGGTCAATGTTACCTATGCGACAGGCTCCGAGGATTTTGACCGCTGGATGAAATGGGTTAATTTTCAGCCGATGCTGCGAAGAATCTACGGATGCTCCTTCCTGCCGCACCATGATTACGGACGAGGCGGGAGAGGATGGAGGGATCTATGGCAGGACTGCCTGGCCCTTCTTATCATGAATCCTTCCGGCGTCCGGGACATGCTGGTCGGCAACTTCGGCGGCGTCCGTATGGATGGAACAAATGCTACGATCATCGGCAATGGTTCGGGAGAATTTATCGCGGACCGGAACAATATCACAAGGGTTTGGATGGATCACGGGGTCTGGCCGTTTTTAACAACACAGCTCTATATCATGCTGAGCGGAGATTTAAACCTATTATTGCGAGAGACTACCTATTTTAAAGATCCGCAGGCCATAAGAGATGGGAAGGATCCCCTATGGAGGCCGGAGGAAGGAAATCAGGTAAGAACTTCGGAGGGGAAAGAGTATCGGGGAAGTATTCTGGAACATATGCTGCTGGAGCATCTCTGTGCCTTCTATGATGTGGGGGAGCATAATCACATACGTCTTCGGGGAGCCGATTGGAATGATGCCATGGATATGGCAAAGGACCGGGGTGAAAGTGTAGCATTTACAAGCATCTATGGAAGTAATCTGGAGCAGATGTCAGAGCTTGTCTTGGATTTAAGAAGCCAAGGAGTTGAAAAGATTTCTTTATTAAAGGAAATGGAGATACTGCTTACCGATAAGGAAGACTTGTATGAGGATGTTACAAGGAAGCAGCAGCTGCTCAGAAATTACTGTGAGAAATGCCGGCATACGGTTACCGGAGAGAGAATGGAGATTTCCTGTGAGGAATTAGCCCGGAACCTGGCAAGTAAAGCAGCCTGGATCCGCAGCCACATCCGACGGACGGAATGGATTACCAATCCGGAAGGCTACTCCTGGTATAATGGCTATTATGATAACCATGGAAAAGTTGTGGAGGGAGATTTCGCCGGCGGTGTACGTATGATTCTAACCAGCCAGGTATTTGCGATTATGTCCGGCACTGCCTCAAAGGAGCAGGTCAAGAAAATTACGGAAGCAGCGGACGCGTTTCTTTATGATGAAAAAGTCGGCGGCTATAAATTAAATACGAATTTTCATGAGGTAAAGGACGATTTGGGCAGAATGTTTGGCTTTGCCTATGGTACCAAAGAAAATGGTGCCGTCTTCTCCCATATGGTCGTTATGTATGCCAATGCACTCTATCAGAGAGGATTTGTTCCGGAAGGCTACAAAGCGATCCGCACGCTTTACCGGCATTGCAGTGACTTTGATAAAAGTAAGATCTATCCCGGGATTCCGGAGTACATAGGGCGGGAGGGAAGAGGCTGCTATCATTACCTGACCGGATCCGCAAGCTGGCTTATGCTGACCGTTTTAACCGAGATGTTTGGCGTTAAAGGGAACATGGGAGACCTGCTTCTGGAACCGAAACTGATGCCGGAGCAGTTCGATGCCAATGGGAAAGCTTCCGTTTCCCTGGTATTTGCAAATCGTAAACTGAAGGTGCAGTATCATAATCCGAAGGAGCTGGAATATGGAAGATACAAGGTGGGCAGAGTCACAATCGATGGGGTTTTGTATGAAGAGGGCGGGAGCCATACCATCCTAAGAAGCAATATCGCAGGCCTGGATGCAGAGAAAGAGCATACGATTGCCGTTGTACTCATTGAGGATCGCAGCAGTCTTTGATAATCGTGGAGATTGGAACGCATACTATGATATAGTTATCGCTATATCATACAGAAAAATGTTTTTCTGGCCATCTTTTTAGAAAGCAGTTGATTTTATCATCCGTACCAATTATTATGGAATAGACATAGGCAGATTCATCCATAAATGGAATAGGATTACGAGAATTGTGGCACTCTTTTTGCAAGAGAGACTTTTACTATTCACACCCGACATGTATACCATGTTATGATTTCGGCAAATGTATCCGGTTCGGAGACGCTTTCGCTTAAGCTTCATTACGCTTTTATTATATTATAGACTTTGTTAGGGGTGTGAACAGTAACGAAAAGGTTTGTGTTAAGCGGATCGGAAATGTTGAGGATGATATGGTGAACGTTCAAGAGGGAAAAGAAAAAGAACTTTGTAATACTGCAATTGATCATATCTTGAGTGAAAAGAAGGATATGATCTTTGATCTTGTTATGAAGGCGGGGGAAATTCTGCTGCATAACGGAGCAGAAATTTTTCGTGTTAGGCAGACCATGGAAATTATCGCTAAGGCATATGGGGTTAAGAGTGTGGATGTCTATGCTATCTCGAATGGAATCTTTTGTACCATGAATATAGACGGGTACTTCTTTTCTACTCAGATTAAAGAAATTCCGATCGATTCGGTTCATCTTGGGCGAGTTGCAGAGGTAAATAATCTTTCCCGGGCTATTGTGGCTGGAAGATATACGATGGAAGAAGCAATGGAAGAGTTAGAGCGAATTGAAAATATTCCATATGCACCGAACTATAGCCGTATCCTATTTGCTGGAATTGGTAGCGCGGCTTCCTGCTATCTGCTTGGCGGCAGCGCATACGATAGTATGGTGTCATTTATTTCCGGGTTAGCTTTATATTGCTTTATCATTTTTACAGAGAAACATAAGTTCCCTAAAGTAATTAAAATTGCAATCGGAAGTGCTTGGGTAACCTTCGTTTCAAGTTTATTATTTACCTTAGGTCTTGGAGATAGTTTAGATCATATCATAATTGGCTCGATTATCTGTCTTGCACCCGGGGTTGCTCTTACAACATCCATCCGTGACTTTTTTAACGGAGATTATCTGTCAGGCACAATCCACCTGGTCGATACCTTATTGGTTGCTACTAGCATTTCTGTCGGTGTAAGCGTAATGCTTAAGATATGGAATATGTTTGTTTGGTGAGTATGTGGTTTTATGAAGTAAAGTGGTGTACGGGATGCGAATATGCCGAGTAAACGGAATGCGAATATGCCAGGGCTTGACGAATCCCGTTCAATGGTTTGATAAATGATGTGGTATTTTCACACGCAAATTAATTCGCTTTGCAAATACCACGCCTGCGACACAAAGTTTGCAGGTAGCAAAGGAGAGGGTTATTTTTATGGTTCGGATGTTAACACAATTAATAGCTTCTTTCTTAGCGACGGTAGCGTTTGCCGTATTATTTCATGTACCAAAGAAAGAGTTTTTCTATTGCGGTATAACTGGAGTGATTGGATGGTTCTTCTATCTGTTAACCAATGATTCCTTGAATTCCGTCGTTTTCGCCAGCTTTGTCTCTTCCATTGCAATAACTGTGGTTTCAAGGTTTTTTGCAGTGAATCGGAAGCTGCCGGTTACGGTTTTTCTGATATCTGGAATATTCCCATTGGTACCGGGAGCCGGCATCTATTATACGACTTATTATATCTTAACCCATGAAAATACATTAGCGGTATCAAAAGGTGTGGAGGCTATAAGTATAGCACTTGCGATTGCCTTCGGCATCATGCTTATCTTCTTTATTCCACAGAAATTCTTTCTATGGGGCAAGAAACGAAGTAAATCTTAAGTGCGTGGCTCTGCCAGAACATAGATGTAAATGTAATTTAAACGTTTTTGATATTTTTCTTCCAGATACAAAAGATTCCATTTTCTTAATGGAATATTGGATTCATGTAGTAAACTCTTGGTTTAGTTGGCCCGACTCTAAATCATTTGACTGATCAAGTATTTCTATGATTGTGACAAATATAGCGACAAGTGGTGGGAAAATTTAATGGATTAATTGGAATCCTATCCATTTTGAAGAGGTTAGATTGGAACTCTTACGTGCTATCGAAAGGAGGAATTAAATGAAAGCGAAAATTATAAGTCCATTAATCAAAGTTTTTCCGGATATGGAATTGGAAGCAGATGATTATTTAAGTGCTTCTGCCCTTGGAGGTGAATATTTTGATCTGCAAATTGCCTATTTTTCAGAATTTACGCAAACGGATATCAGTTTAGTTGTTGAATCCGACATAAAAGAAATTGAGTTTGGTATGGTTGGTTTTGCGGTTTCAGAAATGCCCAGTTATCCGGATCATGATGAATATGTTCTGAGGGATACACCTGGGATTTATCCCGACCCTATTCATATGGTTACAGGGAATAAAGATATAGAAGCAGTTGCCGGACAATGGCGCAGTTTGTACGTCACAATTAAGGCAAATGTAAAATATTCCGGAATGAATACAATCCGTTTTATTTTTAAGAACGGAGATGGAGAAGAACAGGTAACCTTAAGTTTTTGTCTGGAAATAATCAATAAGAATTTACCAAAACAAAAGACACTACATACAGAATGGTTTCATTTTGATTGTCTGGCAACCTGGTATCATACAGATGTTTTTTCAGAAAAACATTGGGAATTGCTTGAAAACTATATAGAAAATTATGCAAAGCACGGCATGAATATGGTTTTAACACCATTATTTACGCCAGCATTGGATACTGAAGTAGGAGGAGAACGCCCTACCGTACAGCTTGTTGAAATTGAAAAAAATAATGGTAAGTACAAGTTTAACTTTGATCGATTAGTAAGATGGTTTCGGTTATGCCAAAAACATGGTGTTGAATATTTTGAGCTATGTCACTTCTATACACAGTGGGGAGCACATAATGCTCCCAAAATAATAGTAAAAGAGGATGGCAAGGACAAACAAGCTTTTGGCTGGCATACAAACGCCCATGAACAAGAGTATAAGGAATTTTTAGCTGCGTTTGTACCGGAGCTGATTAAGGTTATAGAACAAGAAAATCTCGGGCAAAAATGTTATTTTCATATATCGGATGAGCCGTTTGAAGCTATATTTGATGTATATAAAAGTGCAAGTAAAATGCTTAAAACATTGACGGGAAATTATCCGATTATGGATGCTTTGTCCGATTACAGATTTTATGAAGAACATCTGTTGGATGTACCGGTTGTGGCAAGTGATCATATCCATACATTTATCGAAAAGAAAGTTGATAATCTTTGGGTATATTACTGTTGTGCACAGATGAACCAAGTAAGCAATCGTTCTTTTAATATGTCTGGCTCAAGGACAAGAATTATTGGTGTCCAGATGTATAAATTTGATATTAAAGGTTTTTTACATTGGGGCTACAACTATTGGTATTCAGGGCGATCCAAAAACCAAAAATTGAATCCGTATTTGGTAAGTGATGCAGGTCATGCTTTTCCTTCCGGCGATGCGTTTTTGGTATATCCACATCCCTATGGCGATACAATACCGGTAAACTCGATTCGTATCAAATATATGAGGCAGGCGATGCAGGATATTCGTGCACTTCAATTGCTGGAAACTTTTGTAGGGAAAGAGAGGGTCATGGAACTTTTAGAAGAAGATTCGGTTACAATTGATTTTAAGAATTATGAGCGAGACGATAATTGGATTTTAAAAATGAGAGAAAGGATTAATGGCGCTATAAAATCATGTTAACTTCTAACAGTTAATTTCAGTATACAAAAGTTTGGTAGAAAAACAATGGATAATAAAGAAACTATTTGGACATTTTTAAATAGGAATTTAGAAGGAAAGAGTGATAGGGGAGATTTTACTGATATTAATGAAACAACAACCGCATATGATTTAACAACACAAATTATATGGAGACCAATATGCCAATTGGAAAAGCAGAGGACGCTTTAAATCTAGCTCTTGATGTATCAGAAACTACCAGAGAAAAATCCTCGAATCTGGGCGTGGGATATTTTCCAGCGACAAATACTTGGGAACTTATTGTAAAATATAGCGGAAGTCTTGACCGGATACGGGAGGAATTAAATATATCGGCAGTTGAACTATTTGATGAATATGCAATTATTATTATACCGGAAAATTTGATCAACACACTTGCACAGTATGAAGAAATTGAATTTATCGAAAAACCAAAACGGATCTCTTTCGAGGTAAACCAGGGAAGAACTGTTTCCTGCATAAATCCGGTACAGAGCGGGGTTTATAACTTGTTTGGCGAGGGGGTCTATGTCGGAATCGTTGATTCCGGAATTGATTATTCCCACCCGGATTTTCGAAATGAGGACGGTACCACCCGGATTGCTGCTCTATGGGATCAGACGATTGCCGGAAATCCTCCGCAGGGGTATGATATCGGAACTCTCTATACCAGGGAACAGATCAATGAGGCACTGGCGACACCGATGCCGCAGAGAATGGATATCGTACCAAGCAGTGATTCCAGCGGGCATGGCACCCATGTTGCCGGGATTGCTGCCGGGAACGGGAGAGCAAGTGAGGGACGCTATCGCGGGGTGGCTTCTCAGAGTGAACTGGTTGTAGTGAAATTGGGCTCATCCGTAGGGGACTCCTTTCCCAGAACAACGCAGCTCATGCAGGGGATTGATTTCGCGATCCGTTATGCCCTGCATGCGGGAAAGCCGATTGCTATCAATATCAGCTTCGGTAATAATTATGGTTCGCATACCGGTAATTCTTTATTAGAAAGCTACATTAATGATGCTGCGAATCTATGGAAGAATAGTATTATTATTGGCACCGGCAATGAAGGAGCAGCAGGGAACCATGCCCACGGTATACTGCGGATGGGGGAGCCGGCGGTTATTGAATTTGCCGTAAGTGATTTTGAATTTTCGTTAAATCTGCAAATATGGAAAAACTATTATGATGATTTTGATATCACGATCATTGCACCGAATGGGGTCCGGGTAGGGCCGATACCAAGAATTCTTGGAACGCAGCGGTTTCGGATTGCTCAGACGGAAATCCTGATTTATTACGGCGATCCGACTCCATTTAATCCGCAACAGGAAATTTATATAGAACTTGTTCCGTTGGATAACTATATAAATTCAGGAATCTGGCGTATTGAACTGGTACCTCGCAGAATCGTGGAGGGAAATTTTGATATATGGTTGCCTTCGGGCGGAGCGAAAAGTCCGGAAACCAGGTTTCTTCTATCCTCTGAGTTTATTACTCTTACCGTTCCGTCAACGGCTAACCGCGCGATATCGGTGGGAGCTTATGACGGTCATAACGATAGCTATGCGCCGTTTTCCGGCCGCGGGTATACAAGGTCGGATGAAGTAAAGCCGGATTTGGTGGCACCAGGGGTAGATATTATGTCATGCGCTCCGGGAGGCGGTTATACCGTACGTTCGGGCACCTCCATGGCAACCCCGTTTGTAACCGGATCAGCCGCACTTCTTATGGAGTGGGGGATCGTGCGGAGAAATGATCCCTACCTGTATGGTGAAAAGCTGAAGGCGTACCTGATTGGTGGAGCAAGGCCTTTAAGGATCGAACCGGTATATCCGAACCGAACCCTGGGATATGGTGCCCTGTGCTTAGAGAATAGCTTCCGGAATATTATATAATGTTACTGTTCACACCCTAGGTAAAGTCTATCCTATGATTTCGACAAATGATATCCGATAAGGAGTATTTGTATTCGTCGGTACTTTGGCTCCGTATTTTGGAGCCTTACGTACCGCTACGTAATACAACTAAGCGAAAGCGTCTCCGATTCGGTTACATTTGTCGAAATCATAACATGGTATACATGGTGGGTGTGAACAGTAACCCAATTTGTGCAAATCGATAAAGGCGATTTGTTCGGATATAGGCACATCCCCATAGTAACTTAATATTTACTTTGGAATAAAATAAAATTGAGAACGGATTTATTAGCGGGAGTCTCATCGTGTTCCAACCAGATAACTCCAACATTCAATTGTCAAATCCCGGTTATGTTCCGGTGATTAAGGACTCCGTAACCTACTATGGCGGCAGTCAGATGTGGTTTTCCGGAAAGGATAAATTGAGCAAAGACTATATCATTCGCACCTATGGCTGCGGAACCATTGCAGCAGCAGATTTATTTCTATATCTTGCATTGCAGCATCCGAATTATCGTAACCCATTAACTGAGATAGCTTTCCAAGGGGATAGCACCATCGATTATCCTAACTACGATACCTATGTTCGCAATATTAATAATAAATATACAAAAACCCGTAGAATAATTGCAGTATTAGGACCATGGCTCGCGCATTCGGTCAACTCCTATGCCGATACGTATGGCTTACATTATCATGCTTCCTGGAAGCTTACCCTGACCTATTATGATATGTATGAAATGATCAAAGAAATGCTCTGCCAGGATATCCCTGTCATCCTCTCGATCGGCCCCAACACTCCAAACCTATGGGGAAATAAGGGCATCTCCTTCTATCAAAAGTATCAGATTGAAGGTCTGGAGAAAGAGAAAGCAGAAGGAAACTCCACAGAGGCAGAAAAGGTTCCTAAATATTACTATATGGCATTGACCAATGATGTCAACAGCCATTATATTACGGTTACGGGCATTGAAACGGATGAAGTTTTCGGAAAGGTAATGCTGCGGATTTCCTCTTGGGGAAAATCGTATTATATCAATTACGAAGAATATAGGGACTATATTGAAACAACCGGAGGCACCTTTACCTCCAGTATTCTGTATATTAGAAATAATCAGTACCTGTTATATGAATAATTTATGATTCTATTTACCGCTTACAACTATTTTTTCATCCTATTTCTTGATATGAGTGTCATAAGTCATATAAAAACAATGAACATGAATATATATAAGGTCCTATTTCTATCAAAACCTTAAAATGACTTATGCACTCCTATCTTTCAGTGAAGCTTCGCAGTTAGAGAACTGATTGCCGGATGAAATCCGCTTTCAACTAACTTAATACGAATATTCGGCAAAGTATATTACATCTGCCGATACTTCGCATAACGCTTAGCAAGCAGGCTGTCCGTTGGCTGCTGAATTAGCTCCTTGAGGTCTTTCTCAAGAATCATTCGAATACTCTGCGCCATTTTTTCATGATTTGTGTGGGCTCCTCCAGGCGGTTCCGGGATAATTCCGTCTATAATGCCAAATTCCAATAAATCCTGTGCTGTCAGCCTCATATCTTTGGCTGCCCGCTCCGCTTTGGACGCGTCTTTATACAGGATACTTGCAAATCCCTCCGGTGAGAGAATGGCATAGATCGCATGCTCCAGCATATAGACCCTGTCCGCCACTCCAAGAGCCAGGGCACCGCCACTTCCTCCTTCGGAAATTACCACGGAAAGAATCGGAACCTTTAACAGCATCATCTCCGCCAGGTTCGAGGCGATCGCTTCCCCCTGACCTCTTTCCTCGGCACCGATACCGCAGAAGGCTCCGGGCGTATCAATGAAGCAAATGACGGGACGATGAAATTTTTCAGCCTGCTTCATGAGACGGAGCGCTTTTCGATATCCTTCCGGATGCGGCATAGAGAAATTTCTTGCAATATTCTCCTTGGTATTCCTGCCCTTCTGCTGTGCGATTACCGTAACCGGAATATCTCCGAAAGAGGCAATCCCACCAACAATCGCACCGTCATCCCCATAGTATCTGTCGCCATGGAACTCCATAAAATCATGAAAGATTCGTTCTATATAATCCAGTCCGGTAGGTCTTACGGACATTCGTGCCAGCTTAACTTTTTCCCAAGGTGTAATTTCCATGATGACCTCCTTTCCTTTCTTCAGGGGCAAACTATGAAGCATTCTTCTAAGTATGATATCGGTGTCAAAAGCCTTCCTAACAAATCATCTTCATCAATTTGCACAAGGAAAGGAAAAACTTAAGTAATAGGAAACAATATTT
>ENA-UOOK01000991-UOOK01000991.1-fermentation-metagenome-genome-assembly--contig:-NODE-991-length-38271-cov-13.413701_pt1 | contig 38271 bp, 38 predicted proteins | sample MGYA00245777_ERZ724023 | MGnify/ENA primary metagenome ERZ724023 (study PRJEB28704, sample SAMN03018312) | fermentation metagenome | biome: anthropogenic terrestrial biome; feature: soil; material...
AACCCTGCTAACAGCTTATCATATATAAACTATCAACAGGGAATATCATAGACCCAATCTAAGTCTATTTGTTTACATTTTTTCTATCTTGCTTGATCTTTTCTTTAACTTTTTAGCCTCTCTCTTAGATAAAGCTGGAAAAGTTATTTTGAATTGACTTCCTTGGCCTTCCACAGAATCAACACTAATGGTGCCGTGATAGCTAGTTACCAATTTCTGAGCAATGGATAAGCCTAAGCCATTGCCACCACGCTCACGAGTTCTAGCCTTATCTACACGGTAAAAACGATTAAAGATCTTACTCTGGTTTTCTTTAGAGATACCCTCACCAAAATCTTGCACAATAATATGTACTTCATTATCAAACAAATCAGCGGAAACATTAATTTGTTTACGATCAGTTGAATACTTAATCCCGTTATCAATCAAAATTACAAGTATCTGCTCTAAGTGCCCCTGATAAATTTGAATCTCAGTATCTGCCGGTAAATCATCAATATCCAGTTGGATACTAAAATCTTTATGGACCATTGCCATATTATTAACGACCCGACCAAGTACCTCAGATACCCGAGTTACCGCGTTTGGATACTGGACATCAATCTGTTCTGCACGGGTTAGATCAAGCATTTCTTGGATTAAATGCTGCATCCGCTTGGCCTCTTGCAGCGAAGCTTTAAGTGACTCGTTTAAAATTTCAGGATCATCTTTGCCCCAGCGCTCAAGCATATTTAAATGCCCTTCAATTACGGCGACAGGAGTCCTTAATTCATGCGATACATCCCCAACAAATTCTTTTTGCTGGTCAATATAACCTTGCATTCGATCCAGCATCTTATTAAAAGACGTGGCCAATTCTTCTACTTCATCATTGCGATGAAAATCCCTAATTCTAACATCGCTAGTTGGATTCTCATTAACCTTATGAGCAACTTTGGACATTTCTTTAATCGGATTAACAATGTTACGTACAATAATAAATGCAATCCCAATAAAGACAATAATTGCGACAATTGAGATGCCAATCATCCACTTAAGCAAATTTTTCATTAAGCTATTGTAATAAGACATCTGGTTCGCAACAATAATATATCCAGTTATCTTACCGTTACGATTTGATCGTACCTTTTGGTATGTCATCAGTACCGCACGACCATTTTGGTGTACCTTTTCAATTTTATAATTATCATGAAACTCATGAAAATTAGGAGAAGAATCACCGTTAGCAAACACAACTTCGTTATGCTTGTTATAAACGGCAACATTAATATCTGGATTGGAAATTGAGGAAATCAAATCATCGTTAAACGCATTATTAGAATAATTCTTTTGACTAATTGCTGGGTTGCCTTGCAATACCCGCCTTGTCGATGGTGAAAGTGCCGGAATTACGTTGGAAATTTGCAATTCACTTGAAATTGGCTGCAATCGCTGATCCAACGATGTTACCACGTTTCTAGAGATACCTTTTTGTTGCACCAAGGATTGCTGACTCACAACCGAATATATTACAGCTGAAAACAGAATAAAAGAGACCGTGATCGTTAAAGTAACGATACTGACCCAACGCATAATTAGCGAAGAATGCCTGGTCCCCTTTTTATTTTGCTTCTTTTTCATCGTCTTCATCTCTTACCATATATCCGGTACCCCGGACGGTTTTGATATAAGATGGTTGCCCTGGAACATCAATTTTGTTCCGTAAATAACGAACATAGACTTCCACAACGTTAGTCTCAATATTTGAATCAGGGCCCCAAATTTTATTTAACAACTGACTACGGCTAACAACGTTGTTCTTGTTTTTAATTAAGGTCATGAGTAAATTATACTCACGCTTAGTTAAATCAACAGCCTTACCATCGCCACGGTGAACGATCCTGTTCGTAGTCTCAATTGTTAAATCTTTGAATTTAATAACTTTTTGCTTCCCAAGATTTTCTTGCGAGGATTCTTTTTCAATCTTAACCCGACGAAGAACAGCACGTAACCGTGCCAACAATTCCTCAATCGCGAATGGTTTAACAATATAGTCATCCGCACCATGATCAAGACCTGAAACACGGTCAATCACTGAATCACGTGCAGTCATCATAATAATTGGCGTGGTTTTAACTTGCCGGACGCGGCGAGCAATTTCCAAACCATTTAATCCTGGTAACATTAAATCCAATAAAATTGCATCAAAGTCATGATTTAAGGCCTGGTCAAGACCTTTACGGCCATTGTTTTCTACAACCGTTTGATAATTTTCATGCTTAAGTTCCAATTCAACAAACCGTGCTAAATTTTTCTCATCTTCGATAATCAGAATCTTTGCCATTTTTATCTTGTCCCTTATTTTTATCTGAACCCTTACCTTTATCCTTATCAAGTAAGACTTTCAACTTAGCAAAAGCAGGATTACCCTGATTCTTCTTACTCTTATTATAGGATGATTCAGAGATTACTTCCCAACCATTTCCTTCTGGGTAAATATCTTTTTCTTTTTCTTCAGGAGTCAAAATAGTAGTTGGGATATTTAGCAAAATGTTATCTTCAATGGCAGTCTGTAAATCAATCACGTCATCCTTGATTTTCACAATCGGATCATTATTTTCTAGCTCTTCTTTGGTCACATTATTTTCAGAATAATTTTCACTAAAATGAAAATCCTCATGATAATCAACGGGAGCCAAACTTCTACTTGAAGGAACAACTAAATCTGCCGTAACGTGGAAATTCCCTATTACAAAGGGTAAATTGTAAAACATGTCACCTGAAACATGGACTTTGTCAGCTTTGCTTAGCAAATTTTTACTGCGTTTAAAAAACTCGGGCCGCATTTCCACGTCAGTTTCAATATGTGTTACGGGTTCAGAACTATTCTTAATCTTTGAAAAATTTATTGAAAGCATTATTAAACCTCCAGCGGTCGTTGACCAAAGTTTTGATCGACGTGCATTAATTGCTCAAAAAGCCGGTCTACCCGAACTTGTAAATGCATTGACCCACTCTTGGTATTCTTCTTATCAACCTTCGAAATTATTTGGTCTTGTGCATCTTTTCGAATTGTCTTTAAGTATTGCCGACCCATTTTGCTAAAACCTAACAATAATAAAGACTCATGGTTAAAACTATCAAGCATATCTGCTTGGGTCACGTTTAGCAAAGTGTACAGACTGAGCCTACGTAAGCGTGAATACGTGTAGCGTTTAGACTTAACGTGCCGTAAAAATTCAGTAAATGTGTGAGCCAAATGAATCTCATGCTTCATTTTATATTCAAGGCCTTCACTCATCTGATAAATTTGCTGCAGCTCATGTAGTGAAGCAGATTCCAAACGATATTTTAAAAATGGAAACAACAGATTCCAATTTGGATAAACCGTTTGTTTTTCTAATGCATGAATCTCACCCTTAGGCATCCATTGCTTCAACTGCTTACTATCTTCTTTATGTAAAATAATATTACGAATTGCACTTGCACTCTGAACAATTCCATCCCTTTGCAATAAGTCATCATGACCCGCGCCGATACGATTCACGGGATGCAAGTTTAAAGGTGAACCTAAATTATAATTAGCCACCGCATAAGCTAAGCCTAAAATTGCGTTGGGTTGATTAACCTCATAACCAACTTCTCGAGCCACCATTTGGTTATACTGCGTTGAATAAGTTTGACTATAATCATGAAAATCCATCCGCTTTGGTGGTATTTCAGCAATTTTACTACCTAAATAAGTAAAATTAAGATTTGCATCCTCAACGCCAAAAACTAAATCGGTCACACCTAACTTGGTGAGTTGTTCAATATTACCTAAAGAAAATAAATCTGCTGGCTCGACGGAAGTTGAAAAAGGCATCTCAAATACCAGGTCAGCTCCAGAAGCCAGAGCCGCTTTGGCACGTGCCCACTTGTCCATAATTGCCATTTCACCACGCTGAACGTAATTGCCTGACATCAAAACCACAATGGGATTTTTACTGCCAGCAATCAGCCGTGCTTGGTTTATCAAAAATTCATGGCCGCTATGAAAGGGATTGTATTCTGCAATAATCCCAACTACACTCATGCTTTATTAGTCTTTCTTTAATTCTACTTGCTTACCATTTGCCCATAACTTCTCAAGGTTATAGAAGTTACGTGCGTCTTTAGTAAACACGTTAACGATGACGTCACTCAGGTCAAGCAGCAGCCAGTTAGAGTCCCTGCTACCCTCAATGTGGTAATCGGTGTAATTATTTTTATGTGCTTCCTCAACAATCGCATTAGCAATTGCGTGCAATTGTCTGTTAGACCCTGCACTGGTAATAACATAGTAATCAGCTAAAATACTGATTCCACGCATATCATAAGCCTCAGTATCTTCACCATGAATGTCACTAATTGCTTTTATTACAAAATCTAAAATCTGTTTACTAGTCAAATTTAACTCCTTATTTTTTCTTGGTACTCCACACATTGTAAGCTTTAAAAGTGCGCGGATAAATCTTATTTCGGTCTTTTATCAAATAACTAAGAGTATGTGCTAATTGAAAGCCAACACCGTCATCCAAATTTGCAAAAGTAATCTTTCTGGCTTCGTCAACACCAGGGAAATCACGCCCAGGTTCAATAAAATCGGCCATAAAGACAATTTTATCTAGGGTGGTCATCTTTACGTCTCCAGTAGTATGACGATCCACAGCCGTTAAAATTTCTTTATCAGTAATCTTTAAATCACGTTTAATAAAGTAAGTACCAACAATCCCGTGCCAGATCGACCTGTTCCAATTAAGCAAATCTTGGTCAAATCCCTGTGTTTTAATTACCTTGCGGTACTCTTCTTTGGGCACCTGCTTGGCATAATCATGAACAAAGCCTGCAAGCGCGGCCTTATCCTCATCATAATTATTTAATTTTGCTAATTTTCTGGATGTTTCACTTACCCGAACACAATGTTTAAAACGCTTATTATCCATGTTAGCTTTTTCTTTTGCAATTATTTCGTCACTTGATAATGGAGAATAAGTTTCCTTAAAAAATAATTTAGCCACGATAAAGCCCTTTCTTCTGAATATAATCTATCACTGAATCAGGTACCAAATATCGAATCGATGTGCCTGTTGCAATAGCTCGCCTGATATCCGTTGAACTCAATTGAATATTAGGTGCATCAACCCAAATCATTGGGTATTGGGGATTTTGCGGATAACCAGGACGGCGAATTCCGACTAAAGTTGCCATTCTGGCAATCTGATCTGGCTGTTTCCAAGTGTGAAAACTGTCTACTTGATCGCTGCCCATAATTAAATAATAATTATTCTGCGGTGCCTTTTCTTTTAAATACTTTAAGGTATCAACTGTATATGAAACACCGCCACGAAATATTTCAAGTAATTTGACCCTAAAACGCGGATTGTCATTAGTCGCCAATTCTAACATCGTTGCTCGATCTTTTGCAGAAACAAGCGGTGCATTTTTATGTGGAGGAATATTATCTGGAATAAACCATACCTCATCTAACCGCAATTTAGTCAGTACCTGTTCCGCAGCAATCAAATGCGCAATATGAACCGGATTAAAGGTGCCACCCATTATTCCAATTTGACGGCCCTTTTTATGCTTTAGCTCTTGCTTCTCAACTTTAACGGTTGGTTTCTTTTCAATACATTTAGCATAATTATTCATGATTAAGTCCTCTAAATCAAAGCACGGCGAATACCCAAACCAATTTTATTAGGCGTATAAGTCTTAACTAAGCAATCTTCGGGTACTGTTACAAAGCCAATCCCTCCAAATAAAAGATCACTCTTATAGTCAGTATGAAATTCCTGACCTTTCAGTGGTTCAACCTTTTCACCTTTGGTTGGTGGGGTTAATAATTCGCCAACATGCTTTTGGTAAAATTCATCCGCATTTTCTGTCTTGGTCCTGTGAACATAGACTCCACGTGCTACGTAGACAGTAAAACTTGTTTCTCTACCTTGCAAATAATCTATTCGCCCAAGTCCACCTAAAAAAATTGTATTACCAAGCTTAATTTGAAAAGTAACTGGTTTAAGGGGCTTTTGTGGCGAAATAATTTCAAGATCTTTTGGACTAATCTTGGTAGCTAATTGGTTATCAGTCATAATTCCAGGGGTATCAATGAGAGAGTGACCATTTTCAAGCGGGATTTCGATCCTATCCAAAGTAGTACCTGGAAAACGGGAAGTAGTAATCAAATTTTGTACGTCGCCCATTTGGTCAATAATAGCATTAATCAAGGTTGACTTTCCCACGTTAGTGGTACCAACAAAATAGACATCCTGATTACGTGATTTTCCATCTAAGTAAGAAATTAAATCATCAAGGTTGCGTTTTTTAACAGCACTGACTAAGAAAATTTTCTTAGGAAATAAACCAACCCGATTAGCTTCCTGACGCATCCAATCCTTTATTTTACTCTGACGAGAATCCTTAGGAAACAAGTCAAACTTGTTACCCACTAAAATAAATTCATTATCACCAATAAAACGTTTCAGCGACGAGAGAAGTGAATTGGTGAAATCAAATAGATCGACTACGTTAACAATTAAAGCTTTTTTACTAGCTAAAGAATTAAGTAAGGCCAAAAATTCATCGTTATTAATTTTAACCGGCATAATTTCATTATAGTGCCGCAAACGGAAACAGCGTTGGCAATACACGTCATTGCTCTCATCTTTTTCTGCCTTTTTTAAGGCACTAGCTGGTAAATATCCCGCTTTTTTTGGATCATTTGATTGAAGGGTTGCTCCACAACCTATACAAATAATGTCTTCATCCATTTTTTAATTTCTCCTTAAAAGTTACCCGGTGTGAAAGTGCTAAAAAGAAAAAAATGATTTTTTCTAAAAAGCGGTTAATTCTAGTGTTCCATTTGTCTGTTTTAATTAATGGTTCTACCAAAACAGTTTCAACACCGGCTAAATTACCGGCTTGTATGTCTGTAATTAGTTGGTCTCCCACCATCATGACCTGATCCTTATTCAAGCCCATTTCTTTTCTTTTTTTAGTAATCGCGAAAGGAAGGGGTTTCTTAGATTTAGCCACAAAGGCAATATGATAGGGATCCAAGACTTTGCCCACACGCCTACTATTATTATTCGATATAACCACTAATTTGATATTCGCTTTATTCAGACGTTTATTTAGTTCATCCATCTTTTTTGCGGTCTCAAATTTATTCCATGCAAGCAGGGTATTATCCAAATCTGAAAATACGGCTTTTATCCCCATCTCGTGCAGCTGCTTTGTATCTAAATGGTAAATCGTATCGATTGTATACCGTGGTCGAAATAACATTTACTTCCCCCTTCGCTCATCATTTTACCTATTCTAATATATCAAAAAATAAAGAATTATGATAAATTTTGACAAAAAAATAGCGCCAGAAGCGCCATCTTTAGTAAATTACTTTAAAGCTTTCTTAGCAGTATCTGCTAATTGAGCAAAAGTTTTTGAATCATTATAAGCAATGTCAGCTAACATCTTACGGTTAATGTCAACACCAGCTAATTTCAAGCCGTGCATTAACTTAGAATATGAAATATCATTTTGTCTTGCTGCAGCATTGATACGAGCAATCCATAACCTTCTAAAGTTACTCTTACGTCTCTTACGATCACGGAAAGCATACTTGGATGACACAAATAATTGTGTACTTGCAGCTTTAAATTGTAAATGTTTAGCGCCACGGTAACCCTTGGCAAGCTTCATAATCTTCTTACGGCGTTTACGTGTTACTGTTCCACCTTTAACTCTTGGCATCTGAAATTCCTCCTAAATATCGTTGTTCTATCTTCGTTATTGATAATTAACGCATTTGAGAAACCATCTGTTTGATGCGTTTCAAGTCGCTGCGTGAAACCATGGCAGCCTTTCTCAAATGACGACGTTGCTTCTTAGTCTTACCGTGAAAGCGGTGACCAGTAAATGCGTGATGACGCTTTAAACCACCGTTACCAGTTCTCTTAAAACGCTTTGCAGAAGCGCGGTGTGTTTTCATTTTAGGCATTTTCTATTTCCTCCAATTAACTATTTCTTGTCTTTCTCACTCTTAGGAGCAAGCATCAAAAACATTGAACGGCCTTCCATCTTCGGTCTGCTAATAACACTAGCAATATCTGAAGTGGCGTCCGCCATCTTTTCGAGGACATCACGTCCTAAATCCTTATGAGTAATTGCACGTCCTCTAAATCGAATTGAGACACGAACTTTAGCTCTTTCTTTTGTAAGGAACTTACGTGCATGCTTCAATTTAGTATCAAAGTCGTTACCCTCAATGGTGGGGCTTAAACGAATTTCCTTAACGCTAACTGCCTTGGATTTCTTACGGGATTCCTTCATCTTCTTTTGTTGTTGGAAGCGGTATTTACCGTAATCCATAATCCGGGCAACTGGTGGTTTAGCATTTGGTGATATTAAAACTAAGTCTAAGCCTGCATCATCAGCATGACGCAAAGCTTCATTCTTAGTCATAACACCAACTTGCTGACCTTTTTCATTAATTAAACGAACTTCGCGCGCACGAATTCTATCGTTTAAAATCAAATTTCTTGGTATGACTCTTCACCTCCGTGTTAATTTGAGGACAAGAAAAAGACGGGCAACACTGCCCGCCTTCAATCAACAGAAAATATCGATCAGCCCAGAGGTCAATTTAACTTAGGCGAGAAGCGGGAGCTTCTTCTTGTTCTCAACTAAAGAGATTATACTCTCTTAAAATAAGTCCGTCAAACGATTATTTGTTTTTTCGTGAATATGACTTAACATCTTTATCAATTTCTTTAATAAAATCGTCAAGACTCTTAGCTATTTCATCATCAGTGCCATAAGGACGAACATTGACACTATTTGCCTTCATCTCTTTGTCCCCAAGTACCAAAGTGTAAGGAATCTTTTGGGTTTGTGATTCACGAATCTTGTAACCAAGCTTTTCATTTCTTAAATCAGCTTCAGCTCTAAACCCACGCTTATTAAGTTCATCACGGACCTTCTTTGCATAGTCACTATGAGCATCCAAGTTAACTGGGATAACTTCAACCTGAATTGGTGCAAGCCAGGTTGGGAATGCACCCTTATAAATTTCAGTAAGATATGCAACGAATCTTTCCATAGTACCAACGATGCCACGGTGAATCATAACTGGACGGTGCTCTTCACCATCTTTGCCAACATAAGTCAAATTAAATTTTTCAGGAAGCATGAAGTCCAGCTGAATAGTAGACATGGTTTCATCATTACCTAAAGCGGTCTTAGTTTGAATATCAAGCTTTGGACCATAGAATGCGGCTTCACCTTCAGCTTCGACGTAATCAAGGCCAAGGTCGTCCATAGCACCCTTTAACATTTTTTGACTCTTTTCCCACATCTCATCGTTAGAAAAGTACTTTTGGGTATTCTTAGGATCACGGTATGAAAGTCTGAAATAATAGTCGGTAATGTCAAAGTCTTTATAAACATCCATGATTAACTTCAAAATCTTAGCAAATTCGTCTTGTACTTGGTCAAGTGCAACAAATGTATGACCATCATTTAAGGTCATTTCACGAACACGTTGCAAACCTGACAAAGCTCCAGATTTTTCATATCTGTGCATCATACCAAGCTCAGCAATCCGAATTGGTAATTCACGGTATGAACGAATATGGTGTTTATAAATTTCAATATGTGATGGACAATTCATTGGACGAAGCTCAAGCATCTCGCCGTCACCCATATCCATTGGTGGGAACATATCATCACGGTAGTGTGCCCAGTGACCTGAAGTCTTATAAGCATTAAGGTTCATTAATACTGGGGTATAAACATGTTGATAACCATCAGCAACTTCTTTGTCAATGATATATCTTTCAATAACTCGACGAATAGTTGCACCCTTTGGCATCCAGTATGGAAGACCGGCACCGACTTTAGGATCAACAAAGAAGAGGTCAAGATCACGGCCAATTGTTCTGTGATCGCGTTCCTTAATTTCATCACGACGCTTTAAATCGGCTTTCAAAGCACTTTCCTTAAAGAAAGCAGTACCAGAAATTCTTTGAAGCATCGGGTTAGATGACTTGCCCATCCAATAGGCACCAGCAACTGTTAAAAGCTTAAAGTACTTAATTTTACCAGTATTTGGCAGCAATGCATCGAAGCCAAAATCAGTAAAATCACCCAACTTATAGGCATCAACGGTGTCGCCTTTTTCATTCTTTAACAACGCGCCCTTATATGGGTCATCCTTAAATTCAGCTTCAAGATCAGATTTAGCAACTTGAACGTGTTCAATCTTTTCACCATTTTTTATTGATTTCTTCATTGCCTTTTCAAGCTGTGGCAATTCACTAATCTTAATTTGATTAGTCTTATCAGTATCAACGTAAAAGCCATCCTTATCGGCAGCATGTTCACCAAAATGAAGCTCTGGATAAGCTTTTTTAGCAACGGCCTCAAATAGAAATGCGGCAGTAGCCCGTAAAACATTTAGTGCTTCATCATCTTTATTAGTAATAATAGCTACCTTGGCATTTTTATTAAGTTGGTAATCAACTGGTTCTAATTGACCATCAACTTTAGCAGCAACAGCTGCTTTGCCAAGTGAAGTAGCAATATTATGTGCTAAATCACCGACAGTTAAAGCTTTATCAAAGTCTCTCTTTGAACCATCTGGTAAAGTGATTGAAAAACTCATATTTACCTCCAAAAAAATAGTAAATAAAAAGTCCCAGTGCACAATTGCACTGGGACGTTAATTAACGTGGTTCCACCCAAAATTTAGATTAGCCTATAAACTAATCCATCTCGTAACAGATCGATAACGGTATCTAACCAGATAAAAATATTTTAGGAAATGACGAGTGGGGTATATCTCTAAATGAAGGCCTTCCAGAACAACGTCCCTCTCTCTGAAACGAGATATATCATGTTCGTTCATTGACACTCATTATACCCAAACATATTTTGAATGCAAGAGTTTTATTAAATTAATGTCTTCTATTCGGACCTGATACAATAACTTCTTTAGCTAGGAAACGAATTCGTTCCATTAAGCGTGCAGCCTTAACAGGATCAATCGCATTTTTAGTTTCTTTAAAATGATCTTGTAAAGCTTTCATGTCTAAATTAGAAGAGAAAAAGGTTGGTAATACATTATCCATTCTGGATTGTAAAATTACTCCTAAAACATCATCCCTTGACCATTGGCTCAAAGTTTCGGCACCAATATCGTCTAAAATTAGGAAATCACAATCTGCTACCCTGCGAATTTCACTTTGCAGGCTATTATCCTCAAAGTGGCTGGATAAGCCGGCAATAAAAGTTGGAACATGCAAAAATACAACATTTTTGCCCATTGCTGCTACTTGGTTAGCAAGACCAGCTAATATATACGTCTTACCAACACCAAAATCGCCTGATAAATAAAGCCCTTTTTGGTGAACATTCTTATTATATTTATGCAAAAATTGACTGATCAAGCCCAAGACTTCAGATCGGCCCTTAGTAATATCCACCTGACTCAATCGAACGTCATGTAACTTCTGCGGCAAGTCAATTAATTGCAGGTGCCGCTCAGTATTTTTTTCATGGTCGCTGGCAATTTTAGCAGTCGTTGGTACATAACGAACATCGATTACTTTACCGTTTAGAAATAATTCTGGGCGGTAACCAGCCATTACCTTATTTTCACTGTGTTTTTGCGTATAATACTCAAATAAGTTTGGCAAACTATTTTTAAGCATTGCATCATTAACTCTTTGACGATGATCCTTAATAAATTTTTGAATACTCGGATCAGTCAGCACTTGCTTTTGAATCTTTTCAGGATCGCCAAGATTACGTCTTTTAACAATTTTATTAATTACGTCTGCGATTGGCTCCATCTTTATCACCTACTTCATACCATTTTTATCTTCAAGATTTTTGAAAAAGTTTTTTAATTGTGCAGAAGAAACATTTTTATCAACTTTAGACTTTTTCTTGCTCCAATCAGTCCCTTTTTCAACCCGTTTATTAGTATAATAACGTTTTTGTTTATGACCACCGATATTCCCACGGCGTTTGGCAACATATTGCAACGCTTGAGAAGCCGTAGCCACCCCATGTTGCAACCAATCATTAGCAATACTATAAGCAAGTGAAGAAGATAAACCTGGCTTAAAGCTTAAACAGGTATAAACCAATACGTTGATTAAATCGGACGGCAAGCCATATTGATTATGCAAATTATTAAGAATCTGGTTCTCACTTGCGTAAACAAAACCGCCTTTTTCCTTCTTTAACTTATACAGAAATTCTGACGGTGATTTACTCATAGCAGCCTGATAAATTTCTTGCTGTTTTGAATTTAAGTCCTCGATATTAGCTGGAGTTTTCTTTTCTTTATCATTATGAATCTCTTGTTTAACCCGTTTTCGTGTTCCGTCTAAGCGATAATTTTCGGCAATTGTATGCTCAATTAACCGCATATCTAATTCATAACTGCCGTGCAGGCATGGTAAAGCCTCGTCTACAAATTCTTGCTCAGATAAGCCATAAGTTTGCATGACACCACGGATCTGTTCTCTTTTTTTATCAATTTCATCAGCTGGAATTTGGTAAATCGCAAATTGCTGTTTCATAAAATTCCAATCAATTGAATCGTGTTCATTCACACTGGCTTTGGCTACACTATGTGTTTGATTCTCGTTAGCAGCCTCTTGAACATCTAATGACGGACTGATTGCTTCTTGACCTGGTAAACGAAAGACATCAATAAATGAGGCAGAAACGTCCCGTCCACTTTTATTTCCGTTAACTTGATTTTCTTTTTTCTTATTTTCTCTAGCAAAGGTGTGACTCAAGTTATGAAAAGTAGTTACACCAACTTTTTCTTTTAATAGGCTTGCTAAAAGCGGGGTTGAAAAAAATTCTGACGAGGTGGGCACACGTAATAAACGAAAAGTAATCACTTGACCCATAATCTCGTTTTTAATTAAAACGGTCTTTATCAACCCAACAGCTTCCAGTTTATGCAAAGCCTTAAACAGGTCCTTCAAACTGCAATCAAGTTGTTCTTGTAAACTATAAATTCCCTTTGCATCAGATAAAATTGCATCAGCGTTAAAATCTTCTACTAAAGTAAGATAAAGTGCTATAGCTGTAGCTCCAACTAACGGTTGATACAGTTTAATCAAGATTCTAATATCATTGGGGAAAAGAACGACCTTATTAGTAACGAAAAAAGGCTGCTTGGGATCAGAAGTCTCAAACATCGATTAATTTCCTTTCTCGCGTTTTGCCATCATATCTTCCATAGTCTTCATAAAACTGGACATATCCTTAAATTCACGGTAAATAGATGCAAAACGAATATAAGCAACATCATCAATCTTAGCCAATTCATCCATAACAAATTGACCAATTTTCTTAGATGAAATTTCACTAACGCCTAATTTTCTAACCTTATTTTCAACGTGGTCGACCAGCTGTTCAAACTGTTCACTAGTAATCGGTCGCTTTTGTCCTGCAGCCATTACGCCATGCAGAATTTTTTTGCGGCTAAACGGTTCACGAGTACCATCATTCTTAATTACAAGCAACGGTGTAGTTTCTACCCGTTCAAAGGTAGTAAAACGAAAACCACAATTTTCACACTCACGCCTACGTCTAATTGCACGATTTTCATCACTTGGACGAGAATCAATTACCCGCGAAGCATTTTTATGACAATTCGGACACTCCATAACTAAGTCTCCCTTTCGATCTTCTTTAGCAAAAGCTCTAATTTATCTCTTAATTCCTCTATTGTACCAGTATTAGCAACAACATAGTCTGCCTTGGCTACTTTTTCAGACAAAGGCATTTGACTATGAATTCTAGCTAGTGCCTGCCTTTTAGTCAAATTATTCCGCTTCATTAAGCGTTCAACCTGCAACTTTTCAGGTAAAGCAATAACTAATATGCTGTCATAATATTTTTTAGGACTAGATTCAAAAAGTAGCGGTACATCAACAACCACAACAGGTATTCTGTGTTCACGGTTATAAGAAATTCCCTTTTGAATTTCTTGATAAACAAGCGGATGGGTAATGTTGTTCAAAATTTTTAATTGTTCAGGATGAGCAAAAACCAGTTGACCCAATTTCCTGCGGTTAACAGTCTGATCGGGATTCAAGTATGCAGAGCCAAAATGTTCCTTTACTTTCTTCCAACCAGGTTGACCAACATTCAGAATATTATGAGCAATTACGTCACTATCAATAACCGGAATTTCTTTACTTTTAAAAAAAGCATCAGCAGCACTTTTCCCAGTGGCAATCCCGCCGGTTAAGCCTAAAACGAAAGTCATTTATAAATTACCTGACAGTGAGGACAAAAAGTCGTCCCCCGACCAGCAACTTTTATCTTTTTAAGGGTGGTGCCACATACCACACACGGTTCACCGGCATGACCATACACTTTAAGCTCTTTTTGAAAGCCACCGCTATGCCCATTTGCATCCAAATAGGTATGAACGGTCGTTCCGTGCATCTTAATTGCCAATGAAATAATATCATTAATATTCTTGCGTAATTCGATCACTTTTTTACGAGAAATCTTGCTAGCAGCACTTAACGGATGAATTTTGGTTCTCCACAGAACCTCATCAACATAAATATTACCAAGACCTGCCACAATTGTTTGATCCAGCAGAGTACTCTTAATATTCTTTTTTTTGCGTTTTAGACTATCAATAAAATAATCATCCGTAAATTCAGCAGAATTAGGTTCATAACCCAACTTACCAATTCCTGTCGTCATTCTTTCGGTACCAGTTAGAACTAACTGCATCCGTCCAAATTTACGCACGTCATTATAACGCAGTGCCGTTCCATCAGTAAATTCAAACTGAACATGATCATGTTTATCTTTAGGTGCATTTACACTCGTTAAATGATATTTTCCTTCCATTCGCAAATGAGAAACGATCGTCAAGTTCCCCGTCAAACGAATAAGCAAAAATTTCGCGTAACGATCAATATCAATAATCTTTTTACCGGGCAACTCATTAATAAATTTATCATGATCGGTGGAAACAATTTTTGGAAACCATAAAGTAACCTTTTTAATTGTCTTTCCCTTAACAAGTGGAATTAATGTTCTACGAACAGTTTCAACTTCCGGCATTTCTGGCATTAATTATTACCTCTATTTTGCATCATACCAATTATGGCCCCAGCCTGTGTCAGCAACTAGCGGAACATCTAACTTAACCGCCGATTGCATAACTTCTGGAACTATCTTCTTGACCGTTTCAAGTTCATCCTTTGGTACATCAAAAATAAGTTCGTCATGTACCTGAATTACCATCTTAGTCTTCAGGTGTAATTCATCCAACTTCTTCTGCATGTTGATCATTGCAATTTTAATTATATCTGCGGCTGAACCTTGAATTGGTGAATTAATTGCCGTTCTTTCAGCAAATGCCCGCACATTATGATTTTTAGAGTGGATATCTGGTAAATAACGGCGCCTATGCATAATAGTCTCTGCGTAACCCTTGTCACGAGCAACTTGTACCGCCTTATCCATATAATCCTTAACCTGCGGATATTGTGTAAAGTACTCAGCAATAAATTCCTTTGCTTGCTTACGGCTAATATTTAACCGCTTAGATAAACCATAATCAGAAATACCATAAACGATCCCAAAGTTGACCGTCTTAGCGCGGCGACGCATAAGCGAGGTTACGTCCTTGGGAGAATCCAGATGGAATATTTTCATTGCCGTATGAGAGTGAATATCATAACCGGTATTAAAGGCTTCTTGCATATGCTCATCCCCAGAAATTTGAGACAGTACTCTAAGTTCAATCTGTGAGTAATCACAGGAAAGAATGTAACCATCTTTTTCTGTAGGTACAAACGCTTTTCTAATCTGTTTACCCTCATCAGTTCTAGTTGGGATATTCTGCAGGTTAGGGTCAACCGATGAAAGACGGCCAGTAGCTGTCAATGTTTGCAGATAACGGGTATGAACCCGACCATCTAGTTGAATCACGTCTAATAATCCTTTGACATAAGTTGACTGAATTTTAGCAATCTGGCGATAGTCTAGGATCTCACCCACAATTGGGCTTTGATTGCGAAGTTGATTTAATACTTCAACTGAGGTGGAATAACCTGTCTTGGTCTTCTTTAATGGCGGCAATCCTAACTTATCAAATAAAATATGTCCTAACTGTTTTGGAGAATTAAGGTTAAACCTCTCTCCTGCCTGTTGATATATCTTATCTTCTAATTCCTTTAATCTAACGGCAAATTCATTCTGTAATTGAATTAAAGTACTTGCTTCAACCTTAATTCCACTTATTTCCATGGTCGAAAGGACACGAGCGGTCGGAATTTCAATATTTTCAAACAAGTCATCCTGTTCATGTTCTTTAAGCTTCTTAAGGAGTAAAGGCTTCAATTTTTCTATTGCTACAACTTTAGAAGCTAAGTGGTTATACAAAACTTTATCATCGCTAGGGACATGCTCACTTTTACCTTTGCCATAAACTTCGAGATCGGTCTTTACGGAATAATCACCGTAGAGATGGCAAACTTCACCAACATCATTTGAATTATTCTCATTATTAATCAAATATGAAGCTAACAGCATATCATAATTCAAACCATGAGCGTGAACATCTATCCGATTTAGACCAACCGTTGTTCGTTTCAAATCAAAAACATTTTTATTAATCTCAGCGTCTTCCAACAGATGCTTTAAATTATTTTCTTGAAGTAACGAAACGTCCCGACTGACATAAACCTGTTCGTTTATTTTAAGGGCAAAGCCAACAAAATCAGCTAAATGATAGTTGTCTCCTAACATCCCTAAGTAAAAACTAACTGTATCATTTTCTTTAACACTGATTTTCTTAGCGTTACTTTGATCAAGCTCAGTGTATTTTACCTTTTCAACTTCTGCCCCATCTTGACCTTCGCCTGAAGCATTTAATTCACCTAAAAATTTACGGAAGTTCATTTGTTCATAAAATTGACGCAGTTTTTTATAATCAACCGGCTTACACTTAACATCCTTAAGACCAATGGTAACCGGAGCATTTCGATCAATTGTAGCAAGTTTCTTTGCTAAAAATGCCTTGTCTTTATCCTTGATTAAATTTTCCTTGCGCTTGGACTTTTTCATATCATCAATATGATCGTATAAATTCTCAATGGAACCATATTTTTGAATCAAGTTTGAAGCGGTCTTAGGACCAATTTTGGTAACACCAGGATAATTATCAGAATTATCACCCATTAGAGCTTTCATATCGATAAATTCTGTCGGCGTAACACCATTAATCTTTTTCATGTGTTCAGGTGTATAAGCTTCAAGGTCAGAAACACCATGCTTAGTTACCATCACCGTGGTCTTATTTGAAGTTAACTGTGTAAGGTCCCGATCACCAGTTACAACCGTAACTTTAAAATCAGCTGTTTCACCAAGGTTAACGAAGGTTCCGATAATATCATCGGCCTCATAATTCTTAAGTTCATAAGTTTTAATACCTAAATCGTGTAACATCTCTTGAATATAAGGGAGCTGTTCTAACAATTCTTCAGGTGTTTTTTGCCGACCGCCCTTATAGTCGTCGTACATCTTATTTCTAAAAGTTACCTTGCCAGCATCAAAAGCCACTAATACGTGCGTTGGTTTAACATCTTTAAGTAAGACGTCAAGCATATTTTTGAAAGCGTAAATGGCATTAGTATGCAAACCTTCAGGGTTTTTGAAGCTTTCGAGTTGACGATAAAGTGCATAAAAAGCCCGAAAAGCAACCGAGTTACCATCAATCAAAAGCAATTTCTTATCAGCCATTTGTTCTCCTTTAAATAAAACTATGTCAAATTAATCCACTTAATATTCTACCAGTTTTTAGTCTCTTCTAGCATTATACTGTTTAAGAATAATCCGATATAAAAAAATCTAGTTGTATTAATACAACTAGGTCTTTTACTAGTAAAATTTATTTTTTAAGTAACTTCTCAAAAGCAACTTCATACTTAGGAATATCACCGGCACCCATAAAGACAATCACGCTATCTTTATTCTTAGTCAAGTCAGCGATATTATCCAAATCGATGATTTCTGATCCGGGAATTTTAGCAATTAAATCCTTACTTGATATATCTCCACCAGTCTCACGAGGGGAAGCGTAAATTGGAGTCACATATGCTTTATCGACACCACGTAAGATCTCTTCAAAATCGGCCGCATATTTCTTAGTTCTTGAATAAGTATGGGGCTGGAAAACTACAACCAATCTTTTAGCTGGAAACTTCTGACGTGCAGCCTGAATGGTAGCCCGCATTTCAGTTGGATGGTGCGCATAATCATCAATGATATTAATATCACCAAAATCTTTTTCTGAGAACCTTCTCTTGGCCCCCTTATAAGTTAAAAGCCCCTTTCTAATGTCATCCATCGGAACTTTTTCAGTATAAGAAACACCAATTACGGCTAGAGTATTCATAATATTATGGTCACCAAACAAGTGGATAGTAAATTCACCGATATCATTGCCATGTGCCAAAACTTTAAAAGTTGAACCCTTAGTTGTTCGTTTAACATCAACAGCTTGAAAATCATCACTATCCTTAAAGCCATAAGTATACTTAGGAATGTTTGATTTAAGGGCTTGAAGACGACGATCATCTCCCCAGACAAAAAGGGCTTTCTTAGTTTGGTTAGCCGCAGATTGAAAGGCGGAATTATAATCAGCCTGATCCTTAAAGTAATCTGGATGATCAAAGTCAATGTTAGTCATAATTTGGTAGTCTGGATGATATGCTAAAAAGTGCCGTCGGTATTCATCAGCTTCGTAAACGAAGAAACGAGAATTTTTAACACCCTTACCTTCACCATCACCAATTAAATATGAAGTAGGTGCAGCTTCACCCAAAACATGGGCAAGGAGCCCAGTCGTTGAGGTTTTACCATGCGTTCCAGCAACACCAACACTGGTATGCATTTCAATTACTTCTTCGACTGTATCCGGATAGCTCTGCCACTTAACATTTTTATCCTCGCAGGCCTTAACTTCTGGATTATTATCCTTAAAAGAATTTCCTTTAACGATCACCTGGCCCGATGATTTAATATTATTTGAATTAAAGGAAGCTAGCTTAATGCCAGCCTTTTCAAGTGGAACTTGCGTGAAAGTATATTTATCAATGTCACTACCGGCAACATTATAGCCAAGATCATGCAAAACCAATGCAAGTGAGGCCATTCCTGTGCCTTTAATGCCTATAAACCAAATTTGTTTGTTTTTATCTAACATTTGTATTTGCTCCAAAGTTTTATTTTATTAATCGTTTATAATTTTACCATTTATTGAGCAAAAAAGAGCCCCATCTAAGGACTCTCCTTTTTTATTTTCTATAAAGTAATGTCACCACTAGCGATTAATTCATCACATTTGGTTGGTTCAAATGCTGCCCCAACCTTGAAACTATCCGGCACAACCATAATGCCACGCTTTTGCGGAGCATGTTTCAAGCCAAGTTCACGAGCTGAACAAATCATTCCATATGAATCAACGCCGCGAAGTTTACCAGGCCAAATTTCTTGACCATTCGGCATTAACGTACCAGGAAGAGCAACAACAACTTTTTGACCTTGAGCAATGTTAGAGGCACCACACACAATTTTATGTTCCTCACCATTGCCAACATCAACCATTGTTACGTGTAAATGATCTGAATCTGGATGCTTCTCACAAGTCTTAACATAGCCGTAAACCAAAGTTGGTTTCCCATAAGAAAGCTTCTCATTAAAACCAACATCAGCTAGTTTCTTATTTAATGCCGTGAGTTGGTCATCAGAAAGTTTTACTGGTCCATTCGGCAACTTATCGTAATCGATAATTTTATCGACATTGAAAAAATTGAAACCAATTACTTTACCTTTACTATCAGTAACCTTGGTTACGTCATCTTTTTCTTCAAACTCGCTCTTACCTTTGTCTTGATCCAGAACGACGATTAAAGTATTGGGATAGCTACGTTTATTAATACTAGTGATCATTTAAAATTAATTCCCCTCTATTTAGTCAACTGACCGTAAAAAGTCTTCGACTTCTTTTTTAGTTTTACGATCCTTATTAACTAGTCTACCAATTTCTTTGCCATCTTGGTAGACAACAAATGAAGGAATTCCCATAATATTTAACTTTTTAGCCAAGTCGATCGAACCATCACGATCAATATTATAAAATTTTGCTTTTGGAAAATCTTTTTCAATTTCTGGCATGAATGGATCTAAGAAACGGCAATCTGGGCACCAGCTAGCTGAAAATTCAAGTATAACTCGACCATTCTTGGTAATTTCATTTAATTTATTTTGATCTAATTCTTTAATTTTTTTCATTTGTAACACCTCATCATTTTCTTACTTTTAGTAAGTATTATAAATTAAAATAGTGCTTTTGCAAATTATTTTGCTTTGAAACTCGCATAAAGGGCATAAATTGGATTGCCCTTAGCCGCAAATTTTTGCTCATATTCAGTTTCAATATTTTTCTGTGTAATTTCTACTTTTTCATGATGCAAATCAACCGACACAAAATCAAAATGCATCCCAAAGTTATTCATACTCTTAACTGAATAAGCAAACAAACCCGAATTATCTGTCTTAAATTCAATATGTCCGTTGGGGGTAAGCACTTCCTGGTACTTACTTAAAAATGCTTTATAAGTAAGGCGACGCTTTTCATGACGGGTTTTAGGCCACGGATCACTAAAATTTAAATAAATAATATTGGTACTATTAGGTGCAAAAAAGCGATTAATATCTGCTGCATCTCCACGCAAAATTTGCAAATTATTCAAATGCTTTTCTAATTTGGTTCTTAAAATAATTCCTGCAGCCGTAGTTTGTAACTCTATAGCCACAAAATTTTTTTCTGGATATTGTGCAGCTAAGGTGGTAACAAATCTTCCCTTTCCAGAACCTACTTCAATTTCTAATGGCCGTGAAAAGTCCGCAAAGCGTTTATCCCAGTCTATTTTTTTAGCAGGATCCGGATTTTGTAATACACTTTCCGGATGTTCATTAACAAGTTTAATTGCCCATGGTTTATTTCTTAATCTCATTTTTAATTCTTCTTAGTCTTATAAGGTAGGTAAATTAATGTTACTAATAATGTAAATACTAACAAAAGTATGATTGCTTCAAGTAGGTGTAAATCAATTGGTAAAAGAAGTAACCAGAAAACACTGATAAGAAGCCATTGTATGAGCAACCCTGAAGTTAAAACTTTAACTAAATCTTGCCCACGATTTTTACGGACAATTGGGTAAACCCGGTACATAATATTAGAATCAAATTCATTAACCATTGGCAATAATTGATAAACTGTTAAGAAGATAATTAGGGCAGACATGCCTAATGCCCAAGCCCAATTTTGTACAAGCCAAGAAACAAGGATAGCAAAGACAGTCATCCTCACAAACAAGTTCAAATTTTCTGGATTACGTAGAAGTGACCTACGATATAAAAACTTATTTGGATTTTCTTTAGCTAAAGATTTAGGCAACAAGAAATCAAGATATTTTCTACGCTTGATGTCAACCTGCTTTTCTTCAACATCTGTAAACATACTGAATAATGCATAAACCCGGTTCTTCCGTGCTTGTTCTTTATTAACCGCATAACGCCAGTCAAACATTTGGTTTTTCCTAGCAATAAAGTAACCAACCATGCTAAGTACTATACCTAAACCAACAATAATTATAAGTGGATAGTACATCCCAAAAGAAAGCACTAATAAAGTAAGCAAATTTATCAACCAATCAGAAATTTTATTGCCAAAAAGCAAATTCTTCTTTTCAATTTCTAACTGGGTAAATTTAAATAAAAAAGCAATAATTACTGATAAACCATAATTTAATGGACTAATGCCAGCTTTAACCGTAGCAAATGGAAATAAAATCCCGGCAACTAGTAACAAGAGAATTGTAGGTAATATTAAACTATAAGCCAACATTGGTTTTAAATAGTCATCCATCTGCTCATCTTGGGTAAATAGAAATTGTAAATCGGCTTTTTTAACCAAAGTTACTAAGTGGCCCGCCAATAATGGCAACCACAAAACTGCTCCCACTATTGGTTTATAAAACCATAGATTAGCCGGCATTGTTTTCATGCTCTGTGCATACCAAAACATGAGTGCACCAAACATAAAAATCAAGGCTATGATAAAGAAATCATTGAAAACCAGCATTAAATATTTTAGCGATTGTTTAAAATTTATGCTTAACCTTTTTTTCGCTAATTCATTCATTTTGTTGCTCCTGATTTAAAATTTGGTACAACTTATCAAACGTATCAGTCGGCTTCAAACCATAATGTGTCCTAATTTCTTGCAGACTGCCCACAATTTCAATCGTGCCATTGTTCAATACCGCATACTCAGAAACAGCTTGTTGCGCTTCTGCTAACACGTGAGTAGTCATCAAAACTATTTTATTTTTTGCAGTTACGTCCTTAATCAAACCAATCAAATTAGCAACAGCTAAAGGATCAAGACCAGTAAAGGGTTCATCGATTACAAGCAAACTTGTGTCAGCCAAAAAAGCAGACACGATCATTACTTTTTGTTGCATCCCTTTTGAAAAGTGAATCGGCAGCCAGTCTAACTTATCATCCAACCGAAACATTTTAAGTAATTCATGTGCACGAGGCCATGCTTCACCTTCATCTAAGTCATAACTAAGCATGGTCAGTTCTAAGTGCTCTTTTAAGGTTAATTCTGAATACAAAACTGGAGTCTCAGGAATATATGCAACCTGCCGTTTAAACGCTGTCGGCTGCTGCGTTAAGACCACATCATTTAAGCTGATTTTCCCTTTTTGTGGACGTAATAAACCTAAAATATGTTTAATGGTAGTAGACTTACCTGCCCCATTTAAGCCAATAAGGCCTAAAGCTTCACCCGTTTTAATTTCTAAGTTAATATCTTTAATTACTGGGACTCCAGTGTAGCCGCCAGTTAAATGTTCAATTTTAAGAGCCATTTTACCTATCTTTCTCTACTGAATTTACACATTTTCTATGATAGCATGAATACTATGGGAAACTAAAGTTACATAAATACGAGGCACAATAATGAGTGATTTAGTAAAAGATTGTTTATTCTGTAAAATTATTCGTGGCGATGTTCCAAGCTACACCGTCTTTGAAAACGATGATGTAAAAGCTTTTTTGGATATTTCCCAAGTTAACCCTGGACATACTTTAATGGTACCTAAAAAACACATCACCAACTTCTTTGATTATACAGCTGAAGATGCACGAAGATACCTACAATATATACCTGCAATCGCCAATGCAGTTAAAAAATTTGATCCTAAAATTACGGGGATGAACATTACCGCCAACAATGGTAAGAGTGCTAACCAGGTTGTAATGCATTCGCACATTCACTTTATCCCCAGATTTGAGGGGGATGGCCTTAAAATGAAGACCCGTAACAATGCTGATAAATATACGGAAGATGATTACAAGAGAATAGCTGAGAAAATTAGAGAACAATTCTAAGGAGAAAAGATGAATAAATTTGCTTTAGGTCTTGTTGTGGGAAGTGCAGCCGGTTTTGTTTTTTCATTATTTAAAGATGAAAATGGCAACCGCGTGGGTAAACCTCTTAAACGAGAATACGATGGTTTTAAACACGATGCGACTGATTTTAAGCACAGCATTCAAAGTTTCAAAAATTCTAGTAATAAATTAAACGAGAGCCTGCCCACAGCTCAGAGAGCGGTCAGCGATATTGGTGACGAAGTTAATCATTACCAAACCAGAAGCAATAAGATCTTAAAAAATATGAAAAAGCAATCTGACCAATTAAATCAACATCTAGGTAATGATACTAAGAAAAATTAAAGAATGTTTGATTTTTCTATGAAAATTTGAGTTTTGAAAAACATAAAAGTCAAATTATGTTATATTAGTTGTCAGTTACTTAAGTTTATTAAAGATGTGGAGAATTTATTTTATGAAGAAATATATTAAAAAAGTAGCTGCAGTTATCGCTGTAGCTGGTATCGCATTATCAGCTACAGCCTGTTCTAATGGTGGTAAAACCGTTGCTTCATACAAAGGCGGTAAAATCAGCCAAGAACAATACTACAATGAAATGAAGAAGTCACAAGCTGGTCAAACTACTTTGGCTAATATGATCATTAACCATGTATTAGATCAACAATATGGCAAGAAAGTTTCAGATAAAAAAGTTAATCAACAATTTAACAATTATAAGAAACAATATGGTTCACAGTTTAGTGCCGTTCTTCAACAAAATGGCATGACCCAATCAAGCTTTAAGCAAAACTTGAAGACAACCCTTCTTTCTGAAGCAGCTTTGAAAGATATCAAGAAAGTTTCAAAGAGCCAAGAAAAGAAAGCCTGGAAGACTTACCAACCAAAGGTAACCGTTCAACATATCTTAGTATCTAAGAAATCTACTGCTGAAGATATTATTAGTCAATTAAAGAATGGTAAGAGTTTCAGTAGCTTGGCTAAGAAAGATTCACTTGATACTGCAACCAAGAATAAAGGTGGCAAGCTTCCTGCATTTGATTCAACCGATACTACTTTAGACCCAGCATTCAAGAAAGCCGCATTTAAGCTTAAGAATGGTCAAGTTACTAGTACCCCAGTTAAATCACAATCTGGTTATCATGTAATTAAGATGATTAACCACCCAGCTAAGGGTTCATTTGCCTCACACAAGTCAGCCATTGATGATCAAATTTACAAGTCAATGTCTCAAGATCAACAAACCATGAGAAGCGTTATTGCTACTGTTTTGAAGCGTGCAGATGTTTCAATTAAAGATAACGATTTGAAGAACGTATTATCATCATACGTTTCAAATTCTAAGTCTGGTTCCGCTCCTAATTTGGGCAATTAACTAAAGCTGTTACTACAAGTAAAAAAGAGAGAAGTTTTAAAACTTCCCTCTTTTTTTATGCTATATATTATTTTTATTCTAAAGGCTTAGATTTATCAAGCGCCTCGTCTTTCTTAGGACGATAATATCGCTTATTATCCTCACCCATTAATGGCTCGGTAAAGGTACCTGGCTTAGTATGTTGCAAAGCATTCGTAACGGCATAGACAGTGGCATCTAAATCATCAATTCGGTGCAATATTTCTGCTTCAAGCAATGCAGGTAACTTAGGTGACCCATATTCATATTTACCATGATGAGATAAAACCATGTGTCTTAATAAAAGCAAATCTTCAGACTCTGTATCAATTTTCAAATTTTGAGCAGCCATCATAATTTGTTCATCAATTAAAACCAAATGACCGATCAAGTTCCCTTCCGTCGTATATTGTGTGGCTGCGGGACCAGTTAATTCCAAAACTTTGCCCATATCGTGCAAAATACAACCAGCATATAGAAGTGAACGGTTAACCTGCGGATAATTATCAGATATTCCTTTAGCATCCCTGAGCATTGACAAAGTATGGTAAGCCAGACCTCCTCGTACTGCATGGTGGTTACTTTTCCCTGCTGGATAATCAAAGAAACGTTTGCCCCACTTTTTAAGCAAGTACCGGACTATTCTATTCCAAGTCGGATTCAAGATATCAAAGACATATTTATTAATCTCTTCTTTCATATCTTTGATTTTTTCAGGAGCCGATTTAATAAATTGATTTAAGTCATAACCCTCCTGAGGACCAACAACCCGCAAACTATAAATTTTTATCTGTGGACGGCCATGATATTCTTCACGTTTACCATTCAATTCAACAATCGTTCCGGTATTAAATGTAGCCGCATCCTGATTATTGGCATCCCAATAATTACCCCTAATCTCACCAGAACTATCACCAAACATTAGAGCTAAATAAAGTTTATCGTTTTTAGTATGACGAAGCTGAGAATTTTTAATTAACACAACCGTTTCTAATTCTTCACCATTGTTATAATCTAGTAAACGTTTAAACATTTTGGTTTCCTTTCGTAAAAGTTAGTGGCTTTACTTGTAATTTATCAACTAAATTACTTTGAGCCGTAAAAATCAAGACCTGATTATACTTAGAGATCTTTTTCAGCAGTTGGTCAATCAAGCCCACACGCTTGTCATCAAAATTAACAAACGAGTCATCAATCAAAATTGGCAAATTAATTTGCTTTCTTACTTGTTCAACAAAGGCCAATTTCAAAGCGAAGTATAATTGCTCTGCAGTTCCGCGTGAGAGATACTTAACTGCTCGTTCCTTACCGTCAAAACGAGTAACTGTAATCTTCTTATCAATTTGAATGTCCGTATAACGTCCAGAAGTTAAAAGTTGTAAGTATTCTTTAGCAGATTTCAGCATCTTGGGGAAACGCTCATTAGAAGCTAAATCTAACGCTCTACCAACCCACTTAGAGGTAAAAAGATCGGCCAAATAATCTTTACTTACATTTTCAAATTGAGTTTCCGTATTAGCTAAATCCTGTTTAGCTTCAAACATAGCAGTTGAATCGGATAAATTATTCATTTGAACCTGAACTTCAGCAACTCGTTTCTGCAAGTCATCCACTGTCTCTTCCACAGAAGAGATTTTTTCGTCTAACTGCTTTTCCCTATCTTTAACGGTAGTCGGATTTTTACTTAAATCCTGCAACTCATCTAAATGATCTTCTAAACTGCTTTTTAATGCATCAATCTGTGTATCCAACTTAGCTTGATTTAAATACATTTGATATGAATCATTATATTCATCCATCGTCTTAACATTTGCTTGAGCAAGAATCATATTTAATTTTAATTCTAATTCTTTTAAATTTTGCTTAGTTTCAATTAAGTTACTCTTTAAATTTTCTCTTTGCTCAGCTCGTTGCCGCTTTTTATCTAATTCAGATTCAATCTCATTAATTGCATTAAGCAAATCAGTAAAATTATAATTAATTGATTTATTAAGTAGGTTCTCAATTACTCTTGCTAGTCCTAACATATTAGAATTAATTTCTTTCATCTGCTTATCATTAGAATTTTTAGCAGTTTCTTTGGACCTATATTGGTTTAACTGGTTAAGAAGGTTAGTTAAATCAAGGTTGTCTGGATCTAAACCATACTTTTTCTTAAAATTATGCATACGTTCTTTATCGGAATTAATTTGCTTGATAAATACTTCCCGTTGCTTTTGTTCCGCTTTTTGTTTATAAAAGCCGGCACAAAAAATAATAATTCCAACAATTAAAGCAATTAACCCTTGAGCGCCTGATGAAAACAGTAAAGTTAATCCTAGAACAGAAAGCAATCCACCAGTCAATAATAAAATTTTGCCTAAATTATTATTATTGGCTTTTTTTGAATTCGCAGTTTCTTTAGGCAAGTTTTGATATTCCGCTCTTAAATCATTAATTTGGGTTAGATTAAGATTAATGACTTTCTGTAAATCTGGTGTTATCGCCAAAAGTTGCTTTTCTTCATCCTTAATTTGTTCTGCTCTTTGCATACAAGCTTTATATTCTGATTGCCACTGCAAAAGTTCAGATTTTTTTTGAACTACCCTTTTAGCATCTGCATCATCGACACTTATTTCACTAAAATGTTTAATTTTTTGTTCTAATGAAGAGATGTTTTTCTGTAAATTCTGAATCTGACCAATAAGCATCTGTGCTTGTTGATAATTTTTACTATCAAAATTAATCGGCTTTTTCTTGTTCTCAAGCACTTCTAATTGCTTATAACTTTGCAATTCTTGTTGTAAAGTTGCTAGTTTGTTTTGCTTTTTCTGTAATTTAACTAATTCTGCATGTTTTTGCTTTAACTGTGCACCTTTATTCTGTAAGTCAGAATTAAATTCCTCGTATTTCTTAAATTGCAGCTCAACATCAGCTAAATTTGCACGCTTATCTTTTAATTCTTTTAATAATTGATTAAGCTCTGGCTTTTTACCAGTTTTCTTAAACAAGCGGCCAGCATCCTTAGCAAAATCATCGCGCACATCAAGCAATCTGTTGCTATCAGAAGCACCTAAATAATAAATTCTTTCAAGTAAATCCGCTTGATTTAAGCTATTTACCTGATTCAGCATTTCTTGATTAAAAATAAAACTGTCAGCATAAAAAGCACCGTCAATATTTTTAATCTGATCAAAAAATAAATTTTGGGGTACAGTTTGTCCATCTTTTTTTACAGTTAAAATACCAAGCTTGGTTTTATCTCCCTTTGCCCACAAACGTTCCAATTCATAATTGCTGCCTGTTGTATCTTCAAAAAATAAGGAGCCACCCATCGGGCTAACATGCGCTAGTGGCCTATAATCCTCAAAGAAAGGTGAAGAATTAGATCGTAAATAAAAGCCAAACATAATTTGTTTAATAAAAGCAACGACAGTACTCTTACCTGCTTCATTAGCACCAAAAAAGACATTTAATCTACTACTTGGCAAATCAAAAGTTAAATTCGAGAATTGACCAAAATTAACAATTTTAATTTTCTTCAGTTTCATTGTTAATTCCTTTCAACCTACTACTTAATTTAACTTCAGCTAATTCTTTTACTTCATCCTGAAAACGTGGATCTGAAACAAGTTTTTCTGCCAGTGGATCTTTTCTCAACCAGTCCTTACTTATTTTCATAAAATTAGGCTGTGAAAATACCTCACTTTTTGCCTTTTCAAAAGACGTCTGATCATTAGGATTCAATTCTAACCGGTTATTACTTTCAAAACGTACGTCAACTAATTGGGAATTAAAATTAAGATTAGCTGAAATACTCTGCCAAAAATCTTTATCTTGAACAAGTTCACGCTCATCACCATCTAAATATTGGGCTCCAACTAGGTGAACACTAAAGTATGTAGTCTGATTAATATCACTTAGATTACCCAAAATCTTTGTTTGTAAATCTGTTTTGGTGACAGAACTATTTAATTCTACAGAAATTTCTTGCCATACGATCGGCCCGGTTTCCTTAAAAGTGATTGCGGTTTGTCCCGTTTGCTCATCAATTTGTCCTAAATAACATCCCTTAGGCCCCATTTCGTTAATGTGACGGCCTTGAATGTTCCCCGGGTAAACTATCCACGGGTCCTTAGATAAGCTCTGACGCAAGTGAATATGGCCTAATGCAAAGTAATCATAATCCAAGTCCTTCATTTCATTTACGTCAAATGGAGCATAAACATTCTGACCGGCTTGCGTTGTCTTTTCTTGAGCATGCATAAGTCCAAAAGTATAACTATCGCCCTTAGCTGGAAAAGCAGTTAATTTATCATCTACAATATGATTATTTAAGTATGAAAAGCCGTTTACAACGTATGAAAAGCCATTTTTGGTTTCAAAAGAAGCACTTTCAACCTTCTCACTTGCACCCAACAATTTAAAGTAGGGGCTAGGAGTAACTAATAAATCATCTAAATTCATATGATCATGGTTACCAAAAATCATGACAACTTGAATTTTAGCGTCAGTTAACCGCTTGATCTCTCGTGCAAAAAATAATTGGCTACGTGGACTCGGTTTATTATTATCAAAGGTATCACCTGCAATTAAAACCAAATCTACCTGTTCATCCAAGGCTAAATCAATAATTTTAGTAAGTGATTCATCAGCTGCTTGATAAATTTGTTTAAAAGTCTTAGATGGCAAAAAAGATAGCCCTCTAAACGGACTATCTAAATGCGCATCAGCAAAATGAATAAATTTCATTGTTAATTATCAGTTTCTAATATCATCATAGAGATCATTAATTGGCTTTGTAAAAGTCTTTTGAACATCGTCTACCGTCTTATATAGACCTTGTTCAGCCTTAAGGAGTTTAATGATACCGGCATCTTTTTGAACCTTCTCATTTAAATCCTTATAATCTTTTTGATCTTCTTTTGTTAAATCTTTTCCTGATCTTTGAGCATCAATAATTTTAGTTTGTAATTTGTCCATCTTTTTAAACAGAGCCAAACTATCTTTATTGTTCTTAACCCCAGCAACAGCTTCTTGTAAAGCTTTAAATTCGTTAGTTTTTTGTAAGTCAGAAGCTAATTGATTAGCTGAGTCATAAATATTTACCATAAAGAATAAATCCTCCTAAATTTAATCGCCCCAAAGGCCTTTAATATTATTATACCATTCATTAAATTTTTCACCGGCCGAACCGATACCTTTTTGAATTTCATCACCCAATCCATTGGTCCAATCAGAATTTGAACCGTTTTGGCTAATGATTTGTCCCGGTGCTTTTTCACTAAATTGCGTTTGTGCAGTATAAGGTAGAATACCTTCCATTTCTGCTTTATAAAGTCTCGTAATACCGGTCTCAGAAATTCCGTGCATGTAATGTTGCCTGTTGGTACGATCAAATCCAACCCAGGTAGCAAGCACAACGTCAGGCGTATAGCCGACGATCCATTGATCTTTAGTACCAAAACCATATGAATTAGGTACTTCCGTTGAACCGGTCTTGCCAGCTACACGGTAGCCACTTGGTTGAGCTGCCTGCCCAGTACCGCTCGTAAAGACCCCCAGCAGCATTGTAGTCATTTCTTTGGCAGTATTAGTAGAAATAATCCGGTGTGTACCAGGATTATTGTTTTCTGCCAATACGTTTCCACTAGCATCAGTAATTTTAGTAATAAAATATGAATTATTGGGCAAATTACCTTTGTTTGCAAAGGTAGAATAAGCACGGGCCATTTGTAACGGCGAAACACCGCTCGATAAACCACCTAAAGCCAAAGCCAAGTTTTGGTCGCTCTTAGGTACATTGATACCAAAATTGCGAACGGATTGGACACCTTTATTAACACCAATTTTATCCAGTAACCACACTGCCGGCACATTTTTACTTTGAGCTATTGCTTGGTACATTGGAATCTTATTAGAATACCCATTATCAACGTTATGTGGTTCATAACCATTTCTACCAAACTTTTGTAATCTATTAGAAAGTTCTGAATCAAAGTGATAACCTGCTTGAAGCGCAGGTGCATAAGTAGCTAATGGTTTGATGGATGAACCAGGTTGCCGTTTCATTTGGGTTGCACGGTTATAGCCACGGAAGACATGTTTGCCACGGCCGCCAACAATACCACGAACGGCACCAGTTGCAGGATCCATTGCAACACTAGCACCCTGTGTTTCTGTTCCATCCGCTGCAGTTGCTGGGAAAAGATTGCCTTGATCAAATTTTGATTGAAGCTGTTGTTGATAATGCGGATTCAGGCTTGTATAAATTTTAAGACCTTTATTCATTACGTCTTCTTCTTTTAAGCCATAACGATTGATTGCTTCATTAATAACTGCATCAAAGAAATAAGGGTAACGGTAACCATTTTTATTTTGAAAAGTATTATTTAAAGTTAAGCCGTGTTTTTGTGCTGCCTTCGCCTGACCATTAGTAATCTTACCGTTAGCAGCCATCAAACCTAAAACAGTATTTCGGCGCTGCAAAGCATTGGCCATATGGTCAATTGGATTATAATAACTAGGACTACGTAGCATGCCGGCAAGAGTAGCCCCTTCACCTAAAGTTACTTCATTTGCATTTTTACCAAAATATCTGCGGCTTGCATCTTGAACACCCCATACTCCGTTACCAAAATAGCCATTATTTAGGTACATGGTCAAAATATCTTTTTTAGAGTAAACGTGCGTAATTTCAATTGCAAAAAACAACTCTTCCAACTTACGAGAAAAAGTCTGTTGCTGGGTAAGTAAGGAATTTTTGGCTAATTGTTGCGTTATGGTTGAACCACCACCGGTAATTTGTCCATGATGAATCACCATACTCAAACCGGCACGAGCCATTCCCTTTACACTAAAGCCAGGATTCTTCCAAAACGTTCTATCTTCTGTAGAAATAACCGCATTTGTAATATTGGGAGAAATTTTGTCATATTCAACAAAAGAACCCTTTTGTGAATATAGAGATCCTGCTTTATTTCCTTTATAATCATAAATCGCAGTAGTTTTTGATAACGATGCCTTCAAATTAGAAATATTTGAAGTTTTAACTTTGATTGTATAATAAGAACAAATCAAAAGTGCTATGCTAAGCAAGATTAAAATGACCCAGCGTCCGATGTAAAAACGGTTGTCAAATCGGTGCCATACACCTTTTAAACCGTTTTTCTTTGGTTGGTTATTCTCCATTAAATCTGCTCCCTTTAAAAACAATTGAAATTGTAACACATTCACGAACGTATTTTTTTATTTGAAAAAGACTTAAGAAATATTTATGAGCTATTATTTTACACTTATTTATCCCAAAAATCAGAAAACAACAACGGTTAGCGACTTATTACGTAAACTTTTAATTCCACGTAAATGGCGCCATTATCTCAGAATCAATCATGAAATCAAAATTAATGACAAATACCATTATTTCAACCAATTGGTGTACCCAAATGATAGAATTTCAATCAAATTAAACTTTATTGAAACGCACCAGCATGAATATCCAGCTAGTGGACAGATGCCAGATGTTATTTACGAAAACAATGATTTACTCGTTATCAATAAACCTAGCGGACAAAAAACGCATCCAAACTTACACGAAACGGATACTGCACTCAACGATTGTACAACATACCTAGGAAAAAGTCCTTTTGTTGTCCACCGCTTAGATATGCTTACCAGTGGCTTATTATTAGTTGCTAAAAATCCGGCAGTGGTCCCCATTTTAAACAAGGAGTTAACAAACAAGACATTTCACCGCGATTACATAGCAAAAGTTAGCAATGGTCAAAAGCTTGAAAATGAAGGAGTTATCGATTTACCAATTGGCCGAGATCCAAGTGATAGACGTAAACGAATGGTGGTAAAGGATGGCTTAAAATCCATTACACATTATCAAGTATTGCATAGAAACCAAAATGGTACGGCAATTATCAAATTGATTTTAAAGACAGGACGGACTCACCAGATCAGAGTTCATTTATCTGCAAGTGGTTGTCCTATAGTTGGGGATCCACTTTATAATCAAAATTTTAAAAAAGGTGAAAAATTAGCTTTAATCGCCTACAAAATGTCTTTTATTAAACCATTTACTTTTCAACAAGTTAAGGTTAAATTACCGAAAGAAAAAATTAGAGTATGAAAAAAGCCCAGATTCCTGGGCTTTTTTATTAATAATCTGAATTAATTACTTGTATCCAAGAATATGATCAATTGATGGAGTACCCAACCAACCAATCATTTCTTTCATAGCTGCAGTAATAGCTTCAGTACCTGGAAGTAATAACTTACGTGGGTCATAACCCTTGTTAGCTGTATCCAAGTCTTTCTTATCTTCAATATACTTACGAGTAGCAGCTTGGAATGCTTGCTGGAATTCAGTATTGATATTAACCTTAGCAATACCCATGGTAATGGATTTCTTAACTTGGTCTTCTGGAATACCTGAACCACCGTGTAATACTAATGGAACAGAAACTGCATTAGCAATTTCCTTTAAACGATCAAAGTTCAAGCCTTTCCAGCCCTTAGGATAAACACCGTGAATGTTACCAATACCACAAGCAAGCTTGTCAACACCGGCAGCAACGAAAGTTTTAGCATCTTCAACAGAAGCCAATTCTCCGCCTTGAGCGCCTTGATTTTCACCAATCTTACCAATTTCAGCTTCAACTGAAATTCCACGTTCATGAGCCATCTTAATGATTTCCTTAGTTTTAGCTAAGTTCTCATCAGTTGGAAGATTGTGGCCATCGAACATAACTGATGAATAACCATCTTTAATACATTCAACAGCTGCATCATAATCACCATGGTCCAAATTCAGGATAACTGGGACTGTAATACCCATAGAATCCATTTGGTCTGCAACCATGTCCTTAACAAACTTATAACCACCCATGTACTTAGAAGCACCCATTGATACTTGAATCAATAATGGTGTCTTAGTTTCTTGTGCAGCCTTTAAAATAGCACGTGTCCATTCCAAGTTATTAGTGTTATATGCACCAACAGCATAATGGTTCTTACGAGCATCTTTAAAAATTTCGTTGCCGTTGTCAAAATAAGCCATTCGAAATACCTCCTATAAAAACTTACAATTATATTGTACCGTATTAATTAAATTATGAACAATCTTTCATCTAATGTAAGCGCTATTTATATTTTTTATTTACCGAACTACATTTCTTTAGGTGCATTTACGCCTAAAAGCCTAAGTGCTTCGGTCAAAACAATTGATGTAGCTTGAACCAATGCAAGCCGGTCACCAATCTGATCATCATCTGTTAGAATCTTAATATTTGCATAGTACTTATTAAATTTCTTGGCTAAGTCTAAAGCATACTTAGCGATAACAGATGGTTCAAATTCTTCACTTGCTTTTGCAATAATCCTTGGAAAATCAGCCAAGTCTTTGGCTACCGCAAAAGTCCAATCATCGCTCAATTTAACATTTTGGCTTTCAGGTTTCTTGCACATTGTTTTAGCTTTTCTCAACACACTTTGTGCACGAGCATTAGTGTATTGAACATACGGACCGGTGTTTCCTTCAAAACGGACAACTTCTTCCAAATTAAAGTCAAAATCATCTGTCCGATTATTTTTAAGATCATGAAAAATAACGGCCCCGACACCAACGTCATGTGCTACCTGATCTTGATTAGGTAAGTTGGGATTTTTCTTTTGAATTTGCTTTTTAGCAAGCGATACTGCATCCTTCAAAACTTGATCAAGGAAAACAACATTGCCCCTTCTAGTGGATAATTTCTTCCCATTTTGGGTAATCAAACCAAACGGAACATGATAGATTTCATCTGCCCAATCATAGCCCATCTTTTTAAGAACGTTTTTAAGCTCGACAAAATGCTGCTTCTGTTCGTTGCCAACAACATAAATCATTTTAACAAAGTGGTACTTCTTCTTACGATAAATTGCTGCGGCTAAATCACGGGTCAAATAGATACTAGTACCATCAGACTTAACAATTATTGCTGGATTCTTATCTGGACCCATATCTACAACTTGTGCACCCTCAGATTCATGCAAGAGGCCATCTTTTTTCAACTCGTCAATAACTGGCTGCATTTTATCATTAAAGAAAGCTTCACCTTTGTAAGAATCAAAAGTTACACCTAATTCTTTATATATCCGCTTAAAATCAACCAGGGAAACTTTTCTAAACCACTTCCAAAGTTTAACCGCTTCAGGATCCTCATTTTCAAGTTTCTTAAACCATGCCCGACCTTCATCATCGAGTTTAGGATCTTTTTCAGCCTCTTTATGGAATTTCACATAGTAATGGAAAAGATTCATAATGGGATCTTTTTTCACATCTTCTTCATTTCCCCAATGCTTATAGGCTGCAATCAATTTACCAAATTGAGTACCATAATCACCAATATAATTAATCTTAATTGGGCTATAACCAACCTTTTTCATGGTCATAGCAATCGAATTCCCAATTACAGTTGACCGCAAATGTCCCATAGACATCGGCTTAGCAATATTAGGGCTCGACATATCAATCGGAACATTGCCGTGACCCAATTCTTGATCACCATAGTGTTCTTTTTGCGATAAAACATTTGCTAGAGTTAAAGAAATAAGTTTTTGGTGGTTAATTGCAAAATTAACATAAGGACCAACAGCTTTGATACTAGCAAAATCATCGCTACTTAAATTTGCAGCTATATTTTTAGCAATTTCGGCAGGATTTTTATGCATCGTTTTTGCTAATGCAAATGCAGGAAATGCATAATCTCCCATTTTTTCATTCTTAGGACGTTCAATTAATGCGTTAATCTTGTCTTTTGACAAGTCAACCTGACTTGAGATTAATTCAACTACTTCATTTTTAAAGTCCATTATTTACCCCATTTCATAAAAAAAGTCCCTTCCTACACACGTAGAAAGAGACGAGATTATTCCCGCGGTACCACTCTAATTGATACAAAGTATCCGCTTCTTAAATTATCGATTTATTTAATTAGACACGCTTTCACAAATATTTCTATCTGTCTTACACCAACACAGATTCGCTTATTAGAAAAAATTTATTACTACTTCTAATTCTTTCAAAACTTGATTATAGCAGGAAAAAGCAACTTAGCCAATAGACTAAATATTAATCATTTTTGATTACAACCTTTGTCCCAACCGGAATATTTTTCATTAGCCAATGTGAATCAGGAATGCTCAACCGAATACAACCATGTGAGCCCTGATCTTTACCTAATTTATTGGCTTCTTTAATATTAAATTTCCCGTTTTCTTTTGTCGGTACTGAATGGAAAAGATACACATTAGTTGGATCCCAACTTGTCCAATTATGGGCACCTTCATTCAATTTTTTATTAAAGAAGGTCTCACCACGATTGCTTCGAATTTTAAAAGTTCCGATTGGAGTCATTGACTTACCGCCTTTAAATATACCAGCCGTTGAGAGCATCGTGTAAACGACTTCTTTATTCTTCAATAAATAAACCCGGTTACCCTTTAAAGAAACCCTAAGTGATAAATCTTTTTCTTTATTATTAATTTTAGGATAAGCTTTGCTTTCGCTTTTTTCGTTCCAGCTTCCCTCAGATGCAATGTCATCAGGATCTTTGTAAGGTCTAAAAGACACTGGATTACTTTTCTTTACTGAAGAAGTTTTAGCACCTTCAGATTCACTATTGTTTTCTTTTGGAATAGACAATTTGACCAGGCTAATTATGCATATCAAAATTATAAAAACAAAAGTCACGCATTTTAAAAGATTTTTTTTCATACTAAGTCAGTCTCTTTTTTAAAATTCAATATTATATTTGTACAAATTCAATAAATCTTAAAAAAGTACAGTCAATTGTATTTTACAACAAGAAGTGTTTTTTATGGTCAATTTAAGCCAGAATATTTTTTCATCAAACGCGGTAAAATTTTAGATATTACCGTTGGTCTAACCACATAATTACTTTTATAAAGTATATCACCAGCTAATGAATGAATGTACACAGCTGCCAGAATCGAGTCAATTTTAGGACCAAATTGTGCAACAAAGCCACCAATAATTCCTGCTAAAGTATCTCCCATTCCTCCAGTTGCCATACCTGGATTACCAATTGGATTGATAAATACTTGCCCTTTTTCATCATATACATGCGTATGGTTAGATTTTAAGACAAGCATTATATTCCCTTCTGCTTCCAACTTATTTAAAGCTGTTTTATTCGCACTATCCGTTTGAAACGGGATTCTAATTTGACTAAGTCTTTGCCACTCCATTTGGTGCGGGGTTAAGACAATATGTCCAGCATTAAATGGCAATAATTCATGATCTTTAGCAATTAAATCGAGTGCGCTGGCATCCAAGACAATTGTTTGCTTTTTACTAATTATATCTTTAAGCATTACTAAGACTTTTGTAGCGAAAGCACTCGTTCCTAAGCCAGGCCCACATACAATCACGTCCATATTTTTAACTAAATTGGGTAGACTATGATCGCGCCAATCAATATACATTGCTTCTGGGTCACGTGCGTGCAATGCAGTTAAATTCATTGAATGTGTGGCCACAGCCACTAAACCGCTGCCAGCAGCAATCGCACCTTCAGTAGACATAATTATAGCTCCACCGTAATTTTCACTACCACCAATTAATAAAATTCGACCATAATTACCTTTGTGAGTAGCACTTTTACGTTCTTTAATAACTTTTGTGAGAATATCTTCAGTAATTTCTACCATCATTTATCCTCCGAAGAGCCAACGCCAGAACCTTACTAAGAAGTTTACTTTGCCAGTCGATTGAAGAGCTTGGGCTCCTAAACGCATTTCGTCTGATTGAGAAAGTGAAATTAATTTTTCTGAGCCAGATTTAAATGTATAGTAATTAACCACTTGCCCCTTATTAACCGGGGCTTCAACTTCTTTATTTAGTAAGGCGGTTGAAAGCTTTTTACCATCTATCGGATCCCAAACTTCAGTGTTGTTCTGCATCCCTACACCAATACTAGTTTGTTTCCCGTCTTTTACTTTTGTAGTTGTTATGCCTTTTATAGCTTGCCCTTTAGTAAAGGTGATTGGACCATACTTAGAGAAAATATAATTCATTAATTTTTTAGTTTGGACGAAACGAGATGGGTCACTGCCGTCGCGGTGTTTTGCACCCATCACCACAGTAATAATCCTCGCATTGTTACGTTTAATAGTAGAAATAAAACAGGCCCCAGCTGCATCAGTTGTTCCGGTCTTCAACCCATCAACCTTTAAAGCTGGATCATATTGTTGTAATCCCTTTAGCATCCAGTCAGAGTTAGTCATTTTAGTTTTCTTTTTACCGTCAATAAAATCAAGGTGAGCAATCTTCGTTGTATCTAAAACGTCAGGAAAATCAT
>ENA-UOOK01000993-UOOK01000993.1-fermentation-metagenome-genome-assembly--contig:-NODE-993-length-38264-cov-24.145306_pt1 | contig 38264 bp, 42 predicted proteins | sample MGYA00245777_ERZ724023 | MGnify/ENA primary metagenome ERZ724023 (study PRJEB28704, sample SAMN03018312) | fermentation metagenome | biome: anthropogenic terrestrial biome; feature: soil; material...
GAACTATACGATGACACCCATGAAGAAGCGATCCGGAATATCCTGAAAAAATAAACATCTCTTCTTCAGTGTACAAAATACTATCGTTATCACATAATGGCGGTTGACGAGATAAGGGGCCGGTGAAGGATCTCTTTGATCCGTTCTTTATCAATAGCGTCGTACTTAATGTATTCATCACGGCGAAGGATCTTTTGGAGTTCCTCCTCTCGCGCTTGTTGCAGCTTGCGGATACGCTTCGATTTGTTGCACAGGAAACAATGCTCGGCGTCGTTCACTTCGAGAAGGAAACGAAATTCAACGGTTTTCAGCCGGTCGGCTTGCGCATCGTCAAACCCGATCAATTGCTGCATGCGCGCCACCTTATCTTCAGCGCTCTTTCTGAAAACCTCTTCGATGATACTCGCTTTTTGCGAAAAAGAGGTCGCAGCAAAAGCGCATAACAAAACCGCCGCTATAAATATTCTTTTTTTCATTTTTTCTGTTCTCCTTTATCGAGAATGCCTATTTCTCATTATAATGCCCATAAGCCGAAAGTACCAAAACAATTACGCGGCTTTCGTCGATTTGATATACCAGACGGTGTTTCTGCGTAATCCGCCGCGACCATTGCCCCGTCCGGTCGCCGCTAAGCGGTTCGGGATGCCCGGTGCCCGTTGTAGGATGATTCTCCAATTCTTTCAAAAGAGCATCAATCTTTCTTAATACCCCCCTTTCACCCGCTTTTCGCAATTTGAGGATATCGGCTTCCGCTTTAGCCGAAATTAAAACAGTGTAAATCATTTCAAAGATTACCAAATAATTCTTTTCTAAATTCCGGCGTAAGAATTTTATATTTTCCCTGTTTCGCGTCTTCCAAAGCTTCGTCTATTTTGGCAAAGAACTCCTCTTTGCTCATCAAACTGTCGTCGTCTTCCTTCACGGGAACAATCTTATACGATTTACCTTTTCCCCGACGGATAAAGACTTCAAGCCCTTCATCGACTTTATCGAGATAGCTTTTTTGCTTATTCCTGAATTCTTTACTGCTGATTATAATCATAATACCTTCCTTTAAACAAGTGCCAATAGGATGCAAATATAGGAAGAATTATTTGAGAAACAAAGAGCAAAGAAATCAAGATGTGATCCCAAACTTTTCCGGTATTTCATCCATGATGGAAAAAAGCTCATCGAGCGTACCGGCACGTAACATGGCGATACGTGTAGGACGAAAATCGGGAATACCCTTAAATAGAGGTGTTGCCGCCAAATGCCGCCGGATATGCAGGATTCCCCGCCGCTCATCGAGCCGTTCCACACTTTGCCGCACCTGCTGCTTCAAGACATCCAGATACCAGGCAAAGGATTCCTCCGGAAGCTCCCCGCCTGTTTCCAGATAATGTTTCACTTCACGGAATATCCAAGGACGACCGAACGTAGCGCGACCGATCATCACAGCATCCACGCCGGTTTCGTCGAACCGTCGGCGGCAGACTTCCGCCGAATCGATATCGCCGTTACCAATAATAGGAATATGCATACGGGGATTGTTCTTCACGTCTCCAATCAATCGCCAGTCGGCTGTACCGGTGTACATCTGGGCGCGGGTGCGGCCATGAATCGTCAACGCCGCAATGCCGCAATCCTGCAATTGCTCGGCAAGCGTTACAATAATCTTCGACTGGTCGTCCCATCCCAAGCGGGTCTTCACGGTTACCGGCTTTTTGACCGCCTTCACCACTTGCGAGGTAATATCGATCATCAACTCCGGAGTGCGCAGCATGCCCGATCCGGCGCCTTTACCGGCGACTTTCTTTACCGGACAACCGAAATTAATATCGATGATGTCCGGTCCGGCTTCTTCACAAATCTGAGCAGCTTCGACCATCGCAGCCGGATCGCAACCATAAATCTGTATGGCTACCGGACGTTCCTCTTCACAAATAGCGAGCTTTTCCTTTGTTTTCTTCACATCGCGAATCAACGCATCGCTCGACACGAACTCGGTATACACCATATCCGCCCCAAACCGCTTACAAAGCAGCCGGAACCCGATATCGGTCACATCTTCCATAGGAGCAAGGAAAACCGGATAAGCCGGAAAATCAATAGTGCCTATCTTCATCTTTTTACTATTTGTACGAGAAAAACGATTTCTTTATTAGGGTATTTTATCAAACTTGATCTTTGTTCTGTAAGAATGTTTGTGTCCATTGTCCGGCATTAAAACCGACCAATACAAAAGTATCCCCGACGACCACTGGCCGTTTTACCAACATCCCGTCGGTCGCCAACACATCGAGCAATTCTCCGGTAGAAGCCTCTTTCACCTTATCCTTCAAATGAAGCTCTTTATATCTTTGTCCGGATGTATTGAAAAACTTGGCTACCGGTAAACCACTCATCACAAGCCATTCGGCAAGTTCTTCGCGCTTGGGATTATTTTCAACAATATGACGGTAAGTAAAGTCGAGACCCTGCTCTTCGAGCCATTTGACCGCTTTACGGCACGTGCCGCACTTGGGATAACCAATAAATAGAAGTTTCATATAACTAAAACAATAGACAATTGATAATGGACAATGGACAAAGATAAGAAAAAATGATTGAATAAATAGGAACAGGCAGGGATAACTAAAAAGTATAAAAAAAATCCTACCTTTGTAATCTAACAACAAAAACAGATGGATAAAGACAGTAAAATATATGTGGCAGGACACCGCGGATTGGTCGGCTCCGCTATCTGGAAAAACTTACAAGACAAGGGATACACGCATCTCATCGGACGATCGCACGAGGAACTCGATTTGCTTGACGGAGCCGCTGTACAAGCCTTTTTCGAACGAGAAAACCCGGAGTATGTGTTCCTCGCCGCCGCGTATGTGGGGGGAATTATGGCGAACAATACGTATCGCGCCGATTTCATCTTGCGCAACCTTCAAATACAAAACCACATCATCGGCGAAAGTTTCCGGCACAAGGTGAAGAAGCTATTGTTTTTGGGAAGCACCTGCATTTATCCGCGTGAAGCCTCTCAGCCCATCAGTGAAGAATCGTTACTGACCGCACCGCTCGAATACACGAACGAGCCTTATGCCATTGCCAAGATCGCGGGTTTAAAAATGTGCGAAAGTTTCAACCTGCAATACGGAACAAACTATATCGCCGTCATGCCGACGAACTTATATGGTCCGAACGATAATTTCGATTTGGAAAGAAGTCATGTGCTGCCCGCAATGATCCGCAAAATACATTTGGCAAAATGCCTTATGGAAAATGATTGGGAGGCCATCCGGGAAGATCTTGCCCGTCGTCCGGTTGAAAACATCTCCGCCGGGCATCCGAACGAGGAAATAGCGCGCATCCTCCTAAAGTATGGCATCACGCCGTCGGAGGTAAAACTTTGGGGAACGGGAAAGCCTTTGCGGGAGTTCTTATGGAGTGAGGAAATGGCCGACGCTTGCGTTTTCATTATGGAACGGGTAAATTTCTCCGATTTGGCAAAAGGAAAAAACCCGGTGCGCAATTGCCACATCAACATCGGAACAGGAAAAGAAATCAGCATCGGCAGGCTGGCCGGCATCATCGCGAAGACCATCGGCTATGACGGCCGGATTACTTTCGATGCCTCGAAACCCGACGGCACCCTGCGAAAGCTTACCGACGTTTCGAAGCTGCACTCTTTGGGATGGCGCCATTCTATTGAAATAGAAGAAGGGGTAGACCGGATGTATCGTTGGTACCGTTCTTCTACGAAGAATAAAATCGTTGTAAAATAATATAGGCACCGGTCGTTGTTCAACGCCGATACCTTTCTATGTGAATCAATAGTTTTATTTTTTACTTGTAAAACACCCGGTACTCCCAAGGTTTCAAATCGATGTTCTGAAAGGAGGATACCGCTGAGGAATCGGGATAAGCGCGGAACGCGGCACCGGGAACGTCTTCGTCAAAAGCCACTCGCACGGGATTCGCACTGAAATTAAAGATGCACACGACTTCCTGATCGTCTTTCACACGCCTGAAAGACCACACACTTCCGGAACGGTCGTTTGGTATTTCTTCGAAAGCGCCTCCTTTCTCCGACGAAAGCAATGCGCTGTTCGACTTACGCAACGTATTCAGAGAGCGGTAAAACGCGGTAAACGCCCCTTGATCGTTCCAGTCGATACTGTCTTTCTCGAAAAATTGCAGCCGGCGATTGAATCCGGCCTCCTGCCCGTTATAAATCAACGGCATGCCGGGCAACACGTAACTCAATACGGCAAAAGCTTCCGCAGCATCGCCCATGCGCTCGAACTCCGTGCCGTTCCACGAGTTTTCATCGTGATTGGACGTGAAATACATCGGGATGGCGCTCGGGGAAAAACGATCGATCGTTCGCTGTAAAGAGGCCCTGAGCGAATCGACATTCTCTTTGCCCTGAGCTACCGCATTCATCTTATGATGGAAATCCCAGGCATAATACGCATCGAAAATACCGTCGTTCAGTTCCGGCTTTTCCGCTTCGGCCAGCAAAAACACCTCCTGCTTCAACGAAACAAGCGAATCTTTCGCGGCAGCCCAGAAGTCCGTCGGCACTTCGCCCGCCACATCGCAGCGAAAACCGTCGATATCGGCTTCCCGTACCCAAAACATCATCGAGCGGATCATCTCTTCCCGCATCTCTTTATTATCATAATTCAACTCAGCCACATCCGTCCAATCATACGGCGCCGAAATATTCCCCAAACTGTCGTGGATATACCAATCGCTTGTGGCATCGGCCATCCACACCGCATCGCGCGAAGTATGGTTGGCCACCCAGTCGAGGAGCACCTTCATGCCGGCATCATGCGCTTGCCGGACAACCTGTTTGAAGTCATCCAACGTACCGAATTCCTGATTCACACCGGTATAATCTTGAATGGAATAATAACTTCCCAACGATCCTTTACGTTCCGTTTCACCGATAGGTTGAATAGGCATAAACCATAAGATATCGACCCCTAATTCTTTCAGACGAGGCAAATGCGCAGCAAAAGCCGTAAAGGTTCCCTCGGGCGTGAACTAACGCGTATTTACTTCATAAATAACGGCCTCGTACGCCCATTCGGGATGAGCGCCGGAAGGCTCTACAGAAGTTTGCTTCTGTTTGTTTCCGCACGAAAACAATACGGATACGATAAGAAAGACGACAACTATTTTTTTCATTTTTATTTAGATGATTATAAGATGAAAAGACCGACATTCCCGCTATCCGCCAAACGCCATAAAGCCGTTGGACGGGAGACGGGAACATCTTTGCCCTAAATTCTTTTATTCCGTTTTGATGTTTTCAACGAATACACATCGTCCCGATCCTGAACAATGAAGACCGAAAGGGCGCCTATAACAAGCGAGCAGCCGGCCAATATCATCGTATAAATCACCTGCCCTCCGAAAAGGTCTTTCGTGATAAATCCGAGAATACTTGCCGCCAATATCTGCGGAATAACGATGAAGAAATTGAAGATACCCATATACGTACCCATTTTATCGGCCGGAAGAGCTCCCGTTAAAATGGCATATGGCATCGACAAAATGCTGCCCCAGGCAAATCCGACACCGATCATCGGGATGAGCAACAGGTTCGGATCATGGATAAAGAAGAATGACACGAACGCAATTCCTCCGACGGCCAAGGCGATAGCGTGCGTCGCTTTACGCCCGATTTGCTTAGCGAGCAGGGGCAACAGAAAAGCAGAAATAGCCGAAACGCCGTTATAGACCGCAAACAACACCCCCACCCAATTGGCCCCTTGGTTATACAATTCCGAGGAGGAGTCGGTGGTGCCATAGATATGCTGCGTGACAGCCGGAGTGGTATAAATCCACATCGCATAAAAGGCCAGCCAGGAAAAGAATTGCACGACGGCCAACTGGCCCATCGTTTTAGGCATATGCAGCAAGTCGTTCATAATTCCGACCAGCCCGTTAGGATGCTTGCCCGGCGCGGTAATCATTCCCGAGACAATCAGAATGATTCCGAAGGCAAGCAACAACCCCGACACGATCAATAACTGCGCTTCGAGCCGGAAATAGAGAATCAACAATGTTGCCACCAATCCCGCGAGGCCCCAATAAGCGCCTTGTCTAAAAAAATGCGAGGAAGTAACCGGTGTAGCGACGACTTTCTTTATGCCGGTTGTTTTTTCTTTCTCCTCCTCGAAAGCAGCCAGTTCTTCGGGCGAATATTCTTTCGTTGTGAGTACCGTATACAGAATGGCGCCAAATAATACTACGCCGCCTATATAAAACGACAACTTCACCGACAAAGGAATGGTTCCTTCAGCAGCCGTATTGGAAACGCCGAACCAGTTCGTCAGAATATACGGCAGGAGCGAAGCCACCACGGCTCCGGTACCGATAAAGAAACTCTGCATGGCAAATCCCATGGTACGTTGCTCCGTGGGCAGATTATCGCCGACAAAAGCCCGGAAAGGCTCCATCGAAATATTAATGGAAGCATCCATAATCCACAACATCCCGGCAGCAACCCACAGGGCGGGAGAGTTCGGCATAATAAACAACGCAAGAGTGGTAAACACCGCGCCGATCATAAAGTAAGGGCGCCGGCGTCCGAAGCGGTTCCAGGTCTTATCGCTCAGATGACCGATAATAGGTTGGATGATAAGGCCGGTAATGGGAGCGGCAATCCACAGAATAGGAATATCTTCGACCCGCGCTCCCAATGTCTCGAAGATTCTGCTGACGTTTGCATTCTGCAATGCAAAACCGAATTGAATTCCCAGGAATCCGAAACTCATATTCCAGATATCCCAGAACGATAAATGTCTTTTTTTCATGAACAATGCTTTTCTATGATTCATACATACTTTCCTTACAAATGTATAATGATTGTTCCCGCCCGGACAACCCTCATAGCCAAAAAAAGGTGTTTTTTTATGCAATCGAATGCATAAAGGCTGAAGACGCTCACCGGGTGGAGTCGCGCACCACCAACTCGGTTTTAATGACTTTGCTAACGATCCCCGGCTTCGTTTCCGTGCCTTCGATGCGATTAATGAGCAGCCGCGCCGCCTGTTTGCCCATTTCAAAACCATGTTGATCGACGGTGGTCAATGTCGGGTCCGTGACTTCGGTAATATACGAATTGGTGAAACCGCAAATCGATATATCTTCGGGAATACGATATCCGGAAGCCTTCACGATCTGCACGCAATAAGCCGCAACCTCATCATTGATACAAAAGAATGCATCGGGAATCTTATCCCTTTTCAGGATTTCGGGAACGACCTTATGCACCATTTCTGCCACATCACAAACCTTCATGAAGTCTTTATCGACCGGAATCTTATTCTTACGCAACGCATCCTCGTATCCCATGCGGCGGTTGTTGGAAATAGGAAGCGACGGATTCATTCCCAAAAAAGCGATTTGCCGACAGCCCGTCTGCACCAAATAATCCACCGCCTTAAAAGCACCGGCATAATCATCCACCACCACTTTATCGGTATTGATTCCGGTACAAATACGATCGAAAAAGACCAAGGCGATATTACTGTCTACAATTTCCTGAAAATGCTCGAAGCTTGCAGTCGTTTTCGATTGGGAAGCCAGAATACCGCACACCCGTGCATCCAACAGGGTTTCCACACTCTTAACCTCGCGCTCGTAATCTTCATTGGAATGACAAAATATAATGTTGTAATTCCCCTTTTCCGTCTCTTCCTGAATGCCTGCAAGCACCGTCGAGAAAAAGAAGTGAACGACCTCCGGAACGATTACCCCTATCGTATTGTTCCGGTTGGTGCGCAAGCGTATGGCCAGCGTATTGGGTTTATATTTATACTTTTCGGCATACTCCCGTACGAGCGCCTTTGTTTTGGCGCTAATTGCCGGATGGTCTTTCATCGCCCGCGATACCGTTGATGGAGATAAATTCAACGCTTTGGCAATACTTTTCAATGTTATCTGCCGTTTATCCATTTGTATAAAGATTAAATTAAATTTCATTCTACTATTTCCCGCGACGACAGATTACAAGCAAACTTGTCATCTGATCATTTCGCTTAATGGAATAGTTCCTCAAAAATAGCGAAAAAAGCGGTTCAAAGGATAAACAAAGCCTATTATTTTATAATATTGAGGGCGTCGCTTGGAACGACACCCCCCAATTACTGAAAAAGCCCCGGATATCCCGGAGCTTTTTCTGCATTATTGACAACTTAAATTATTCTTACTCGGCAACAATTTCAAAAGGAATTTCTACCGAGATCTCTTTATGCAATTTAGCAATCGCTTTGTAAGTACCGACTTCTTTCACTTGTTCTTTGATGACGATATATTTTCTATCCACATCGAACCCTTTTTCTTTAAGAGCTTCCGACAACTGAATATTGGTAACCGATCCGAAAATGGTACCCGTAGAACTGGTCTTTGCTCCGATCGTAAGCGAAACCCCCTCTAACTTATGAGCGAGTTCCTGAGCAGCAGCTTTGATTTGTTCGAGTTTGTGAGCGCGTTGTTTCAGATTTTCCGCGAGCACTTTTTTAGCCGAACCGGTAGCGATAACGGCTTTTCCCTGGGGAATAAGGTAGTTACGGGCATATCCTTTTCTGACATTTACCACGTCGTCTTTATAACCCAGACTTTGTATATCTTCTTTTAAAATAACTTCCATGATTATCTCTCCTTATTTATTTCATTAAATCGGCAACGTAAGGCAGCAAAGCAATATGACGAGCTCTCTTCACAGCTTGAGCAACGCGGCGTTGAAACTTTAACGAAGTTCCGGTAATTCTACGAGGCAATATTTTGCCCTGCTCGTTCAAGAATTTTTTTAAGAACTCGGGATCTTTATAGTCGATATACTTAATACCGTTTTTCTTAAAACGGCAATATTTTTTCTTTTTTACGTCCACCGATAGCGGAGTCAAATATCTGATTTCTGATTGTTTTGCCATTTTCTTAGTCGTTAGTTTCTTTTGATTCTACTTCCTGTTTTTCTACATTTGCTTTAGACGACGACCTGTCGGTTGTTTGCCTGTTAGCCTGAGCCTCATGTCTTTTACCACCGCGGTTATTTCGTCTCTTTTCCGCATATTCAAGTGCAAACTTGTCTTGTTTTACGGTTAAGAAGCGGATAACGCGTTCATCACGACGAAAATTCACTTCGAGCTTTGCGACTACGAAAGGGTCCGCATTAAACTCTAAGAAAGCGTAAAAGCCGGTACTTTTTTTGTCGATGGGGTAAGCCAGCTTGCGTAAGCCCCAATTTTCTTCGTTTACAATTTCAGCTCCGTTGTCCGTAAGGAGGGATTTGAATTTGTCAACCGCTTCCTTCATCTGTGCATCAGACAAAACGGGAGTCAAAATGAAAACGGTTTCATAATTGTTCATACTAGTTAATTATTAATGTTTTATGTCATTTTAATTTTCGAACGGCAAAGTTACTATATTTTCTCGAAACAGCAAACTATCGCTCGGATTTTTAATACTTTTACCAACGGTTTTACTTGAAACGACATCCTCGGTTGATGGAAAAAACCGTAGAACGTTGAATATCTCAAAATAAATACTTACTTTCGCTACCGATAATAAATTCCAATAATATGGAATGAAGAACGACAATAAAGACATGATGAAAAAGATTATTTTTGCTTCTCTCGCTGTCTTTTGCTGGATGCAGCTCGTTGCCCAACAAGAAGACTTTATAAAAGAGGTATATTTGTCGTCGCAAGGCGATTCGTTATTGTTCCGGCAATTAAATCCGCAACAAGTTGTCCCGGGTAAGAAATATCCGCTGGTTGTATTTCTCCACGGCGCCGGTGAGCGGGGAAACGATAATGAAGCCCAATTAACCCACGGCGGCAATATGTTTACCAATCCGGTAAACAGAGAGAAATATCCGGCCTTTGTACTCTTTCCGCAATGCCCAGCCGAAAGATACTGGGCGCCGAAGACTCGTCCGGATAACTTCCGGGGAATACCCTTCGAAGTCGATCCGCCAATATCCATCCCGCTGCAATCGGTAAAAGAATTGATAGACCGCACCATCAGCCATTATCCGATCGATACGGACCGGATTTATGTCGTAGGATTATCGATGGGGGGCATGGGCACATTCGACCTTCTTTGCCGTTATCCGGATTTGTTCGCGGCGGCTGTTCCCATTTGCGGCGGCGTGAATATCGAACGCCTGGGCAAGATAAAAACGCAGGCTCGTATACGCATATTCCACGGCGATGCCGACCAGGTCGTGCCGGTCGCCTTCTCGCGAGAGGCCTACTTAACACTCAAGAATAACGGAATTGACGTCGAATATATTGAATTCCCCGGATTCAATCACGACAGTTGGACATCAGCTTTCAACCGGCCTGACTTTATGGAGTGGCTGTTCGCAAAGCGTAAATAAGAAACTGTTTTGTGAATGCGACAACAACTTTTCGATAAGTTCGTTGTTTAAGACGGTAATAAAACAACCAATCATAGAATGAAAAAAGTAGTCAATCAAGCGCTGGTGATTTTCGGAGCATCGGGCGACCTAACCTATCGCAAACTCATTCCGGCCGTTTTCGATTTATATATGAACGAGTCGTTGCCGAAAGGATTTGCGGTTTTGGGTGTAAGCCGGTCTTCCTTTTCCGATAGTGCGTTCCGCCAGAAGATGAAAAAAGGCATTCAGGAGTTTGCTCATTACAAAGATGCAAAACCCGTAAAGATTGATGATTTTCTCTCGAAAGTGTTTTATATCAGCATCGACACGCAAAAAGGGGAAGAATATGCCCACGTGAAAGCGAAACTGGCCGAACTGGAATCGACATTCCAACTCGATCATAATTATATATTTTATTTATCTACGCCGCCATCGCTCTACTCTTTGATTCCGAAATACCTCTACGGTCAAGGGCTTACCTTGCAGCATTCGGGCTTCCGGCGGATCGTGATTGAAAAACCGTTCGGCCATGACTTGGAATCGGCACAGAAGCTCAACCAACAACTGCTGGATTTTTTCGAAGAAGATCAGATTTACCGCATCGATCATTACCTGGGAAAAGAAACCGTGCAGAACCTGATGGTGACCCGCTTCGGCAATGGTATTTACGAACCTCTCTGGAACCGAAGGTATATCCAGCACGTCGAAATCACCGCCGCCGAAAGTATCGGCGTGGAAGACCGCGGCGGTTATTACGATCACGCGGGCGCCCTGCGCGACATGATACAAAACCATCTTCTGCAGGTCGTATCGCTGGTGGCCATGGAGCCCCCTTCGAAAATTTCGGCCGACGATATCCGCTATGAGAAGATGAAAGTCTTCCGGGCATTGCGTCCGTTTACCAAGCTCGACCTGAAGAACAACGTTATCCGGGGACAATACACCGAAGCGACCGTCCGCGGAAAGCAACTCAAAGGCTATCGGGAGGAAAAGGATGTAAAGAAAACTTCACGGACAGAGACCTACGTCGCCATGAAGTTCTTTATCGACAATTGGCGTTGGGAAGGCGTACCGTTCTACCTCCGTACGGGCAAGCGGCTGCCGACACGGGTGTCGGAGATCGTCATCCATTTCAAACCTTCCCCTACCCGCCTCTTCAAACAGACGGAAGGCGACAAGGGCGAGAACTTACTCATTTTACGTATTCATCCCGATGAAGGCATTTTGCTGAAAACCGGCATGAAAGTCCCCGGAAGCGGGTATGAAATGAAATCGGTGAATATGGATTTCCATTATTCGGAATTAAACGATCATTATATTCCCGGGGCATACGAACGATTGCTTACCGACTGTATGGCCGGCGACAATACTCTTTATATGCAAGGCGTGGCCGTAGAGGAAACATGGAAGTTCGTACAGCCGATCCTCGATTATTGGGAGGAGGACAAGGATGCTCCGCTGCATGGCTATCCCGCCGGATCGTGGGGACCCGATTGTGCCGACGACCTGATCGACGGTAAAGAAAATATATGGCGCTACCCGTGCAAAAACTTAGCGGAAGACGGGGTGTATTGCGAATTGTAAAATGGAGATTAGAGATTGGAGATTAGAGATTGGAGATTGGAGATTAGAAAATGGAAACAGAAATAAAAATATTTGAAGACATCGAAGCGTTGAATAACGCTTTTACCGAATGGCTGAAGGAAATCCTCGCACAAAAAGAGGTGGTTACATTGGCGTTATCGGGCGGTTCTACGCCTAAATCGTTGTTCCGGTATTGGGCGGAAGAGCATCGCGACGATATCGAATGGGGAAAAATCCGCTTCTTTTGGGGAGACGAACGTTGTGTGGGACCTACCGACGAGCAAAGCAATTACAGAATGGCCCGGGAGAATCTGTTCGATTTCATACCCGTGTCCGAAAAACAAATCTTCCATATTCACGGGGAAGACGATCCCACATCGGAAGCAAATCGCTACGGGGAAATCATCTCGCGCGCGACGGATAGTATCGAGGGCATGCCGGCTTTCGATATCGTGATGCTCGGCATGGGCGATGACGGTCATACGGCATCGATATTCCCGCATGAAATCGATTTGTGGGATAACGGCCATGTGTGTGTGGTCGGCACGCATCCCGACAGCGGACAAAAAAGAATCAGCTTGTCCGGAAGAGTGATCAACAATGCCCGGCATGTGGCTTTCCTGGTTACCGGCGAAGCAAAGGCCGATAAAGTAAGGGAAATAATGGCGCCCCGGCATCGCAATACCAGCCGCTATCCGGCTGCGAGGGTTAATCCTTCGCACGGCACGCTTACGTGGTTTTTAGATAAAAAAGCTGCGGGGAAATAATAATAATTAGCTAATTAGCAAATTAGCGAATTAGCAGATGAGGAGATGAGTAAATTAGCGAATTAGCGAATTAGCAGATGAGGGAATGAGCAAATGAGGGAATGAGCCGTCAGCTAATCAGCCGACAAAGTAATTCATAATTTGTCATTTGTAATTCGTCATTTGTAATTTGTCATTTGTAATTTGTCATTTGTAATTTGAAATCAGCACATCATTAGAATAACATGAAAAGAATTTATTTTTTAATAGGATGTGTTCTTTTAGGAACCGTTCTATCGGCAAGTGCTCAGCCATTGCTTAAAGTATCGCCTGAAGAAGTGGGTATGGACTCGCGACGACTCGTATATGCCGACCGGGTAATCGAAAAAGCGATTGCCGAAAAACAAATACCCGGCGCCGTACTGGCTGTCGTCCGAAACGGAAAAATGGCCTATCTGAAGGCTTACGGAAACAAACAAGTCTATCCGTCTATCCTAAAAATGGAAACGTCAACCGTTTTCGACCTGGCTTCATTGACCAAGCCTCTGGCGACGGCGCTATCCGCCATGGTACTCGTCGAACGAGGTGAAATCCGCTTTCTCGACAAAGTGAATGACTTCATCCCCGACTTTCAACCATGGGTGGGGGAAGACGGGAAAAAGAAAGATATCCGGGTGATCGACTTACTCACGCACACATCGGGACTGCCGCCTTACGCGCCGGTCACGGAGCTTCAACAGAAATACGGCTCCCCCAATCCCGACGGCCTTATCGATTATATATCGACCTGCCCGCGCGACTTCGAGCCGCAAACCGACTTCCAATACAGTTGCCTGAATTATATCACCCTTCAACGAATCATTGAGAAGGTCAGTAAAAAGAATCTGCGCGACTTTGCCAAACAAAATATTTATACGGTATTGGGAATGAAACATACCGACTTCACCCCGGCAGGCGAAACCTTCCGCCGCGTAGCTCCCACCGAAAAACTCGCCCAAGGAGGATTGCTCCGGGGCATCGTGCACGATCCGCTGGCGCGGGTGATGAACGGGGGCATATCGGGCAATGCCGGCTTGTTTTCGGATGCCGATGACATAGCCATCCTGGCGGCCGCTTTACAAAACGGCGGGCAATACAACGGCAAGCGGATTCTCAGCCCGTTGGGCGTAAAAACAATGCGCACCGTTCCACGTCATGTAGCTTCGCTCGGCCGGACACCGGGCTGGGACATCTTTACGGCTTACGCATCGAATAACGGCGACTTGTTAGGGCCGAACACGTACGGACACACCGGATATACCGGCACCTCGGTGGTGATCGATCCCGATAACGATGTAGCGGTTATCCTCCTGACCAACCGCGCCCATCCCGACGATGGAGGCGAAGCGGTCCGCTTACGGTCGTTGGTCGCGAATGCCGTCGCCGCCTCCATTGTAGATGCGAAACGATAGGGCGGAATACGATTGCTTAAAAAAACGATTGATTAGATAGAATGAAATTATTAGCAGACGCTCACATTCCTTATTTAAACGGATTCGCCGAACAGTTCGGGCAGGTGGAATATCTGCCGGGAAACTTATTCGATAAACAAAACATCCGCGACAAAGACGCGCTCATCGTACGGACGGTCACCCATTTCGGCAAGGAATTGCTGGAAGGGACAAAGGTGAAATTGATTTGTTCCGCGACGATCGGCTTCGACCATATCGATACGGAATACTGCGACTCGCACGGCATCGCCTGGCGTACCGCCCCGGGATGCAACGCTTCGTCGGTGGAGCAATACGTCACTTCCTCGTTGCTGCATCTCGCCCGCACCCACTCTTTCGACCTGAGCCGTAAAACCATCGGCATCATAGGTGTGGGAAACGTAGGCAAGAAAGTCGAAGCGGCCTGCCGGAAACTGGGCATGCACATTCTTCTCAATGACCCGCCGCGCGAAGCGAAAGAAGGCAGCAGCGCCTTTACCGGCCTCGAAACCATCCGGCGAGAAGCGGATATCATCACCTTACACACCCCCTTAACGAAAACCGGCACGTATGCGACCTATCATTTGGTCGACGAAAACTTTCTGAATCATGCGGGCAAAAAGCCGTTCATTATCAATTCATGCCGCGGAGCCGTGGCCGACAACCGGGCGCTGGTCCACGCGCTTGAATCGGGCAAGATTGCCGGAACGGTGATCGATTGCTGGGAAAACGAGCCGGATATCGACCGCGACCTGCTGCGCTTGTCGGATATCGCCACCCCCCATATCGCCGGCTATTCGGCCGACGGCAAATGGGCAGCCACCCGCATGTCGCTCGAAAACGTGAATGAATTCTTTCATTGCGGCATCAGCCCCATACAGCTCTCCGCGTTACCCACCCCGCCCGATCCGGAGATCAATCTTATGGATGTGCCGGTGGAAGAACGGCTGGCCGTAGCCGTGCGCCGAACCTACGATCCGGCAAAAGAAACGCAACAACTGAAAGCCGCTCCCGAACGCTTTTACTATTTCCGCTCGCATTATCCGCTGCGAAGGGAATACGCCGCTTACGAAGTGGTGAATGTCGATGAACCGACCGCACGATTATTGCATGATTTCGGATTTAAAGTGCGGTAAGAAACGGTTACACAGAGGACACGAAGAAGACACAAAGTTACACGGAGGGACTCCTGTTTCGCCGGCGTATTTCTAAAAAATAAATAAAGGTGATAAAAGGCATCGTTATTATCGTATAAAGAAGTAAATTTGCAGTTGATTCAATTGGAATAAATCGGAGATAATAACATTCTGTAATTATATATAAACATGAAGAGAAAATCGTACTTTTTTTCCGTAATTTTTGCGGCTTCGTTAGTACTGTTCGCCACCTCGTGCAGCAGTAAGCTGAAGCCTTTGGCACAATCCAATTTTAACGTCACGCCCTCACCGCTCGAAACGGTCGGAAACGAAATTCCGGTAACCGTCAACGGGACATTCCCCGAAAAATGGTTCAACAAAAACGCCACCGTTACCATCACCCCCGTACTGAAATATGCCGGAAACAGGGAAACCACCGGCACAGCCTACAGCTATCAGGGCGAGAATGTGTCGGGAAACCGCATAACCATTCCTCACAAACGGGGAGGAAACTTTACGATGACCTTTAAATTTCCGTATCAACCGGAAATGCAATCGTCGGAACTATTCCTGCGGTTCGACGGACGGATTAAACAAAAACAATCGTCGTTGCCCGACGTGAAAGTCGCCGATGGCGTCATCGCCACTTCCGCCCTGGCCAGCGTTGCAACCACCACGCCTTCGGTCGCCGACGACGGATTCCAACGCATTATCAAACAAGCGCAGGAAGCCAATATCTTATTCGTTATCCAACAGGCCGAGCTGCGCCAAAGCGAATTGAACAAACAAGATATGTCGGCTTGGAAAAAACGCGTGCGCGAAGCCTTTAACGACCCGAAACAAAATGTCGATGTGGAAATCTCAGCCTATGCATCGCCCGACGGCGGCGCTCAGTTAAACGACAAGCTCGCGGCCCAACGCGAAAAGAACACCTCGAAATATCTCGAAAACGAACTGCGTAAACAATCCATCAACACCGATATCAACGCCCGTTACACGGCACAGGACTGGGAAGGATTCCGCCAATTGGTACAGGCGTCGAACTTACAGGACAAAGAATTGATTTTGCGTGTACTGGAAATGTATCCTGACACCGAAACACGTGAAAAGGAAATCAAAAATATTTCGTTCATCTACGAAGACTTGGCGCAAACCATCCTGCCGCAACTGCGCCGCTCACGCATTACGGCCAACATCGAAATCATCGGTAAATCGGATGACGAAATCAGGGATTTCTGGAAAAACGATCCGAAAAAACTATCGGTCGAAGAGTTATTATACGCTTCGAGCCTGACCGACAACGTGGCTGAAAAAGAAAAGATCTATCAATACGTGACCGTTCACTTCCCGCAAGATTACCGGGGATGGAACAATATGGGCACGCTGTTCTTCAAACGCGGCGAATGGAACAAAGCCAAGCAATCGTTCGACCGAGCCGCACAAGTAGCTCCTTCGGCGCCGGAAGTAAATGCAAACCAGGCGTTGCTGGCATTGAACTCGGGCAATGTAGACACGGCAAAAGAATTGCTGGGAAGCGCTTCGGGTGCAAACAGCCTCGAAGAGGCAATGGGACTGTTGTATTTAATGGAAGGCAATTACAACCAGGCGGTAGAAGCATTCGGAGATACCAAGTCGAACAATGCAGCATTGGCGCAACTGCTCACACGCAACTACAGTCAAGCGAAGTCGACGCTCGACAACAATCAAACGCCCGATGCCACCACGGCATACTTGCAAGCCATTATCGGTTCGCGCACCAACAACTTCAATGTCGTCGTCGATAATTTACGGACGGCTATCGCGCTCGACAGAACGATCGCCTCTAAAGCATTAAACGACCTGGAGTTTGCCAAGTACCGAAACAATCAGGAATTTATCGCTTTGACTCGATAAGCGATTCTTCTTTTTTACAATTGAATTTTTTTTCAAGGGGTGCATTTTCTTCGGAGAATGCACCTCTTTTTCAGGACAAAGGTAAAAAAGTTTGAAGAGGTTGTCCCAAAAGTAAAAATTGAAATGATTCCACTTACGATTTATAGATTATCTCTCGCAGATTGTGCAGATACACGCAGATTTTTATCTGCAATCTGCACAATCGGCGAGAGACATTTTTTACGGTTAAGAAAATAGAGACCGCGATTCAAGGTATACCGCCACACGAGCCAGGCAGCGGCTGCGAAACACCGCAATAACAACCCCTATCGTCAAGGAACGGCAAAGGATCAACAGACGTCCTGCAGTTGGGTCGGAGAGAAAAACACCCCGATTTGGCCTGAATTTTATCTTCTAATGGTTATTATTTTTTTTACTCTCACTAAAAAATAATAGAAACGGGATAATTATTACGGAAAAATATACGCTTAAAATAATACTTTTCTTTATAGAAATATCACTTCCGTTTAAAAAGTCGAACAAAATGGAGCCAAGAAAAAATAAAAAAGGTAGTAATAATAATCTTTTCTTCATAACTTTGTAAATGCTAGTTTTAAAACATTTAAAAACAAAGTTATGAAAAAAATTGTCTATCTATTGTCTTTATGCCTTTTTGTTTTTTCTTGTGAAAAGGCGGAATCAGTAAAAATTAATGAAAAAGAAGCGATTAGTTTTGGGAAAGAACATAATCTTATTATGGATTCTTTTTTCTCAAAATATAATAACGTTTCAACTCGGTCATCTGGAATAGATATTACTTCAATATATGAAAATCCAGAGGAAGCTTATGATAATATAATATTATCGATAAAAGAAATGTATAAAGATGAAGCAGCAACTCTTGAAGAAGTTGCGCAGCTTGAAAATTTTATGCCTCTCTTTGAAAGAGAATCTTTTATTAAATCTATTAAGAATGGAGAAAAAATAAAAGCTTTTACAGTCGATGAAGTTTTTCAAAATCTCACAGACTTATCCGATGAAGAAAAAAATAGTATCAAGGAAATAAAGAGGAATATGGACTCCTTTTTTTTAGGGAATATAACAGAGGCTAAATTGAAGAGCCTGTTGAATAATAAAAAAAGCAAAACAAGAAGTTCTCAAAGCAATACAATAGAAAGAGTTTCAGATATTGCATTCAGTTCATCTATTTATTGGAATGATTTCTTTATGAATATTTTGCAAAATAGTGTTCAAACAAGGGGAATGTCAGATAAAGATAAAGCTGCAGTAGTAGATATAGCATGGGCAGACGTTTGTGGTGCAATTCTTGGACCGCACAGTGCTGCAGCCGCATCGCTGATTGCGGCATTAACCTCAATACCGAGCGATACACCGCAAAAATGAAAATTTGAACGATGTATGGGTGCATTTTCTTCGGAGAATGCACCTTTTTTTGCCGATAAGTATTCAATATACTACCTTTGCAGAGTGCTAATCAAACGAATATTTGAGATAATGAAATATTCAGAGATTGAAAAAAAAATTAAAAACCGGCGGTTGCTATTGGGTTTATGATGGAGGCAAACATCCGATATGGTACAGTCCTATTACCGGAAAAAAGTTTGCACTCAGCTATCATAAGGCTGAAGAAGTTAAATATGGAACAATGAAATCAATCAGTAAAGACTCAGGAATTAAACTTTGACCGCTGAGTAAAAAACGGAGGAATAAATATGAAAATAGATGTAATTATTGAAACGGGACCCGATAAACGTTTTGAAGCGGTTATCGATTCTGAAAAAGAATATGGATTACCGTTCGGATTATTGGGCGAAGGAAACTCTGTACAAGAGTGTATAGAAGACTTCTATGAGTCGGCGGCTGAAATGAAAGCGCTTTACACCGCAGAAGGAAAGGAGTTCCCTGATGATTGGGAGTTTACGTTTAAATATGATGCTGCTTCGTTTTTAGCCCATTATTCGGATATGCTTTCGTTGTCGGGATTGGAAAAAATTACCGGCATCAACCAACGCCAGCTAAGCCATTATTTGAACGGCGTGAAAAAGCCCCGCCCTGAAACGATTAAGAAAATAGAGACCGCAATTCATCGTTTTGCCAATGAATTGAGTCAAGTGAATTTTGTTTGATACAGGAAGTAGCGCACGGACAACACACCATCGTCCATCGCTCACGCGGGAAAGGTATACCGCAACAAGAACCAGGCAGCGGCGGCAAACACCGCAATAACGAGCGCTATCGCCAGGCCCTGGCTTAAGAGCCGCCGCCGGCGCCGCGGGTCGGACGGGTCGTAGTGCGGATTAGGCAATTGCTTTCCGCACGACAAACAATAAAGTCTCTTTTCATCTTTCACCTCAAGCTTATAATATACTTCCGCTCCGCAATGAGGACATGTGGTGGAGTAGATTCTGTCGTCTTTCGCCTCTTCCGGCTGCCGCCGCGGACGGAATGCATTTTCATCGTGATTCATCGTTACAAATGTTTATTTCCGGGCCGTTCCCCAAGTCCGGTAATATACAAAAAAGAGGCGTGAGAACTGTTAGCCATATCACAAACTTGAGGACCTCGACTTCCCACACCAAATGATAGACAACAGCCCCACGCCAACGAAGGCGCGGAGCATTTATAGCTATCATCCTTGATGTTGAGAAACTGTCGAGGTTTTCAAGTAAGGACAATACCAAAAACGCTTCCCGTTTTTTTAACGTAACAAAGGTATGCTTTTTTTGAGTAAAAACAGACTTTTTCATTCGAATTATGCCCTGTTTACCGTCAAACCGCTCCGGGCAGGCGGTTTGACGGATAAGAAACCGGCGATCTCCCCGCTTTACCCGTCAAGGGGGGGGAAGCCGTTAGACGTCAGGCGGGGGAAATTCTGCCGAATTGAATGTTTACGATGGTTTTGTTTCGAAAAGAAAGTCGTATCTTTGTATCCATTTTATTAAAAGAATTTAGAAACAAGACGTTATGAATTTTGTAGAAGAACTCCGTTGGAGAGGCATGATACAAGATATTATGCCCGGAACAGAAGAACTGTTATTAAAAGAGCGCACTTCCGGATACGTAGGAATCGATCCCACAGCGGACTCGTTGCATATCGGACACTTAGTGGGTGTGATGATACTCAAACATTTCCAAAGAGCCGGACATACGCCTATGGCATTGGTGGGCGGAGCTACCGGCATGATCGGCGACCCGTCGATGAAATCGGCCGAGCGGAAACTGCTCGATGAGGAAACGCTGCGACACAATCAGGAAGCGATTAAAGCGCAATTGGCGAAATTCCTCGATTTCGAGAGTAATATTCCCAACAAGGCTGTCTTAGTTAACAACTACGATTGGATGAAAGATTATTCTTTCCTGAATTTCATCCGTGATATCGGGAAGCATATCACCGTGAATTATATGATGGCGAAAGATTCCGTCAAAAAACGCCTGAGCGCCGAATCGAGCGAAGGAATGTCGTTTACGGAATTCTCCTATCAATTAATCCAGGGATACGATTTCGTACATTTATACCGGGAAAAGAACTGCCGCCTGCAAATGGGCGGTTCCGACCAATGGGGAAATATTACGACCGGAGCGGAATTGATCCGGCGCATCGAAGGCGGAGAGGCTTTCGGACTGGTTTGCCCGTTGATTACCAAAGCCGACGGGGGCAAATTCGGCAAAACCGAGAGCGGAAACGTCTGGCTCGACCGCCGTTATACATCGCCTTATAAATTTTATCAGTTTTGGTTGAATGTGAGCGACAGCGATGCCGAAAAATATATCAAAATCTTCACCGCGCTCAGCAAGGATGAAATCGAGGCCCTCGTGGCCGAACAACAGGCTGCCCCGCACTTACGCCCGCTACAGAAAAGGCTCGCGGAGGAAATAACCGTGATGGTACACTCGCGCGACGACTACGAGGCGGCGGTAAGCGCATCGGAAATTTTGTTCGGAAAAGCCACCTCGCAGCAATTACACGCCATCGACGAAGAGACATTCCTGCAAGTATTCGAAGGCGTACCGCAATTCCGCATCGACAAGCAGAAACTGCATGCCGGCATAAAGGCGGTGGATTTGCTGACGGAAGAGGCCGAGGTATTCCCTTCGAAAGGCGAAGCGCGCAAAACCATCCAGAGCGCAGGGGTGACCATCAATAAAGAAAAGGTGAACGCGTTTGATGAACCGATCGGCGAATCGCATCTGATCGCCGGCAAATATATCGTTGTGCAACGCGGCAAAAAGAACTATTTCTTGCTGATTGCCGATTAACGGGATTGCGAAACGTATTTTCCGGGGGTGTCGCGCCAAGCGCCCCCCGGCAAAAGAAAAACAAAAAAAGTACGGCCAACATTTGGCCAATTACAATTATTATTCTATTTTTGCACTGCTTTTCACGAAGCATAGAAGGATTGTCCCATGGTGTAATGGCAGCACATCTGATTTTGGTTCAGCCAGTCCAGGTTCGAATCCTAGTGGGACAACAGTATTACCTGAATAAATTGCATGAAAACCGGAGATCGGATTATATTTAACAATAATAATCCGATCTTTTTTTATTCCGCATTTTGCCAAAAAGCTATTCAAGCGTTTGATCATCGAGAGATGCATCGGGTGCATTGCTCTTCACCGACTGAATGCCGTTATTGCGCGAAGATTCCGACTCATACATTTCGCTGTTTCCAACAATCTGTCCGTTTTTCGCTTTCAGGTTGAAGAAAAACTTTCCGTTGCTGGAAGTCTTTTTCTCATACAAACTTTCGTCGTGCGAGTTTTTCCGTACCGACTCGACGCCTTTCATACAATTGACTTTGGTCGTGTATCCTTCACTGGATAGAATAACTTGACCGTTTCCGGCTTTCAAATTGAATTGAAACTCTCCGTTCTTTCTTTTGCTGATTACAAATTTTCCCATTTTCAAATGTAGTTTTTAGTAAATAAATGTGAGTAAATAAACTGATTGTTTAACATTTTTACGAGCGGATTGTTCACAGGAAAATCTACCCTGCGTCAGACGGACGGGAGGCGTCAAAATAATCATTCGTCTTTATTTCCAAAAAATGAGTATCTTCGTACATTATCTTGTACAATTCAATAATAAAATAGAATCATTATGATAGTCATTAGTCCTTCGGAGTTAAGAGCCCGACAAAAGAAATATTTTGATTTGGCAGAAACCGAACCGGTGGTCGTAAAGAGAGGTAAAAAGCTGATACATTTGGTTGTAAAAGAGCGGCTTATTACGGATGAAGATATAAAAAACAGTTTAACACGAGAAGAATTAATGCAGGGCGTTAGGGAAGATATAAAAAGAATCTACAGCGGTCAAAAATGAAAATCCTTTTTGCCCCTGATGTTCGTGAATATCTCAAGGAAGTATCTGAAATTCTTTATGAAAAAGAAAAGCGAAGCGTCCTCTTTTTTCAAAGAATGATCTCCGCTTTCCACAGTGTAATACCCCTAGCGCATTTTTATCGCTTTACCACAATGCCCAATGCTTCGAGCGACTGGTCATCCTTGAGTAGTATTTTAGCATATTTAATGAATTTACGGTATTCGGGGTCGAGTTCGTCAAACAACTTATCCCGGGCTTCGGTAGCTGCCTGTGCCTCGGAGACCTCTTTTTTCTGCCCTTCTTTCAAGGCTCGCAATGCGGCCACAGCGGCCAACGCAGCATCCACTTCCGTAGCCGGGACACCGGCATTGGGAATTTCTTCGAGCAACGCTGGCGTATTTTTTAGCTGTGTATAAAAACTCAGCACGATGTTCAACCAGTCTCCATACGCTTTCTTCACCCGCGCGTTCAGTCCTAATTGGACAAATACCTGCAGATTATCTTCAAAATAAATCTTCAACAAGCCGCGATGCTTCATATATTGATCGTGAATTTCTCCGCGTTTCTTGTTAAAGCTATCCGTTCCGGCATACTGTTCGCTCTGTTCCTTTTGTTGTTGCTGATTGAGTTGCAGGAGTGTTTCCACTTTTGCCAGATTCCCGTCGAGTTTCTCAGCGGTGTACCCTACCGGTTCCAGATGTGGTAAAATCGTCGGTAGTTTGCCATTGGTAAATGCAGTGTGTATTTTTTCGATGCGTTGTTCCATAGACATTCCACGTGTCTTTTTGTCTTTACTGTCGTCATGGGCAGTAGATGCAGATTCTTCTGTCATACTCTATCCATTTAATTGGTTAATATGAAGGCAAAATTAGAGACAAATTTTGACAAAAGCAATTTTACTTCAATTTATTTTGTAGTTTTGAAAAAATCATATAAGGAATGGAATTTCCGCGTGTTTTTTTCGCTCTTTGGTCCGTCCGAAACATTTCTCCACGCTTCCCAGCCATTTTTTAGCGTTTTCCTCCCATTTTCCGGCATTTCCCGGCCATTTTCCGATGTTTTCCTGCCATTTTCACACGCTTCCGAGACATTTTTAGGTGCTTCCCGGACATTTTTGCTTGCTTTTTATTCATTCCGGCATGCTCATAAAGCATTCCTGCAAAACTGGCCAAAGATTTCCACACACGCCCCGAAATTTTCTATAGAGGATATAAAACCAGCCTCCTATTATTTTATAATACACTTGACACACTCTCTTTCAAATTTTATTAATCATGCACGACAACACTATCAATAAAAACCGCGTAACAAATTTATTGTTACACGGTTTTTATTATCTGTCACACACATATGCTGCGTGTCACATTACTTAGGGTATATGGTTTCGTATTACTTACTTCGCACTTTCGTGGCTGAAATAAATACCATTTGCAAGTTGAGCTGTTCCTTTATAAGAGCTCTTTTTTGCAATAACGGTTAGGTGATCTCCCACTTTAATACCTTTGGCTTCTATCAAGCCTTTCCTATCGTCGCCAGTTGCACCATAACCCGGATAACAGCCATACACATAAATCTCGCTGTCGCCGTCTTTCAAATAAAGATTACCGTAGTCCTTACCGGTAATCGACGTAATTTCACCGGTCAGCATATAATAATCATGGTCGGAATCGGGTTTGGTCAACACCTCGGCAATAGTAGAAACAGTCACAGGAATAACGCTTTCCAAAACGGCACCGCCGACTTGCGGAGTACCTTTATATTCGGCGCGTTTTCCGACAATGGTGATGATGTCACCCACTTTCAGATTTTTTTCCCGGAAACCGTCAATACCATATACATAGGTTTCACCGGAGAAATCCCTAAGGTATAAATTACCATATGTAGAATTATCAATCTTGGTGATCACACCTGTCAGACGATATTGCGTGTCACTCACTGCAGCGGCGAGGAATTCAGCCACCGAAGCGTCCACAATCGCACCTGTTTGACTCAGTGTTGTTTCTGTTGTATACTCTTTTTTCCCGTCCGTGGTACGGAATATGATGGTTGTTCCACGGTCACCACCGGCATTAGCTGCCGCTTTGAATTTCACAACCACTTCTTCACCGGCCGATTCGACAGAAGAAATTGACAACCACGACTTGGCATCTTCCGGGATATCTACCGAGGCGCCCTGCCCTTTGCAGGTAAGGTATGCTGTAAACTCACCCCCTTCAATAGGAAGCACTTTGTTTTCAACAGAATCAACTTTTATCAGTGATTTGTTGATGCTGATCACCGTCACATCCACCAATTCAATCGTTGAACCGTAAGTGAGTTTCGGGCCCTGCACCGTTACTTCATCACCCACTTCAAGCCCCCAACTCAGGAAGTTTTGCTTTCCTCCCTTCGCATCAAGCGTGCCGTAGACGTAGAGCGTACCGGTTTCATCTGTCAAATACCAGTTACCATATTGAGTATTGGCAATAGCAGTGCAAACACCCGTCACACGGAACGTTTTTCCATCGGGTCCGGCATTCACGTCCGCCACAGTGGCCTCTTCGATCTTGGGTAAACCCTGGATAATATTGATTCGTTGTGTCTTTCCACTGCTGTGAATCAACACCTCGGCCGTACGGCCATTGAGGGTGGAGGGAGCAGAAAAAGTGAGTTCCGCTTCACCGGCGCTTCCTCTGGTGGAAGAGATCGTTAACCATTTAATCGAATCTTGAACAGTCGTGTCATTCTTCCATATAAGCACTTTCTCTGCGGTCCAACTATCCTGGGACGTCACAGTGATGGTCGCATCACCCCCTCCCTCGGGAATAGCCACGTATGACGACGACACCTGAATTTCTTGAAGCAACGTCACAGCGTCTTCTTCGTCGCAACTTGCCATCAAGGCAAGCGTTACAATGAATAATGGGAATAAATATTTTAGTTTCATTTCCTTTATATTTTAATTAGTTGAAAATATACTTGATGCCAATGGATGCATACCAGCACTGGCTCAAAGAGTAGCTTGGCGTGAATGTTTGGGTATCACCTTTGATGGAAGTGGGTGTAGAGAATGTAGCCACACCGTCGGCATCCACACTTTCATACTTGAGGATACGAGCCTCCGAACCAATTTCAGGATTCAGATATTTAGCCACCCCCCAGCTGGAATTGAAGAAGTTCATCACATTCTTGATATCAAAGCTAAGTTGCAATTTGTGTTGGTTATTGCCCGCATTGAGGACAAAATCGTGTTTGTAGCTAAAGTCGATACGGTGTACCCAGGGAGAGTAAACGCTGTAGGATTCGGCATACTTGCCCTGTCGGTTTTTCAAATAATCGTTGGCATGTACATAATCCATAAAACGGGTTTTGTCGTCTTCCGAAACAAACCGGAACTGATTGTTTGACACCTCTTCGTCAGTGGGGACATAGATTGCATCGTAGTTGTACCCGTCGTTATTCATATCGTTCACCGTCATGTAGGAGTAGTTCGCTCCACCGAGCCATCCTTCATAGATAATACTGTAATGATTGCCACTCTTGTCGTGGGCAGTAACCGAAGCCACCAAACGATCGGGTGTTGTGTACTGTGAATTGTGCAACTTGATATGGTTGGGGCCTTCTACTGTAGGAACATAAGTAAATGCAGATTCGGCATTCGATCCGGGCATACCGGTTACATCCTTGGCCACCGTGTGTGTATAGGCAGCCATCAGGCTGAGCCGTTCGGTCGGGTGCGCATTGAGGGTGATGTTGGCCGACCAGCCATAACCGCGGCTTGTATTTTCCAACACAAACGCCTTTGTGCCGGTACGATAACCATCGGGATAAATCGGGCGGTTGTCCACACCGTTGAAACGGGCAAAACCGCCTACATTGGGAATACTCCAGTCAGACATGGAGACACCGTTGATGGTTTTGTTGAAGATCCCTTCTACCGTAACCGAGGACGGAAACGGTGTCGGGAACGCATAGTCCACGGCAAGCGATGTTTTCCAGACCTGCGGCATTTTGAATTTTGAATCTACGGCCGAAATAGAGGAAGGCTCCGTACCTTCTTCAGGGGATATGGTGGTAGGATACCCCAACGAGGCCAGCTTGTCATAAAGAGCGGCGATACTAGCTTTACCGTTGGCATCCGTTACCAGGCCGCCGGCAAACTGTGTCATGTCAATAAATTTATTTCCTTTATCGCCCACCGTGAATGTCCCTTTGTAACCATCAAACACCTTGGTACTGGCATTTATTTGAGCTTGGTATTGCACCATTCCACCGTTGGTGGGCATATTGGTGAAGAATACAAGTGGTAAATTACCGGAGAAGAGGCCGGTTCCACCGCGAAGTTTCAGGCTGTTGTCTCCATACGCATCCCATACAAAACCTACACGGGGTGAGAAAATAACATTTGCCGAAGGCCATTTACCGGTATCGATATGACGACCGGAATAATCGATTTTATAAATCGCCTGATTCGTCATCAAATCTTTATTATTGAAGAAAAGCCCATCGATACGAAGGCCGTAGGAGAGTTTGAATTTTTCGCCGAGACTCCAGTCGTCTTGGGCGTAAACGCCGATTTTGTTCGTTCTCACACGAGCCGCAGGATTGCTTTCCCCGCCATAACCATACGTCAAGTTCACAATTTCCGGGGTTCCTCCGTTTAAGAAGTCGTCAAGACTTGTGTAGCGATAGTAACCGGTGCCGTTACGCATATAAGCATTATCGGCCATCTTATATTCATAGGCAATTCCTCCTACAACTTTGTGATTACCCAGGTAATAAGTCAATTCATCTTTAATGTTCCATACATTGTTGTGCACACCGTTATTCCATGTAAAAAGCTCATACCCCAAAGACATATAAGCTTGCCCATCTTTCAAAATGTCGATAAAAGGGAATTCTGCAGAATTCGTCCCCCGGATATCGTCAAGTTTCGAAAATGTTGCCAGGAACTGGTTGGAAAGGTTGTTGGACAACCGGCTGTTCAAGTCGAAAGAGAATGAATGAACGAGGTTATCCATCGAATACATTGAGTTGGCAAATGCCATGGAAGCTTGTGACAGGCGAGCCTCCGACACACGGGTGCCTCCATCCATGGAAGTGGCATTAGGAGAAATCCATGTAATATTTTTTGTGTAGTTATATCGCAAAGCCAGCCGATGTTGGTTTGTGATATTCCAATCCAAACGGGCAAGCATTTTGCGGGTGCTTTTATCTGCGGGGAAACTTGTATAAGATCCCGTTTCATATCCATATTCACTCCTCACAAAGTCGGAAACCCTCTGAAGGTCGCTTTCCGTTGTGCGGGAGATATAACTGTCCGGAATGGCCACACCATTTGTTGATGCTCTCCAACGATTGGCAACGGTGGGTATTTTAGCCATTTCAGCATTCACGAAGAAAAACAATTTGTTCTTGATAATGGGACCGCCCAGCGTGAAACCGTAGGTCGTGTTACGGTCTTTTTCACGCACATCTTCTTCGACCAGTTTGCCTTTGACGGCATTACCGCGCATGTTTTCATTCCAGTGATAAATGTAACCGCTGCCTTTGAAGGTATTCGTACCGGATTTTGTAATCGCGTTCACACCGCCGCCGATAAAGTTTGTTTGACGAACATCGTACGGTGCGATCACCACCTGCAATTCTTCGATTGCTTCAAGGGAGATGGGGCTACCTCCACCAGGCAGCGCATCACTCAGACCAAAGTTATTGTTGAAATTGGCTCCATCCACCGTAAAGTTTGCCGTACGGCCATCGGTACCGGCAAAGCTCATACCATTCCCTCCATAAGGTGAAAGGCGGGTAACATCTATAATACTACGGCTTACCGTAGGTAAATTGACGATCTGGCTGTTGGTGATATTCGTCACAGCTCCCGTTCTCTCCGTGGTAAATTTTGTGCGGGCTGCCGTTACGACAACTTCATCCAATGATGTTGCTTCTTCTGAGAGTACGACATTCAATACATAGTTTTCACCCAGGCTCAACGTTATGTTGCTTGTTGTGCTTGTACCATACCCAATGTATGAAATTTTCACGGAATAAGGTCCGCCTACACGCATTCCGTTTAGGTTGAAGCGTCCCTCCATATTGGTAACCGTTCCGTAAGTCGTTCCCGAAGGTTCGTGCGTGGCAATCACCGTTGCCCCGATAACCGCTTCTTGCCCGCCGGTGACCCGTCCGCTCATGCTGGAAGTGGTTACCTGAGCTTGCATAACTGTAACAATCATCAAAAAGAATGCTACCAGTAAAAATTTTAATTTTTTTATCATAAACTAATTTATTAAAGTTTGTAGATTAAAATGATCATACCATAACTGAAAATCTACACAAAAGTACAATAAAAAAAATCAAAACTTATTACATTTCCGTTACATTTTCAAAGTGAAGCGAAACCGTTTGATCATCATCAACCAACATGATAAACAATCTATTATGTTTAGAATAAAAAAACGCTCAAAAAATCATTTTACATAGGTATTAAGTTTCATTCACTTACACAGAGAAAGACAATAGGTTAACAAAATAATATCCAAGCTACATAAAATTATAAAAATCAATAGTAGAAAAATTCTACAAAGCCTCTCTTCTATATAATAAAAAAGATGTGCAACCCATATAGAACAGGCTGCACATCAATCTTTAAATATGTACGATAATGGCAATGAATTACATCATGCCGCCCATTCCGCCGCCGCCCATAGGCATTTGCGGAGCAGGATTGTCTTCCTTCTTGTCGGTGATGACACATTCGGTAGTCAGGAACATGCCGGCGATGGAAGCCGCATTTTCCAATGCAACGCGTGTCACTTTGGCAGGATCGATCACACCCGTTTCATACAGGTTCTCGAACTGGTCGTTACGGGCATTGTATCCGTAGTCCGCTTTTCCTTCGCGAACTTTCTGCACAATCACGGCGCCTTCTTTGCCACTGTTGGCGACAATCTGGCGAAGGGGCTCTTCGATAGCACGTTTGACGATTTCGATACCGGTGGTTTCGTCTTCGTTCGCGCCTTTCAACCCTTCCAACGCTTCGATGGCGCGGATGTAAGCCACACCGCCGCCCGGAACGGTTCCTTCTTCAACCGCTGCACGGGTTGCGGAAAGCGCATCGTCCACACGGTCTTTCTTTTCTTTCATTTCCACTTCCGAAGGAGCGCCTACATACAATACGGCTACCCCGCCCGAAAGTTTCGCCAACCGTTCCTGCAATTTCTCGCGGTCGTAATCGGACGTTGTTTTTTCTATTTGAGCGCGGATTTGTGCGACACGATTGTGGATGGTTTCTTTATCGCCCACCCCGTTTACGATCGTCGTGGTATCTTTGTCGATAGTCACTTTTTCGGCGCTACCCAACATATCGAGCGTTGCATGTTCGAGCGTCAGGCCTTTTTCTTCCGAAATCACCGTACCGCCCGTCAAGATGGCGATATCTTCCAGCATTTCTTTACGGCGGTCGCCGAATCCGGGAGCTTTCACAGCCGCAATCTTCAACGATCCGCGCAGACGGTTTACAACCAGGGTCGTAAGCGCTTCCGAATCGATATCTTCTGCGATAATCAACAGCGGTTTGCCGGTTTGAACGCTCTTCTCGAGGATGGGAAGAAGATCTTTGATAGCCGATATTTTTTTATCGTGGATAAGAATCTGCGGATTTTCGAATTCCACCTGCATGCTTTCGGTATCGGTCACGAAATAAGGAGAGATATATCCGCGATCGAACTGCATCCCTTCTACGACATCTACATACGTATCGGTACCTTTGGCTTCTTCGACGGTAATCACGCCTTCTTTGCTGACTTTTTGCATGGCTTCGGCAATGAGTTTACCGATGGTTTCATCGCCATTCGCCGAGATCTTGGCCACATTTTCGATTTTCTTCAAATCGTTGCCGACTTCTACAGCCTGGCTTCTGAGGTTTTCCACCACTTTGGCCACGGCAATGTCTATTCCGCGCTTCAAATCCATCGGATTAGCGCCGGCGGTTACGTTCTTCAATCCTACCCTGATGATGGATTGAGCCAGCAAGGTAGCGGTGGTTGTTCCGTCGCCTGCATCGTCATTGGTTTTGGTAGCCACTTCCTTTACCAGTTGGGCGCCCATGTTTTGGAAGGGATCCTCCAATTCTATTTCTTTTGCCACGGTCACCCCGTCTTTCGTAATTTGGGGAGCGCCGTATTTTTTGTCGATGATCACATTGCGGCCTTTAGGGCCCAAAGTTACTTTTACTGCATCCGCCAACGCGTCCACTCCTTCTTTGAGTAAATCGCGGGCATCCATTTCAAATTTAATTTCTTTTGCCATAGTTATACTTTTTCTTTTTTTCTGTTTGTTATCCGATAATAGCTAAAATGTCAGACTGGCGCATGATGAGGTATTTTTCACCATCAAGTTCGATTTCCGTTCCGGCATATTTCCCGTAAAGAACGTGGTCTCCGGGTTTCACGACTATTTCTTCGTCTTTAGTACCTTTTCCGGCCGAAATAACTTCGCCTTTCAATGGTTTTTCTTTCGCTGTATCGGGAATAATAATTCCGCTTACTGTTTTTTCTTCCGCAGCGGCCGGTTTTACCAACACTCTGTCTGCTAATGGTCTAATATTCATATCTCTAAAATTAATGATTAATTAATTGTTGTTTGTTATGTAGAAACTGTTTAAAATTGTTTCTTCGTTCGACACAATTCAAATAGCGAATTCTATGCCAAAAAAACAAATCCGCCGTTTTCCACCAAAAAAATTCTATTTGAAAGGGGAGACTGACAAAATTGCAGTCGTTGAAATTGCCAAGTCATTGGTGACACAATCGATCCATTTCTTTAGACGAATAAAAGAGAGTACAATTCTACTATATTAGTGGAAGAAGTTTCATTAAGAATTAGATCTATATCTATCCGAAACCAATAAAAACATTAATTTCATGTTAAATAATAAGATTAAATTGCATATGATATTTTTTATATGTTTCTTTGCTCCGCAAAGAAAAAATCATATTCAGATATTGTTTAATTAAATAAATTTGTGTTTTATGAAAAAGTTCTATTATTTTATACGGAAGAAGATGATACAGAAACCTATACCTATAGTCAAAGCGTGACTTCTGAACTTGCAACTAATTTTGGTTTAAACGCAGGTATTACTGAAAAGATTGGTTTATCTTTTGGAAGCTCATCAAAGGAGAATATAACTTCGACCTATACATTGCAAAAAACGGTAGGATCTGATGAATTGGGAACAGTAGAAATTAATTTTCAAGATCCTGTATTAGTAGATGGCATAGACCCATTCATTTTTCCTATAACTGGGAAAAAATTGTATGAAGTGGGTAATCCCTATGTCAAAATGGCTATTATTCCAAAAAAAATATATTAATTAGAGAAGAGTATAAACTCGAGTTGCTTATGCGTATAGGAATATCTTTTTCTAATAAAGCTAAGCAATTCGAGTTAACTTAATAAATCTATTAAGACTACTTTATTATTAATGTCTATTAAATATTAGATATATGCATAATCTAATTAAAATCATTACTCTATCTTTTATTCTTGCCCTTTGGTCATGTTCTAAAGAGGAAAGAAATAATATATCTAATTCGCGATATTCGCTTATACAATTAGAAAGTAATATTCCATTGGATTTAAATTTTGATGGGGAAGATAATACAAATCTATTACTGGAAGTAAAAGAAGCTATTTCAAATATATTTTTATATAATAATGAGCAGCATTCCTTTATAGATATTATTTGGGTTGAACCTCAAATTAACAATAACTTATTAGCCCCTCTACCCTCTGTTTATAGTGATGATTTAACCATAAAATATCAACCCGTAAGCAGAAAATATTATTATAAATACGATAAAAATGAACACTCGATAAACATAACAAATCCTTTAGTCAGTGATTATACGCAGAATTACACATTTCAATTTCCCAAATACATAACAATGACGCATGGAGGAAAAGAATTATACTTTAAAACTCGACAGATGTTTTTAACTAAAAAAGGTATCGAGGACGTTGAATTAAACGTATCTTTCAAAGAAAATACAGACTAAAGACTATTGCAGTATGGCATTATACATCAATCATTTTTTCGTACCTTTGTGATCGCGACGTAGAAACGCAAAATTTTGCATCTCTACCCTATCATAAACCCATAAAATATGAAAGCTTTTATTTCCTGGAGCAGCGGCAAAGACTGCATGTATGCGATGCATCGTTTTTTAGCGGATGGCGGCAACGAAGTGTTTTGCTTGTTGAATATGTCGGATGCAAACAGCGACCGCTCCCGTTCGCATGGTATCAGGAACGAACTGATCCGCCGGCAATCCGAAAAAGTAAGAATCCCTCTTATCCAACAACCGACCACAAGAGCCGAATATGAAAAAGATTTGAAAGCCGTTATGGCCCATCTGAAAAAAGAGCACGCGGTCGATACCGGCGTATTCGGGGATATTTTCGTCAGGGAACACAAGACGTGGATCGAACGGGTATGCCACGATATGGATATCACGCCCGTATTTCCGCTCTGGGGAATGGATACGGAAGTGGTGATGAACGGCTTCCTGAAAGAAGGTTATAAATCCATCGTGATTTCGGTGCGCAAAAACAAGTTGCCGCCTTCTTTTCTGGGGCGCATTGTGGATGAGGCTTTCATAAACGACTTGCGCGCAATACCGGGAATGGATGTGTGCGGAGAGAACGGCGAATATCACACCTTTGTTTTCGACGGCCCGTCGCTTGCCGATGTGGTTCCTTTCGAAAAAGGGGAAATCACCGAAAATGAAACGCATCATTTTTTGCAATTAAGATAATAGAGGATAGAGGTTGGAGATTGGAGACCGGAGACCGATGACTGATGACTGGAGACCGATGACCGGAGACTCCAAACTGCCGGATGAAATAACGTGTAAAACTTTGAGTAATAAAAAACAATGAAATATGAAGTCAGTACATAGCAATAAAAAGTTTATTGTATCGATACTGTTTTTCGCATGGGTAACCCTCGCTTTCGGACAGGCGTCTTATTCGAAAATAATCTCGTTGGCGCCGTCCGTCACGCAAAGCTTGTATTATTTGGATGCGCAAGACAAACTGGTGGGATGCACGAGTTACTGTACGGCGGCTAAAAACGACCACAAACCGGTTGTCGCCTCTGCCGTAAAGGCGAATATCGAAAAAATCGTCAGCCTGAAACCCGACTTGGTCATCGCTTCGGGGCTTACGAGCCCGAAAGATTTGGAATTGCTGCGCAAAATGGGAATAAAAGTGGAAGTCTTCGCCTCTCCCCGCTCCTTTCAGGAAATCTGCGAACAATTCATCCTTCTGGGGAAATGGGTAGGGGCGGAACATCGGGCAAAAAAAACGGTATCGGAAAGTCAACAGAAAATACAACAGATTGCTCGACGCATCTCACGCCTCAACAAGCCGAAAATGTTTTTTCAAATCGGCGCCAACCCCTTGTTCACCGTCATACCCAACACGTTTATGAATGACTATATGACGTTGCTGGGGGGCGGGAATATTGCGAAGGGCCTCACACAAGGCGCCGTCACACGCGAGTTTGTAGTGGCCAAAAACCCCGATTATATCTTTATCGTCACGATGGGGATCGTCGGGGACGAAGAGATGAAGACCTGGAAGCGGTACACGAATCTGAAAGCGGTACGAGACAATCACGTCTACATCATCGACTCGGAAATCGCCTGCCAACCGACGCCCATCACGTTTGTCCAAACAATAGAGACAATGAATAAATTAATGACTGGAGATTAGAGGTTGGAGGTTGGAGACCGGCGACTGAAGACCGAAGACCGGCGACCGATGACCGGCGAGATTAGACATCAGACATCAGACATTCATAATGAAAAAGCTTGGATTGATACATATATATACCGGCGACGGTAAAGGCAAGACAACGGCTGCTGTCGGCTTGGCAACCCGCGCCTTGGGAAGCGGCTTTAAAGTGTGCTACTGCTCGTTCCATAAAGATCCCGCAAAATACGGGTATGCCGAAATGGAAAGCCTGAAAAAACTCGGGGCGACCGTGCTGAATTTCGCCATCGGGCATCCTCATCTCGACAAAAGCATCGACGAAGAACAAATAAAGAAGGAAGTGCCCGAAGCCATTCAAACGCTCCGGAACAAGCTGGCCGAAGAGTCGTTCGATTTACTGATTATGGACGAGATCCTGATCTCCGTCCGCGACCGCTATCTCGACGAATCGATCCTGCTGGACTTCATCAAAGACAAGCCGCAGGATACGGAACTCGTGTTAACGGGAAGGGCTGCCACCGAAAACGTCATGGCGCTGGCTGACTACGTCACATTCTGCAAAAAGCTGAAACATCCTTACGACCGTAAGATCCGCAGTAGGAAGGGAATTGAATATTGATAAAACGGCTACACGCCTTTTTGTCCTGACGCTTTTATTTTTGTCAAAAGGTAAAAAAGATATAACTTTGCTTTCGATACTTCATTTCGTTAGCAATTAATCATTCAAATAATTATGGATAATAATTTGGCTTCTTATATTTCAATCAACCCGGAAATCCGTTTTGGAAAACCGTGTATAAAAGGCACGCGGATAACCGTTACGGACATTCTTCAATGGCTTGCTTCGGGTATGTCTCATGAAGATATTCTCCATGATTACCCCAACCTCACAGAAATTCATATTCGTGCAGCATTACGCTTTGCGGCAGACAGAGATACTCTTATCAAAACAATTTCGATTGACAATGCGAATCCGGCTATTGCTTGACGCAAACTTATCACAGAAAATGCTTATCGTAACCAATGATGAAGACTTTTTGCATCTGTCCAGTACAAAAGGATTTCCGCCTAAAGTAATTTTATTACGTACGGGAAATCAAAACCGGAAATATATCGAACAATTAATCATAACCAATAAGTCGCAAATAGAATCATTTATTTACTCGACTGAATATGGTGTTTTAGAAATTATATAAATGGTTGTCATGGAGATCGCTTCCGGTAAAACAAGGATATAAAAATGCAGCAAGAACAAGGACGGTGGGCGATATATGTGCTTTTATTACTGGCGGCTTTGACCGGCGCGGCTCTATTGTCGCTGGGGATGGGCGAAATATCCATTCCTTTTGCCGATATCCCCCGCCTACTCGCCGACAAAGAAAGCACGGAGTATGGCGTGTTGGCCTATATCCGTATTCCGCGCACCTTGCTCGGCTTTGCCATCGGCGGAAGCCTGAGCCTTGCCGGAGCCATTCTGCAAGGCATTTACCGCAATCCGCTCGTCGAACCGTATACACTGGGTATTTCCGGCGGGGCTTCACTGGGCGTTACGTTTGCCATTGTGTCAGGCTTGCGCCTGCTCAACGTCCTGTTCCTCCCGCTGGCGGGATTCATCGGCGCCTTTGCAACCATCTTCCTGGTCTATACGCTCAGCTTGGGAAAAGGCGGCTTGAGCGTCAACCGGATGCTCCTTATCGGCGTAATGATCAGCTTTATTTCTTCCTCGCTGATGATGTTCCTGATGTCCGTGACTTCGGCCGAAAACATCCACGGCATCGTCTTCTGGATCATGGGCTCGCTCAACGAATCGAACAGCACGATGATCACGTTGATGGTTGTGCTTTCGGTGTTCTGCCTGCTCGTGTCGTATCTGTTCGTAATGCCCCTCAATGCCCTCCGGTTAGGCGAAGAAAAAGCCCGCCATTTAGGGTTCAACGCCAACGGCGTCATCCGTATCCTGTTCATCATCACCTCGCTCCTGACAGGCGCCTGCATATCGGTGGCGGGCATCATCGGTTTCGTGGGACTGGTCATTCCTCACATCGTCCGCCTTTGGGTGGGAACCGATTACCGGATATTATTAATCGCATCCTTCCTTAGCGGCAGCACGTTTCTGATCTTATGCGATGTACTGGCACGAACCATCATCGCACCTAACGAACTGCCTATCGGCGTGATTACCGGCATTGTGGGCGGCGTGGCATTTATTCTGTTGTTGAATAACACGAAACGGAAAGAACTAAAGGCAAGAAACGTTTGAACATACATCATACTTCACACATCATACTTTTTTATATGTCTTCTTTTCTCGATATACAAAACCTCTCTTGCGGATATGGCAACGGCTTCCGGACACACGACATCCGGCTGACGCTTGCCGAAGGATCGTTTGCCGGCATTATCGGCCCCAACGGATCGGGGAAAACCACCCTTTTCAGAGGAATATCCGGTTCTTTGCCGTTGAAAACAGGCCGCATCCTGCTTGAAGGGGAAGACCTGTCGACACTTTCCTGGCGCGAAAAAGCGCAAAAACTCGCCATCGTATCGCAGTTCTCGCAAATCGCCGACCTTACTGTGGAGGAATACGTATTGATGGGGCGGCTCCCTTTCCGGCGGCAGTTTCAGTTTTTCGACCGCAAAGAGGATATCGAGATCGCGCATCATTATATGCAACTTACCAACACCTACCGGCTGCGCCACAAGTCGATGGAGGAATTGAGCGGGGGTGAACAGCAAATGGCAAACATCGCCTCCGCCCTCTCGCAACACCCGCGATTGCTGCTGCTCGACGAACCGACCTCACACCTCGACATCACCCATCAAATGCAGTTCTTGAACCTGATACAACGCATGAACGAAGAAATGAAGCTGACCGTGATGATGATCGTGCACGACCTTTCGCTCGCGGCCGAATATTGCGATTTCCTGCTGATGATGAAAGACGGAACGACCTATTGCCAGGGCCTCCCCGAAGAGGTGCTTACTTACGAACATATCGAACACGTATATAACACGGTCGTCATTGTGAAAACCAATCCGGTATCGGGTAAGCCGGTCGTCTTCCCCGTCTCCGAACGGCGCCTGCGCGACGGCAATCAAGAGAAACCATAACCGGAAGCATCGACCGGTGTAACGCTCACGCTCATAAGTAATAATTATAAACAAATTCTTATTCCATGCGTTTGGATATGGACAAAAATTCATGTAATTTTGCAGGAAACTACTAAATTGCATTGTTTATGGAAACAAATTTGCCAATAGATAATATACTATTAAAAAAGGCGCATTCCATTGGAGGTCTAAAAACGCAAAAGGATACGGTGGAATTGGCGTTGGAAGAGTTTATTACAAAACGGGAAACGGAAAAAGTGATAAAAATGTTCCATACGGTCGATTACGCTTCCGATTATGACTATAAAAAATTGCGTGACCGAAAATGAGAGATGTATTGGTCGATACGTCCGTATGGTCTTTAGCTTTCAGGCGTAGCAAGCTCGGTGAAAGAGAATTTGCTGTAGCCAATGAGTTGGCATCATTAATACGAGAATTACGAATTGCTATCATCGGGCCTGTCAGACAGGAGTTATTGTCTGGAATTTCCGATCCGAATGTATTTGAGAACTTACGGAGGAGAATGACTGTTTTTACAGATTATGGGATTCAAACAGCAGATTTTGAATTAGCAGCCGAATATTCAAACCTTTGTAGAAAGAATGGTATACAAGGGTCACATACTGACTTTCTGATATGTGCAGTCGCCGCAAAAAAACAGATGGAAGATATTTACTGAAGATCATGATTTTCTAAGCTATCAGAAATATTTGCCAATTACACTGTATGAGTTTTAGATGGAAGAAATGCTTGACAAAGTGATAGGGGTAGAAGGAACTCACGAACGGGATGCATACGATACAGAAGTAAATTCTTTCCTAATAGGGGAATCCATTAAGCAGGCAA
>ENA-UOOK01000994-UOOK01000994.1-fermentation-metagenome-genome-assembly--contig:-NODE-994-length-38218-cov-22.977098_pt1 | contig 38218 bp, 29 predicted proteins | sample MGYA00245777_ERZ724023 | MGnify/ENA primary metagenome ERZ724023 (study PRJEB28704, sample SAMN03018312) | fermentation metagenome | biome: anthropogenic terrestrial biome; feature: soil; material...
ACATAGAGCCTGTATCGGCCCTCAAACAATTGGAAGGACGAATCGTTTCGTTGCACTTTAAGGATATTGCCCCTAAAGGAGAGGCCGGGACCCTGGAAGATGTGGTATGGGGAACAGGTGTCCTGAATGTAAAGAATATGATGCAGGAGCTCAAGCGGCAACATTTCAAGGGCTATTTTACGATAGAATATGAAGCCGACTGGGAAAACAATTTACCGCAGATAAAACAGTCGGTCGATTATTTCAATCAAGTAGTGGAAAATATATTTTAATTTCTAAAGACATGAGAAAAAAATACACAGTTTTGCGTGATTGGCATAAGAGTCAATTACCGACGTTACTCATATTAACGGTTATTTTCTTATTCACTCTTGGGGGATACGCCCAAACAAAGGTAAGTGGAAGAGTAATCGACTCAACAGGTGATGCTTTGATCGGTGTGAATGTAATTATAGAAAACATGCGACAAGGGACAACTACAAATGCAGAAGGAAAATTCAATCTGACAGTTCCTAACACGAATGCCGTGATCGAATTCTCATATGTTGGCTTTCAAACGCGGAAAATTTCACTTAACGGAAGAACGTATGTAGAAGTCATCTTGTCGGAAGACCCTGAAATACTCGATGAGGTGGTTGTAATTGGATATGGTGCTGTCAAAAAAAGAGACCTTACCGGTTCAGTGTCCTCTTTAAGGGGAGAAGATCTATTGAAAACAAATCCGGTAAGTGTTAATCATGGGTTACAAGGCAAATTAGCTGGAATTAATGTTTCGCAGGCCGATGGGGCACCGGGTGCTGGAGTTAACATTCAAATCCGTGGAGCGAATTCATTTACTACAAGTACAGAACCTTTATATATTGTAGATGGAATCCCTTTTTCCATGGGAGAAGCTCCTGCGACAGATTACGGAACCAAACAAACCAATAATCCGTTGAGTACTATCAGCCCGCAGGATATCCAATCCATTGAAGTTTTAAAAGATGCGTCTGCTACAGCGATTTATGGATCCAGAGGAGCTAACGGCGTAATTATCATTACCACTAAGTCTGGCAGTGAAGGAAAACCCACGGTGCAGTTCAGTTCTAATTTCAATATATCGAATCCTGTAAAAAGAATCGACGTTTTAAGTGCTGCCGAATATGCCGAATATCGCAATGAATTGACCATAAATGGATATTTGTATGACGGTAAAGAATGGGTCGACCCTAGTAACTTACCATATCCCATTCCAGGACGGTGGAGTGAGACAACACAACTGAACCCGGAAACCGGTCAAATGGAAGTCCTAAAAAGGGAATATTTGCCAAGCCCTGACGATTTTCGCAAAGGGTATGACCGAAATGGAGATGGAACTTTATTTTATGGAACGAATTGGCAAGACGAGATTTTCCATACCGCATTGAGTAAAGATTACAATCTGACCGTATCCGGTGGAGACAAAAACGGTTCTTATATGTATTCCGGCGGATATCTGGATCAACAGGGCGTTATTGTAAATTCTTATTATAAACGCTATACCGCACGTGCAAACAACTCACGTAAAATTAATGAATTTCTACAAATTGGTTCAAATCTTAGTCTTACGAAATCAGACAATCGTTTTGCCCGCACCAATAGTGAAAATTATGGTGTGATCGCTTCCGCGATCTCCTTTAATCCCACCCGCCCGGTTTTCGATCCAGAAGCAGACTCCGGCTTTTCTGAGGATTTTGCATCAGGATTAGCCAATCCCTATTTGACGGTACAAACGGAAAAAAATATATTGTCATCCCTTTCTGTATTTACATCCGGATTTGCTGAAATTAAGTTTACCGATTGGTTGAAATTTCGTCAGAATCTGGGGTGCGGATATAGTTATGATGAACGTAATCAATATTATAATCGCTATACTGGAGCTGGACAATCACCGACCAATGGTTATGCTGTAAAATCTGATGGTACGTACGAAAGTTTAACAGAAGAATCAATGCTTACGTTCAACAAAAAGTTCAGAGATCATGCTTTGAATGCCGTGGCAGGCATGACTTATGAGAAAGTTACATGGAAAGGTAAATCCATGAATGCTAAAAATTTTCCAACTGATGATACGGAGGACAATGATATGAATGCAGCTATCGGAGATAAAGAGATCAGCAGTTACCGGGGAAAATCCCAGTTGATGTCATATCTATTCCGTATAAATTATAACCTATTGGATAGATATTTGATGACACTCTCCGTACGCCGTGATGGCTCCAGCCGCCTAGCCTTGAATCGTTGGAATAATTTCTATTCAGGAGCTATAGCTTGGCGTTTGTCTGATGAACCAATTATTAAAAATATGGGGTTCTTTGATAACCTCAAGTTTCGACTTAGTGCAGGACAAACGGGTAATCAAGGAGTTAATGCCTACGCCACACGGTCTAAGTTTGTCGCTTCCAATTATGTTTATGATGGAGTATTAAGCAGCGGTATGGCGGAAGAACGATTTGGAGGTCCTGCTGCTCCGGACTTAAAATGGGAAACGACGACTCAATATGACTTAGGACTAGATGCCGCATTTCTTAATAACAGAATAAATTTAATCTTCGATGTTTATTACAAGAAAACAACAGATCTGCTGCAATACAAATTGATTCCGATGAGTTCAGGATTCAGTGAAATTGCCACCAATTACGGAAACGTAATGAATAAAGGATTAGAGATAAGCGGAAACTTCATACCGGTAAAAACACATAGTGTCATGTGGGAGGTAGACGCGAATATTTCATTTAATAAAAATGAAATCAGCAACTTAAATGCCGACCAATTTTCAAATGTCGTCTGGGGTATGGAAAGTATATTTCTAAGAAGAAACGGACATCCAATTGGCACTTTATATGGTTATGTGGAAGATGGCTTTTATGATAATGAGGCAGAGGTTCGAGCTGATCCATATTACGCGAATGCAAGCGCTTCGAAAGTTAAAAGTATGGTTGGACAAATCAAGTATAAGAATATGGATGAGGATCCAGTGATTGATGATCGCGATAAAGCGATTATCGGCAATACCAATCCTGATTATCAGTATGGCTTAACCAATACCTTAACTTATAAAAACTGGACCTTCAGTTTCTTCTTGCAAGGAACCCATGGGAATGATATTTTAAATGCTAATTTACGGTCATTTGATCTCGTTGGAGGAAATAACATGCCAAAGTTTGTATGGGATACCCGTTGGACCTCGGAGAATAGGAATAATGCAAAATGGCCTCGTCCAGATAACACCTATACCCGTGCCTTGAAGGCTTCCGATCGTTATGTGGAAGACGGATCTTATCTTAGATGTAAGAATGTCAGTTTAAGCTATAGATGGACACAGCCGATAAAATACGTAACATCACTGAATATAACGGCAAGTGTTTCCAATCTGTTTACAATCACTAATTATGATTGGTACGACCCCGATGTTAACAGTTTTGGTAGTGATGCGTCCCGTAGAGGTGTGGATGTATCATCTTACCCTAGTGCTCGTACTTTCAACTTAGGTATTCAACTATCATTTTAAAGAAGTATCTGATTATGAAACTTATAAAAATATTTAACTATTTCATAGCAAGTTTGTTTTTGCTGACCGCTTGCGATCTGGAAGAGGAAACTTTTACATTTGTGTCCGGAGATGATGTCGCGGCTTCCGGTAGTTATGATCAACTTGTTTCGGGAGCTTTTCTTACCTTACATTTTCCTTTCGAGTGGGGAAATTACGCTGAATTGGTTAATTTCGATTGCGATTATCAGACTGGCCCCGGATGGGCGTTTGGGTCTATCGGTGCGGGTAATTTCTATAACTCTGGCTCTAACGACAATTTCTATAAATATTATAGCCAATCTGTTCATCGAGCTAATTATCACTATTATCTGGTAAACAAGATCTCCAATATCCCGGAAAAAACAAAGAATAACGCTTTGGGAGAATTACGATTTCTTAAGGCTTGGTCACAATTCCAATTAGTTCAACATTTTGGACCAATTCCTCTATTTAAAACTTCTATTTCAGAAGGTAATGACCCCGAACAGCCTAGGGCTTCCATAAAAGATGTATATGAACATATTATTGAAACATTAAAAGAAGCGGAAACGCTATTGGTTCCTCGTGCCGATTCGGAGTATAAAAAGGGACACGTATGTCGCGGGACAGCCAAGGCGTTGCTGGCTAAAGTTTATGCGACTATCGGTTCTGCTTCGATGGAAAACGGAAATATCACTGTAAAAGGAGGGCCGGGATCTAAAACTAATCCGGATGGTACGATTTCACGCTTGATGCCCGTCCCTATTACCCATGAAAAAGATCAAGTAGCGGGTTATGAAGAATTCGACTCACAAGAGTTTTATCGGTTGGCAAAAGAAAAAGCATGGGAAGTGATTCAAGAAGGAGAATTCGAACTGGCATCCAGTCAGCAAGAATTATGGAGCGCAGCTTATAAAAATGGTCCTGAATTTGAATTCTGCTTACAAACAATAGATGGAAATGGCACCCTTTATTATAATTTCGTTTCTAAGGACTTTTTAGGCTATTCAAATCCTGTATATAACGGCGAATGGAGCAATGGGTTTAATGTACAAAGAGATCATTGGCTTCAAACGTTTGATGATTGGGATGACGAGCGTATCACCTGGGGCGTTTTGCATCGCATTCCTTACTATTATGATAAAAACACCGGCAAACTGCTTTACTATTTTTATCCTGAGCGTGATAGTGTATATGTGAGAAAAGGAGAGAATGGATATGATAAAACAGATGTAGTGGCCAATGGTGCACATATGTATGGTTCGAAGTTGATGAAATTCTCAGCAGTGTCTAACTATCCTCTGGATGGTAATCGTGCAGATTTTAATTGGCCTTACATGCGTTATGCAGAAACATTATTGATTTATGCAGAAGCGGACAATGAAGTCAATAATGGGCCTTCTTCTCAAGCATTGCAGACGGTAGACTTGTTGAACAAACGGAATAATAGTACCCTTTCTTCTGAGCGAAATAACAAAATTCCCTATACAAAAGAAACATTCCGCTCTTATATTTTAGAAGAACGCGCAAAAGAATTTGCAGCAGAAGGCATCCGTCGTACAGATTTGATTCGTTGGGGCATTTATCTCCAAGTAATGAATGCTATCGGAACAAATGATGAAAATGAGATCGTGAAAAGACGGGAACAAAAACATTTACTGTTACCGCTCCCGTTGGATGAGGTCAATGCGAATCCTTATATTGAAACGAATAATCCAGGTTGGTAATGCTATTTATAAACAACTTTAATGAAAAAATAAGATGAAAAGTATGATTAGTTTTAAAAATATATGCTTGACCGGGATATTATTTTTTATAATCTCCTTATCCGCATGTTCGGATGAAAATAATGACATAAAGCCAATAACACTTACCAAGGTAACTTCCGTAACCGATTTGAATACCGGTATTACAGAAGCTGCTTTAGGAGATTTTATTGCAATTCACGGCTCTGGATTGGATATTCATAATATTGATTCTGTTTTAATAAATGACGTAAAAGTAGATTTATTAGAGGTTTATACCGAAAATGATATTTTATATCTAAAAATTCCAGTAAAATTAGCTATCAATTTAACAGATAAAATCTACATCTATAATAAAACGGGATATCAAGAAATTCCGTTTAAAGCGGTTCCTCCTGCTCTATATTTAGAGCGTATGTTCAATGAATATACCAAACCCGGCGATACAATCATGATTTATGGCGATTTCTTCGAACTCTATGAAATAGACTCTTTGAATGCTGTTGTAGATTTTAACGGAAAAGTCTCTAAAGTAATAAGCTCAGCTAATAATTACCTTACTGCTCAAGTCCCTAAAGATGTAGACAAAAATATTAAGGTAAAGGTAAAAGGAATAAAATATGACGTTGAAGCATTCTGCCCCGGACGGTATTATGACAATGAATGCATGATTATGAATTTTGACGATTTAACACCAAGTAATCCAATTAACATTGTGACAAATCCGAACGATAAACAGCGTCTTAGTGGAAACTTTCTACGTATTGACGATAAATCCGAATATTCCGGGTGGTGGTATATTGCAGAAAAAAGTGGTGTACCTTTTACAGATGATATGCTTGATAATTTCCAGAATTATGTAATAAAGTGTGAGTTCAGAACGGCAAACCAATTCATAGAAGGAAAGATTAGGTTCTGTAATTATCTGTTTTGGGATGCAAGTCCTATGGAATGGATACCGAGTGATTTCGTCTTTCAGAATTTCAACAGATGGGAAACGGTTACGTTACCTTTTGTTGTGAACCGTTCTACAACTTATCCGGAAAATATGTATTACCAATCTTTCAATATGCGTCTTGAAATTGATCCAAATATTGCCCGTAATTTTTCATTTGACAATATCCGCATATCTAAAAAAGGAAGCTAATTTGATTTATAAACGACCTTTCATTAGACAGTTGTTATAATAATTGAAAAAATATAATAACTGTCTTTTTTAAGATAATCAAATACAAAAATGTTTGTTCGACTATCAGTGGTTGGTATATTGAGTCAAGCCTCCACGATAAGGATTTTTCATATTTCGAAATAATTACAATTGTTTTATCAAAATACAGAATTGAAGGATTTATCCAAAATGAAGCAAGAATTAATTAAAACGACTATTATATTACTATTGGTTTTTATACCCATTATTTTAAATTCTCAAACGGCAATGGCAACACATGTTGGTTGCATGAATCGTTGCGCTGTCCGCTCATTCTTGGTTAACGAAACATTTGAAGGCTCTTTTATTTTTCCTATTACGGAAGATTATAATTGGACAAAATGGAGCGAAAGCAATATTATAAAAGTGTCCCTGAATAAGGAAATGCAAAAACTATCGTTGATATATATACCGAAAACAATGAGAATATGAGTGTTGATGAAAATAAGGTAGTCCTCGACTATATTAAATTAATAAAAATATGAAACTAAAATTACGGATAAAATCTTTAGAATTTATTCTTCTTTTTGTAGCATTGATTTTGTCAAAAAATGTCTATCCCCAAACAATATTAAAATTCAATAAGGACAGATTCCGAATTATGCAATTCACCGATCTGCATTGGACAAGTGGAAAGGAATATAAGGAGTATAATGACAGTACTGTTTTTCTTATGGAAAATTTGATTAGAATGGAACAGCCTGATCTAGTCATTATAACAGGAGATATCGTTATATCTAAGGGTGCTCTCGAAGGATGGAAACAAATTATCCAGCCGATGATCCATACGAAAACTCCTTTTGCAGTGACTTTCGGTAATCATGATGTAGAAGCGGATATGAGCAAATCTCAAGTAATGGAATTTCTGAAGAATACGCCCTACAATATGACTTATGATGCTGATAAAGATATTGATGGGTACGGAAATTGCACATTGAGAATCGGTTCGTCCGACGATGAGAAAAATGATAATTGGATCATCTATTTGTTCGATTCTCATTCGTATCCGGAGGATAAAACGCTCGGGACGTATGATTGGATAAAAAACAGTCAGATCCAATGGTATCGGCAGCAAAGCAAAACAGTCACCCGAAAGAACGGAAAAATCGTACCTTCGCTCGCTTTTTTCCATATCCCTACTCCCGAATATGAAATAGCCAGGCATCTTGATTATACATTGGGAAATAAAAGCGAACAAGTCTGTTCTCCTGTTTTAAACAGCGGATTGATCACTTCTTTCATCGAAAATAAAGATGTGATGGGAACATTTGTGGGACATGATCATAACAACGATTATATCGTCGCTCCCGAAGGAAAGATTTGTTTGGCATATGGCAGAAAAACAGGTTACGTTTCTGCATATAAGGAAATACTTGAAAGAGGCGCTCGCGTTATTGATCTCTATGAAAATGAAAGGAGATTCGATACGTATATCCGAACGCTGTCAGGAAAATTCTTTGATTATACCTTCGAACAAAAACTAACGGCTGATAATTATCCCACTTCTCAAGGAACTTTCATCCACGACCATTTAGTCGCTAACTGGAACGATGCACAATGGCAAAAAGAATTGAAAGCATTAAAAGAAGCCGGCATGCAGTATCTTATTTTCGGACCGACTTTACACACCGGAAAAGATAATGTGATAAAAAGCCCCTATCCGAGCAACTTAACAACAAAGAAAAATGCCGAAAAGGATTTAGTCGAAATGTGTCTTCGCAATACTCAAAAAGCTGGTTTAAAGGTTTTCTTAGGACTGAACTTCCATGAAAGATGGTGGGAAGGAAATTATGACGAAGACTGGCTCTTACAACAAATGGAGATAGGTAATCGAGTTGCAGATGAATTGATTGAAAAATATAAAAAGCGCTATGGAAAAACGATGTACGGTTGGTATTGGGTATGGGAGGTAGCCAATATCGACCAATTATCTCAAAAAGAATATAAAGATGCTCTTGTAAATGCTTTAAATATTAACTTGAAGCATCTGCATGCCGTCAGTCCTGACATGCCTTTTATGTTATGTCCTTTTATGAATTACCGTATAGGAACGGCAAAAGAATACGCTCAATTATGGGAATATGTCTTTTCAAAAGCACACTTTCAATCCGGAGATATTTTTGCTCCACAAGATTGCGTAGGCGCCGGAGGGTTAAACAAGGAAATGATCCCCGAATGGTTTGGGGAATTAAATCACGCGGTGAATACAAAACCCGGCCTTTTATTCTGGTCTGATGCGGAAACTTTTGATCAACAATTTTGGGTTCCTGCTCCATTAAATCGATTTGTAGAACAAATGCGACTGGCAAGTCCCTATGTAAGCAAAATCATCACTTTCGCTTATAGTCATTATTATAGCCCGAATATTGTGAACGAACAATATCACAAGGCTTACTTACAGTATTTCAAGAATGGACAACTTCCCGACATACTTCCGCCACCCGCAGTATCAGAGATAATTGTCAAAACGGAAAGAGAGGACACTTATCTGGAATGGAAGGCGCCTGATGATACCTCAACGATTACCGGATATTATATCTACCGAGACGGAGAATTAATCGGGAACAGACCATTGGACAGTAAGAATAAATATAAAAACGAATTTATCGATAAAAAAAGCATGAAAGGCCGGAAACATTTGTATGAAATTTCCGCCTATAATTGCATGGGAGGCGAATCAGCCAAACTCAATGCGCAAGATGCTACTAACTAAAATTATAAAAAAAGAATTTATGAAAAAACAAGTATTGGCAGCTATTTTTATCGCCATTCTATTAGGTGCAGAAGTGGCTTGTTCTTCCACAGAGAAAAGGAATAAAAATCAACGGATCCCTGATACCGTCACATTAACGAAAGAAACACTGAAAGATAAAATAAAAGGCGGATGGGCAGGAAAAACAATCGGTTGTACCTATGGAGGCCCCGTCGAGTTTCTTTATAACGGAACAATGATTCAGGATTACGTACCCATTATTTGGAATAAAGACAGAGTGAAATGGTATTATGACAATTTCCCGGGCTTATATGATGATATATACGTGAACCTCACATTTGTAGAAGTTTTTGAGCGTTTGGGATTAGAAGCTCCGGCAGATTCTTTTGCGATTGCATTCGCACATGCTCCGTATCCGCTATGGCATGCCAATCAGGCCGCGCGCTACAATATCTTGCAAGGGCTGAGGCCTCCCGAATCCGGCCATTGGTTGAATAATCCCCATGCGGATGATATCGATTTTCAAATTGAGGCCGATTTTGCCGGATTAATGTCTCCGGGAATGCCCAATACGGCTTCTCAGATTACTGATAAGACAGGACATATCATGAATCACGGAGACGGATGGTATGGCGGCGTATTTGTAGCCGCTTTATACTCATTGGCTTTTATTTCGGACGATATGGAATTTGTCGTGAAAGAAGCATTAAAAACGATTCCTCCAGAAAGTTCTTTTTATCAATGCGTGAATGACGCAATCAGTTGGTACGAGGAATTTCCGGACGATTGGAAAAGAAATTGGTTCGAATGTGAAAAGAAATGGAGTTCGGAGATAGGATGTCCCGACGGCGTATTTGTTCCTTTTAATATTGATGCCAAAATTAACAGCGCTTATGTGGCAATAGGCCTTTTGTACGGAAAGAAAGATTTTTTTAAAACGATTGATATCGCAGCTCGTTGCGGACAGGACTCTGATTGCAATGCGGCGACTGTTGCAGGCGTATTGGGTACAATGATAGGCTATAGCCAAATCCCCGAAAAATGGAAAGAAAGTTTATACGAAATAGAAGACCGGGACTTTGAATATACCGATATTTCATTGAATGATATCTACGAAATCGGTTTTAAACATGCATTACTTGTCGTAGAACAACAAGAAGGCAAAACAGATGGAGATCAAGTCATAATCAATTGTCAGCAACCGACTGCGGTAGCTTATGAAAAATCATTCGAAGGACATTTTCCTATAGAGAAAAAACCCGTTAACCAAACCATTTCGGAAGGCTTCAGTGTGAATTTCGAGGGAATCGGAATCGTTTTAAAAGGATCGGTGCAATGTGCCGATGCTAACTATATTGCACAAGTGGAAATGTACATAGATAATGTATTGGCCGAGACAGCTGAACTACCGGTATCGTCGTCGAATGCACGCCGGGTTGATTTATTCTGGCAATATCAATTACCGATGGGTGAACATACCCTCACATTCAAATGGCTCAATCCGAGATCCGATGCTCAGGTTACCGCAACGGAAGCGATAATCTATTCAAATAACCCCTCCAGATAAACATTCAAATACGAGAATAAACAGATATATGCAAAAAATATTAGTTGTAGGAAGTTCCAATATTGATTTAGTAATTCACACGAAAAAACTACCCAAGCCCGGTGAAACGGTAATAGGCAACAAGTTTCTTAAAAATCCCGGAGGAAAAGGCGCTAATCAAGCTGTTGCAGCGGCGCGTTTAGGAGGGCAGGTCGCTTTTATTACGAAAGTGGGAAATGACGATTTCGGGAAAGAACTTACAGCGTTGTATCAGAAAGAAGGGATTGATTGCCAAGGGGTATTGATGAATAACTCTTCGTCAACCGGCGTAGCTCTAATTAATGTCGACAAACAGGGCGAGAATTCGATTACAGTGGCTTCCGGAGCCAACAAGCATTTATCAGTGGAAGATATCATGAACTTGTCATCTTTAATAGATGAGAGCGATATTATATTAATGCAATTGGAAGTTCCAATTGAAACAGTAGAGTATATTATCGACTATGCCGGAAACAGCGGGAAAAAAATCATTCTTAATCCGGCACCCGCTCATCAGATATCCGATAAAGCCCTGCCTAAACTTTTTGCTATCACCCCGAATGAAACTGAAATCGAATACCTGACCGGGATTCGTGTTCAAAGCGAAGAATCGGCGGCACAGGGAGCCGCTACGATGATAAAAAAAGGAGTGGAAAATGTTATTATTACCCTTGGGGCAAAAGGCGCTTATTTTATGAATGAAAATGAGCATTTATTAATTCCGGCTCCAAAAGTGAAAGCAATTGATACGACTGCTGCCGGAGATATATTCAACGGAGCATTCGTTGTTGCATTAGCCAACGGCAAAAGTATAAAAGAATCCGTTGAATATGCTTGCCTAGTAAGCAGCCTTTCGGTTACGCGGTTGGGTGCACAAAACTCTGCACCTTATCAACACGAAATTGAAAATATAATAGGAAAAGAGCATTCAAAGTAAACCAAATGTATTAATCTAAAATAAATCATATGTTTATCGTACAAAATTATCCGTTCGCCGTGTTGCTTTGCGTTATCACCATGCTATGCTGGGGATCGTGGGGCAATACGCAGAAATTAGCCGCCAAAACGTGGCGGTACGAATTGTTCTATTGGGACTATGTCATCGGTATCGTACTGCTCTCGCTCATCTCCGGGTTTACGTTAGGAACCTTCGGAGACCAGGGTCGTAGCTTTACCGACGATATTGTCCAGGTTAGCTCCAATAATTTTTGGAGTGCATTTCTGGGCGGCATTATTTTTAATGCTTCCAATATCTTGCTTTCCGCTTCGATATCACTTGCGGGAATGTCGGTCGCTTTTCCGATAGGCGTCGGACTCGCACTCGTATTAGGAGTATTCATCAATTACTTGGGCGCTCCCAAAGGTGACCCTGTTATTCTTTTTCTCGGCGTGGCCCTCATTGTCATTGCTGTCATATTGAATGGGATCGCTTCGGGGAAAAAGAGTTCGGGAACGGAGGAAAGCAAGACGAAAAAGAAGGGTATCATCATCGCCATTTGTGCGGGAATCCTCATGTCTTTCTTTTACCGGTTTGTCGCTTCGGCAATGGATTTGAATAATCTGGAGAATCCGACACCGGGCATGCTGACACCTTACGGCGCATTTTTTATCTTCTCGTTAGGTATTTTGGGCAGTAATTTTATCTTCAATACGTTTGTAATGAGGAAGCCCTTCTTGGGAGAACCGGTAAGTTATTCCCGGTACTTTAAAGGCAGTCTGAAAACACATTCGGTAGGAATACTCGGAGGGGTTATTTGGGGAATAGGGACATCACTCAGTTACATTGCGGCGGGAAAAGCCGGCCCGGCCATATCGTATGCTTTGGGACAAGGCGCGCCGATGATTGCCGCTTTATGGGGTGTATTTATATGGAAGGAATTTAAGGGATCGCCTAAGAGTGTCAATCAACTGCTTATCGGGATGTTTATTCTGTTTATTACCGGATTAGCATTGATTGTCGCCTCGGGCGGAAATTGAAAAGGATAGATAATGTATTGACAAAAAAAGCGTATGGACTTCGTTATCTATTCGAGTGCCATACGCTTTTTCTATTTATTTTAATAGAAAACGTTTTCGCCGCTACAGTTTTTCTATCGCATCCATAGAAAGATCCGTCAATCGGGCAATGACGCCAACCGAAAGACCTTCCGCTTTCATTTTTCGGGCAATTTCGATTTGCTTGTTCTCTTCACCTTCCTTTCGACCTTCTTTTTTAGCGGAATCAATCGTATTTACGTAGTCACGATAGACTTTAATGCTTTCGTCATACCTTTCACGCTCTTCCGTATCCAAAGAAGCTAAGTCCACCGTTTTTTCCAGTTTCTTAAAGACCTTCTTGTGATCTTTGAAAGGGATTGATTTTAATATTTCCATATTTTTAAGTGTATAAATCCATTTATCAAAATTCGTATCGCATTCGTCTTCCTGCTTAGTAAAAGAAGGAAGTTCGATGAAAATAAAACGCAATTTATCACTGAATTGTTCATGTGTTTCACGGTCGGCAAGGATAACATTTGTACGCAATTTATGCGGTATGCTGTTTAACCGGAAGTTCATAAAAAAGACTCCGTAAACCGCCTTAACATCAAAATGCCATTCTCCTCCTGCACTCCCTTGGCGGGTAATAATGTGGGAAAGATAAAAAAGCGCCCGTTCGCGAAAATAGGTTTGATAACCGTTCTGCATTTCCACAATGAAATTAGTTCCATTGCTGTCGGTACAGTAAATATCATAAATTGCACCACGAAAGCCCTTAAACACCGGCAAAATCTCCTTATCCATGAAGGTAATGTCCGTTATTATTCTCTCATTTACCAAAAGATCATTCAGAAAATCGATCAACAAATCTTTGGTATCCTCTTGCCCGAAGATTCTTTTGAATCCCACATCAGAAAAAGGATTGATAAACCGTTCCATGTCTTCAGTATTTATATACAGCACAAAGATATGGCTTTCCCATATCTTTTCCAATTTAATATTATCCTTTTAGGTACCTTAATGTTCGGGGTTAACCTCTTCTTCATTTTCATCCTCTTCTTCCTCCCACTCCACGGGCGGTTTCTGCGGGCCGTGACGGCGGAAGACAAACGCAATAATAAGCCCTGCAAACGCTCCGGAAAGATGCCCTTCCCACGACAAGTCGGCATCGACATATTCGGCAAACGGGAACATGCTCCAAACCATGCTTCCATAAATGAATGCAATGACCATCGATACGGCCACGAGTGGAATGTATTTACGGAAAAGACCGCTAAAGAAAAGAAAAAACACCAAGGCAAATACCAATCCGCTCGCGCCGACATGATAGGCTTGCCGGCCTATTAACCAGGTGAAAAATCCGCTTAACAACCACAGCGAAAGCAACGAACGAAAAGCGATTTTATTGTAAAAATAAAACAGGAACCCTATTAACAACAGCAACGGCAGCAGATTCGAAAACAAATGGGACACGGACGAATGTACAAAAGGTGAAAATACGATGCCCGGCAATCCCCTCACCTCCCGCGGAAGAATGCCTTGTTGAAAAATCCCGAGAGAAAGCCCTTCCACCCGGCTCATTAAAAAAGCCAATCCGATAAGTACCACAATCACGATGGCCGGAAGCAACGCCAGCCACATCCGCTTTTTATCGATGTCTATTCCCGAAGATTGATGCATGCTATCCATACGCCCCTTACTTTTTATCCGGCTATATTCATCCGCCAACCCTCAAAAGCGGTTAGACGGACCGGATATCCCTATTTTACGCTATTTCCAAAACAAAAATACGAATAAATACGTTTTATTCCTACACAAGAAGTAAAATGTGAAATTATCGGAATTTTATTTGTGCAATAATTTCTTAATTGCTACCTTGCGGAAACATTTGATATTACACACATGAATTACTAATTCCATTTAGCGATGAGTTATCTGAAATTCGATAAAGATCTGATGATCAATCTGGAGTACTCCCTTTACCGAAACGTATTGAGGACAAACCGCCGAGGCGCTTACCAAAACACCTCCATCTCCGGGTGTAACACCACCAAATACCAAGGACTCTTAGTCATGCCGGCGCCTTATTTAGATGACGAAAACCATCTGATTTTATCGTCGTTCGACGAAACGGTCATTCAGCATGGAGCGGAATTTAACTTGGGCATCCACAAATATTCGGGCGACAACTATAGTCCCAAAGGCCATAAATACATCCGGGAATTTAATTGCGACAGCGTTCCGAAAACCATCTATCGTGTGGGAGGGGTGGTCTTATCGAAAGAAATTATGTTCTCTTCGAAAGAAAACCGCCTCATGATCCGCTATACGCTGATGGACGCCCACTCGCCCACGACCATCCGCTTTAAGCCTTTTCTGGCTTTCCGCAAAGCTTCGGAACTGACCAAAGAAAACGATCAGGTCGACCGTTCTTATCGCGAGGTGGAAAACGGCATCAGTACCTGCATGTATCCGGGCTACCCCGAGTTGTTCATGCAGTTCACCAAGAAGCCCTCTTTTGTGTACCACCCCGACTGGTACCGGGGAATAGAATACTTACAGGATATGCAGATGGGTGACACTTACCAGGAAGACCTGTACGTGCCGGGGTATTTCGAGATGGATATTCAAAAAGACGAAGAGATTATTTTCTCTGCCGGAGATATATTCGTTGACACGGGCTCATTGAAAAAAGAATTCGATTTTGAGATTCACAAACGAACGCTGCGATCGAGTTTCTATAATTGCTTGAAAAATTCGAGCCATCAGTTTTATTATATTCCCAAAAACAACGAAAACTATCTGTTGGCGGGTTATCCATGGTTTAAAGTGCGGGCGCGCGACCAGTTTATTTCGCTTCCGGGATGCACCTTGTCGGTAGACCGCCCCGACGATTTCGAAAAGATTATGGATACGGCGATCCCGCATTTGGAAGACTTCATGCACGACCGCCCGCTGAAGAATAATATAAAGCAAATAGAAGACCCGGATGTGCTGCTGTGGGTAATCTGGGCTTTACAACAATATTGGAAAGAACGGAAAGAGCCTTTCCTGAATACATACGCGACCTTTTTGTTTTCGGCGATGGAATACCTTCGGGGGAGTATGCACCCCAATCTGGCGGTGGACGGAACAACCGGATTGGTTTCGACTTACGGCCGTGAAACGGCTGTCAGTTGGATGAATGCGACCATCGACGGCCGTCCCGTCGTTCCCCGTTCGGGATATTTGGTGGAATTTAACGCTTTGTGGTATAATGCGGTGATGTTTACGCATGAAATAGCCGAACAGACCAACAACCGTGCGCTGGCCGATACGCTCGAAGATGCGGGCGAGCAAATACGAAAATCGTTTTTGGACGTGTTTATGAACGATGCCGGCTATTTGTATGATTATGTCGACGGATATTATGCCGACTGGAGCGTACGCCCGAACATGATTTTTGCGGTTTCGCTCGACTATTCGCCGTTGGAAAGGCGTCAAAAGAAATCGGTGATTGACTATGTCACCAAGGAACTCCTGACTAACTGCGGGATACGTTCGTTAAGTCCCAAGAGCGAAAAGTTTCGTCCGCATTACACGGGCTCTATCGATGATAAGAAGTTGGCCTATTTCAACGGAATGGCTTTTCCTTGGCTGCTGGGGCCGTATATAGAGGCCTATCTGAAAGTCTTCCACATGAGCGGACTGTCGCTTGCCGATCGCATCATGGTGAATATGGAGGACGAAATGCAGAATGATTGCATCGGGAGCATCTCGGAGTTATACGATTCCAATCCGCCTTTTACGGGACGCGGCGGATACTCGTTCGCCATGAGCGTGGCGGAGTTGTTACGGGCGCAACGGCTTATGAAGAACGATGAGGGATGAGGGATGAACGATGAGGGATGAACGATGAGGGATGAACGATGAACGATTGTCTCCCGTCTTTAGACATTCGACATTCGATCTTAGACTTGTCATTTGTAATTTGTAATTTATAATTTGTCATTCGTAATTTGTCATTTGTCATTTGTAATTCGTAATTTGTATTTTGTCATTTGTAATTTGTAATTTGTAATTTGTAATTTGTAATTAATATAAAGGATGAGGGCATTAATGTTTGGTTGGGAATTTCCACCGCATATTTTGGGAGGACTTGGGACGGCCAGTTACGGGCTGACCAAGGGAATGGCGAAGCAAAACGATATGGAAATCCTTTTCGTAATCCCCAAACCGTGGGGCGACGAGGATCAGAGTTTCCTGACCATGATCGGCGCGAACAATACCCCCGTGGTTTGGCGCGACGTACCGTGGGAAACGGCCAAATCGAGGCTTGAAAAATGTATGGACCCGCAGGAGTACTATCATTTGCGCGATCATATTTATGCCGACTTCAACTATATGCACACTAACGAGCTGGGATGCATCGAGTTTTCGGGGCGTTATCCGAATAACATCCTGGAAGAAACCAATAATTATTCCATTGTCGCCGGTGTGATCGCCCGCACTTACTCGTTCGATGTAATCCACGCCCACGATTGGCTCACCTATCCGGCGGGACTGCATGCGAAGAGCGTTACGGGCAAACCGCTGGTCATCCACGTGCATGCGACGGAATTCGACCGTAGCCGGGGAAAACCCAATCCTGTGGTATACGGCATCGAAAAAGACGGCATGGACCACTGCGACCATATTATCTGCGTGAGCGACCTCACCCGCAAAACCGTCATCGAAAACTATCATCAACCTCACTGGAAAGTAACCACGGTACACAATGCCGTGGAACCTCTCAGCCCCGAAATAGAAGCCCTCGAAAGGCTTTCGGGCGTACCGGAGAAGGTGGTCACGTTCCTCGGGCGTATAACCATGCAAAAAGGCCCGGAGTTTTTTGTCGATGCCGCCACGCAGGTACTAAGCAAGACCGACCACATTCGTTTCGTCATGGCCGGCAGCGGCGACATGATGGATCAGATGATCCGGCTGGTGGCCGACCGCGGCATTGCCGGCAAATTTCACTTCACGGGTTTTTTGCGCGGCCGGCAAGTGTATGAAATGCTCAAATCGAGCGATGTATATGTCATGCCTTCGGTATCGGAGCCGTTCGGCATATCGCCGCTCGAAGCCATGCAATGCGGCGTGCCGAGCATTATATCGTATCAGTCGGGCTGCTCGGAAATTCTGCATAACGTGATAAAAACCAACTACTGGGACGTGGAGGCGATGGCCGATGCCATTTACTCGATATGCACCTATCCGGCCATGGCGGAGTACCTGAAAGTGGAAGGTAAAAAAGAAATTGATACGATAACGTGGGAAGATGCGGGACGCAAGGTACGCGAGGTGTACGACCGCGTCGTCCACTCTTAAAACGAAAACTAACACAACTCTATAACGAAGGATCAAATGAAAACGATTTGCTTTTATTTTCAGATACACCAGCCGTTCCGGTTAAAAAGATACCGTTTCTTCAATATCGGAAGAGACCATTATTACTACGATGATTATTCGAACGAGGACATCCTGCAACAGATAGCCGGCCGTTCCTATATCCCCGCCAACCGCATGCTGCTGGATCTCATCCGTCAATACAAAGGCAAGTTTAAGGTGGCGTTCTCCATATCGGGCGTCGCCCTCGAACAACTCGAAATTTACTCGCCCGAAGTGATCGACGGACTGCGTGAATTGGCCCGTACGGGAAATGTGGAATTTTTAACGGAGACCTACGCGCACTCGCTGGCGTCTTTGGCCGATCCCGAAGAATTCAAACAACAGGTGGCTATGCAGGCGGAACGCATCAAGATGCTCTTCGACCAAACGCCGACGGTTTTGCGCAACACCGAGTTGATTTATTCGGATGACATTGCCGATATGGCTTGCGAAATGGGTTACTCCAAAATGATTACCGAGGGCGCTAAGCATATTCTGGGATGGAAGAGCCCCAACTATCTTTATCAATCGCAAAACCGCCCCGAACTGAAACTGCTGTTGAAGAACTCGCGTTTCAGCGACGACATTACCTATCGTTTTTCCAATTATAACTGGAGCGAATATCCGTTGACGGCCGAAAAATTCATTTCGTGGATCGCCGATACCCCGCAGGAAGAACAGGTGATTAACTTATTTATGAATTACGAAACGCTGGGTAATCTGCAACCCTCGTATACGGGAATTTTCGAATTCATGAAGGCTTTGCCGCGATTTGCCTTCGATCAGGGAATCGGCTTCGCCACCCCATCGGAAATCATGGATGTGCATAAGCCGGTAGGGGCGATTAGCGTCCCGACGCCTATTTCGTGGACCGATGAGGAGCGCGACGTGGGCGCTTGGTTGGGCAACACCTTGCAGAAAGGCGCTTTTAAACTGCTTTACGACATTGCCGAACGCGTACGCCTTTGTACCGACCGCCGTTTGAAGCAGGATTGGCTCTACCTCCAATCGAGCGATCATTTCTATTATATGTCGACGAAGCATTTTTCGGGAGGCCACAGCAATTTCAGCCCCTACGAATCGCCCTATGATGCGTTTAACAACTACATGAACGTACTGAGTGATTTCATCGGCCGTATAAAGGCGCAATATCCCGACACCGTCGATAACGAAGAATTAAACTCGTTGCTGACGACCATCCGCAATCAGGAAATCGAAATCAAACGATTGGAATTGGAGCTGAAGAAGGTCATCGGCAGGAATGAAGAAAAGTTAGTCGTCAAACAAAAAGATAAATAATCATTTTTGCTTTCTGCCTTTTTCATCCCTCTCCGGGGAGTTCTTGGTTACTGGATTTCTTTTCTATTACCTTTGGAGAAAAAAGAAAAGGGCGGAAAGCTTTTTCAGGCTGTTCCGCGATAGGCAGATTCCCTGAATGCGTTTTTTTCGCTCTAAACCGGAAAAGGATGAAAAATAATGCACCGAATAGACTCCAATACAAAAGCGGGAAGTTTTGATGTGCCCGGTGTTGTTCCAAACAGACAATTGTAGGGGTTTTATACGTTGTGTTTTCATTCAAAACGATGATCGGGGACTTTCTTGAGTTCAACTTTTCTTCAAAAACGATGGTTTGGAACTTTCTTCAACTAAACTTTCCTCCAAAACGATGGTTTGGAACTTTCTTCAACTAAACTTTCCTCCAAAATGGTGTTTTGGAACTTTCTTCAACTAAATATTTCTCCAAAACGGTGTTTCGGAACTTTCTTCAACTAAATGTTTCCCCAAAACGGCGTTTTGAGACTTTCTTCAACTAAACTTTTCTCCAAAACGGCGTTTCGGAACTTTCTTCAATTAAATGTTTCTTCAAAAACGGCGTTTTGAGACTTTCTATCGTTCAATGTCGATCCAAACGGACGATACAGGACTTGTATGACATCGATTTTGATTCCGGCAAAAGACTTCGGTCAAAAACCTTTAGAAAGGCCACCATGGCAAAACGTTCGCCTTCGCCTCTTCGGGAACGATCCGGACGCCGATTTTAGCGATACCGGTAAGATATTTATCACTCATCAAATGGCGCACGCTTAATGCATACCGGCCGGCCGTGTCGAGGCGGACATTGTCGAGATACGGCACCGAGAGCTGATTCTCTCCCCCCACTCCACTACCGAGCCATTTGCCGTGTGCATCCGACAAGCGGATAGATACCGTATCGCTTTTCGTTGCCGCAAGCCCGAAATCAGGATCGATTCGTACCCATAGATCCTGGTACGGATATGAATTGGTATAGGTAATCTCGAGCGACACCGCATAGCGGGTGGACGGATTCACAGCGGGAGAGTCCACTTTGAAAACGACCGCGCTATCGCGGTTCCACTCATGCTGATCTATAAGATGGAAACGATAGTACACCTCCTCGCCCGGAGAACACGATGCAAGCAGCACCATCGTCGAAACCGTTACCGCTATGGCGGCGCCAAGGACACTCTTTCTCATGTTTTATTCGGGATTCTTCGGAGGACGGCGGATGTTCGGCCTTCTCGTATCGGACGAAGGATTGTCGGGCTTTTTATTACGCGGTTTACGCCGTCTTTTGGACGTTTTGCGCGACTCTTCATCGAAGCGCGTAATACTGTGATCGCCCAATACATCGCCGTTAAAATCCGTCTCTTTCGGTGCGGAAGACTTCGGCTCGGGATTGAGGTTATCGGGCTTGATGCCTTTTTTATTCAATTCAATGATCTCGGATACCCGGTCTTTGGAAACGGTCTCGAGATTGGCCGGATCGTTTTTAGCGGTAGAGTACATCATCGTGCCGGAAAAAATATCGGATTTGAAATGAAAATAATCCGACTCTTTCGTTTGCAACACAATCTCACGCGAAGGCAGGCTGCGTTGCGCTTCCACATAGGCATCGACTTCATAATTCATGCAACACTTCAGCTTTCCGCATTGTCCCGCGAGTTTTTGCGGGTTAATGGAAATGTCCTGACAACGTGCGGCCGATGTCGATACCGATACAAAGTTCGACATCCAGCTACTGCAACAGAATTCGCGCCCGCAGGGTCCGATGCCCCCTATGCGTCCGGCTTCCTGCCGCGCGCCGATCTGTTTCATCTCGATTTTCACCCGAAACTCGCCGGCAAACACTTTAATGAGTTCGCGAAAGTCCACACGGTCATCGGCGATGTAATAAAAAATGGCTTTATTGCCATCACCCTGAAACTCCACATCGCCTATTTTCATCTGCAAACCCAAAGCATCGGCAATCTCGCGCGAGCGGATCATCGTCTGCTGTTCGCGGGCCTTCGCCTGTTCGTACTTTTCCATATCCGACGCGCGCACCAGGCGGTACACCCGCTTAAGGCCGCCGTTACCGTCTTCGCGATAATTGTTCTTTTTCATTTGCAGCTCCACCAGTTTTCCGGTGAGCGTCACCATGCCTATATCATGGCCGGGGATCGCTTCGACCGCCACCATATCGCCCTGCGTCAATTCGATATGATTACTATTGATGTAATATCCTTTCCGGGTATTTTTGAACTGCACCTCCACCATATCGGTTGCGGACTGCATTTCGGGAAAGTCCTGAAGCCAATCGTACGTATGTAGTTTATTGGCGTGCGGCATGTAACCGAGAAGGCTTTTTAGCGGGCACTCTTCGGCGCAACTGCCGCCGGAACAGCAGCCGCCGGATTTCGGGAAAGACGCTTCGTCAGATATATGATAGTCGGGAAGATTACCTCCCGTTTGATTCGATAATAATTCTTTGTCCATAAATATTTATATATATCACATTCTCATCGCCCAAAAAGGCCGCGGGGAATGTTAATTTCAGTTTTTAGTTTTCAGTCGCCGGTCTCCGGACGCCGGTCTTTTCGTCATTGCGGGCTTGACCCGCAATCTCCCGATAACTATCGGGCATCGGCATAACTCATAACTCATACTTCATAACTCATACTTCATCCTTCATCCTTCATCCTTCATAACTCATCCTTCATAACTCATCCTTCTTTAGCAGCACCGTTACTTTCAAGCAAAGGTCGAGAAAAATAATTTTAGCATTGCCGTTTTGTTCAATTTGCCGGTAAGCCAATGAAAATTCATCGTAAAACGCTTCGATATTTTTTTCGTTGATAAAAGGGGCGAAACGTTGGCCGAACGCTTGCTCTTCGTAATCGAGATACACCATCTCCGGCTGGTGCAGGTTACTGATAAAATACTCGCGGAACATCGACAGGCTGTATTCGAGGAAACTCTTTTGCGTTTCACGTCCGGCAGAGGCCAGTTCCCCGGCAGTTTCCTTAATCAGTTTGATGTTTCTCGACACCGACGAACGCATCATTTTAACGAAAAGATCGAAAAAATGCCGCCGCTCGTCCGACGATTGAACGATTTCGATGGCGCGCGAAAAACTACCGTTGGCTATATGGGCGACCGCCTTGGCCGTATCCGGATCCAAAGCGAGCGTATGCCGTACGGCGCCCACCATATCGTCATATCCAATGGCGCGGACAGGCAACGGTTGGCAGCGCGACCGGATGGTCTGCAAGACATTCTCCGGATCGTCCGATACCAAAAGGAACACCGTATTGGCCGGCGGCTCTTCAATCATTTTGAGCAGTTTGTTCGCACAAGCCTCGTGCATTTTTTCCGGCAGCCACACAATCATCACCTTGTAGGTAGCTTCATATACTTTCAGGTTGAGCTTACGAATGATCTCGTCGCTCTCTTTGGCATAAATCACCCCTTGCGCATTCTGCGCATCGATAAAGCGAAGCCAGTCATTCAGATTGAAATAGGTGTTTTGCAACAAAAACTGACGCCACTGCGGCAGATATTCGTCACACACTTTCGATTTGATCACCGGAAAAACAAAATGCAGGTCAGGATGAGCCAGCTTGTCGAATTTCTGACACGACGGGCATTTGCCGCAAGCATCCTCTTCACCGCGATGTTCGCAGTTCAGGTATCGGGCGTAAGCGATGGCAAGCGGTAGCTTCCCCACCCCTTCCGGGCCGTAAAACAGCCGCGCATGCGGAACCAACCCCTGACGAACCGAATCGATCAGGTGCTTCTTAACGTCGCTTAACCCTATGATATCCCTGAAATACAATTACAAATTACAAATTAAAAATTACTAATTACTAATTACTAATGACTAATGACTAATGACTAATGACTAATGACTAATGACTAATGAAAAGTCTAAGGTCGAATGTCGAATGTCTAAAGACGGGAGACAATCGTTCATCGTTCATCGTTCATCCCTCATCGTTCATCCCTCATCCCTCATCCTTCATTCCTCATCCCTCATCTCTCATCCTTATTAATAGATTTCCTTCGCGACCTTATACACACTTTCGCTCGCCATCAACGAGTAGAAATGGATTCCCGGCACACCGCCGGCAATCAACTCTTTGCACTGAGCCGTACACCACTCGACCCCCACCTGCTTCGCCTCGTCATCGCTCTGGCATGTCCGCAAAGCCTTGGCAAGTTCCTCCGGAAGATCGGTTCGGAAAATGCGCGGTAACACCGTCAGTTGATTCTTCAAATGAATCGGCTTTATTCCCGGAACGATCGGCACGGTAATGCCTTCGGCGCGGCAACGATCGACAAACTCGAAGTATTTGCGGTTATCGAAAAACATCTGCGTGACCAAATAATCGGCTCCGTTTTGCACTTTCATTTTCGTATAAAACAGTTCCGACTCCATGTTGGGCGACTCTTCATGCTTTTCGGGATAACACGCCATGCCGTACGAGAACGGAATCTCCGGCGGCGTTAGCGACGAGCCGTCAAACGACACGCCCCGATTAAAATCATTCACCTGCTCCTGAAGTCCCGATGCATGCGGATGGCTGTCTAAGTTCCGTTGCAGCGCGTCGAGATTTTTAGTATCGCCGCGAAGCAACAGCAAGTCCGTCACACCCAAGAACGAAAGGTCGATGAGCGCATATTCGGTCTCCTCTTTCGAGAACCCTTGCGATATGATATGAGGAATCGCTTTGATGCCATATTTATTCTGTATGGCGGCGGCAATAGCCACCGATCCCGGACGTTTCCTCACCGATATTTTGCGATACACCCCTTCCGCATCTTCCTTATACATGCTTTCGCTGTGGTGCGTCGTAATATTGATATACTTCGGGTCGAACTCTTTCAACCAGTCAATCACCGCAAACACCTGCCGGATACTGTTTCCTTTCAGGGGCGGCAACAACTCGAACGAAAAAGTCGCCTTCGATGTTTCCTGAATTAAATCAATTACCTTCATAACAATTACTAATGACTAATTACTAATTACTAATTACTAATTACTAATTACTAATTACTAATGACTAATGACTAATGACTAATTACAAATGACAAATGACTAATGACCACTCACCGGTTTCCAATCTCCAACCTCCAATCTCCAACCTCTATTGAAATATCGCCCGGAAGATATCCATTCCATTGGCATACAGCACCAGCCCGATTAACAGAATCATGCCGGCTATCTGCGCATATTCCATGAATTTTTCGTTGGGTTTACGCCCCGAAATCATCTCAACAAGCAAGAACAGTACATGGCCTCCGTCTAAACCGGGGATGGGAAGGATATTCATAAAAGCCAATATCACCGACAGGAAGGCCGTCATCATCCAAAACGACTGCCAATGCCAGGTAGGCGGGAACAGGCTGCCGATGGCGCCAAAACCGCCCAACGACGAAGCGCCCTCTTTCGTGAACACATATTTGAATTGGGCGACATAATCTTTCAACGTTTCGATACCCAGCTTGATTCCTGCCGGGAACGATTCGAAAAAGCTGTACTCGCGCGTCACAATAGGGTAAATCTGCCCGGCGCTTTTGGCATAGAAACCCAATGCTCCGGCCGAATCGACCTGTACGGCGGCGGTTTGCAATGCTCCGGCACGATAATAATCGACCGTTATCTCTTTACTCTTATTGCTATCCAGCGCCGTTTTGAAGTCTATGAACGAAGGCGTGCTCACCCCGTTCACTCCCACCAGGCTATCGCCCGCAAGCAAGCCGCCCTTAGCCGCATTGCCTCCTTCCAGCGTCTCGTAGATAACCGGCGGCACCCGATAAGCGGCAAAACCTTCTTTATCTTTCAACAGTTGCTGCATCAGATCATCGGGAATATCCAATACCGTCTGTTTGCCGTCGCGCAAAACCGTCACTTTCTCGGCATCGGCGATATCAAGCAAGGTACGAACGCCAAAACGGTCGAGTACTTTATCATCGGCCGTCAATAAGATGTCGCCGTCACGGAAACCCGCACGCTGCGCAGCCTGGCTGAATTCCATCCCCTGCGACACATTCTTCAACGGCAGATAACTGTCGCCCCATGAGAACAGAACCATCGAATAAATAAAGAACGCCAGCAAAAGGTTGAATACCACGCCGGCAATCATCACCAAAAGACGTTGCCAGGAAGGCTTGCTGCGAAACTCCCACGGCTGCGGCGGCTGTTTCATCTGCTCCCGGTCCATCGACTCATCGATCATTCCGGCAATCTTCACATATCCGCCTAAAGGCAGCCAGCCGATCCCGTACTCGGTGTGGCTGTTACGCGGCTTATAGCGGAACAACGCAAAGCCGGCATCGAAAAATAAATAGAATTTCTCTACTCTTATCTTAAACATCCGAGCGAAGATATAATGACCGAATTCGTGTATGACCACCAGGATCGACAAACTCAAGATCAATTGTAACGCTCTCATTAAAAATGCTTCCATAAAAATTCACACCCTCTCGAAGGGGACAATGTATACGTGTTAATGAATAAATCCGGCCGCTATGCTCTTGGCTTCGGCATCGGTTTGTAAATAATCGTCGAGTGAAGGAGCCGCCACAAACGACGCCCTTTGCAATGTCTTTTCAATGACATCACTCATCTGCAAATATCCGATCTGTTCCTGCAAAAAGGCCGCCACCGCCACCTCGTTCGCCGCATTCAGGATGCATGGCATATTGCCCCCCCTGCGGATACTCTCGTAGGCGAACGCCAGATTGCGGAACTTACCGGTATCGGGCTTCTCGAACGTCAGGCAGGCCAGCTTGAACAAATCCAGCCGCGGCACGTCCGAAACCAACCGTTCGGGATAGGAAAAGGCGTATTGAATAGGCACCCGCATATCGGGCATCCCCAACTGTGCGATCACGCTTGCATCCTCGAACTGCACCATCGAGTGAACGATGGACTGCGGATGGACGACAATCTCGATTCGCGACGGCTCGACATCGAAAAGCCATTTGGCCTCGATCATTTCGAAGCCTTTATTCATGAGCGTCGAAGAATCGATCGTCACCTTGGCGCCCATACTCCAATTCGGATGGTGCAATGCCTGCGCCTTGGTAACATGTTGTAACTGCTCTTCCGAAAATGTGCGGAAAGGGCCTCCCGATGCGGTAAGGAACAGCTTGTCGATGCGATTGTTTCCTTCGCCGTTCAAGCATTGGAAGATAGCCGAATGCTCGGAATCGACCGGAAGCACGGGCGTACGATGCTGTAACGCCAAAGCCGTGATAAGCTCGCCCGCCACCACCAGTGTTTCCTTATTGGCCAACGCGATGGTCTTGCCGGCCTCGATGGCGCTGATCGTCGGTTTCAGGCCTGCAAAGCCGACCATTGCCGCCAGCACCATATCGATATCTTTTTCGCGTACCACTTGCTCCACCGCTTCGTCGCCCGTCCATACTTTAATGGGCAAGTCGCTCAACGCCTCTTTCAGGCGTGTATATTGATCGGGATTGGCGATGACAACCACTTCAGGCAAGAATTTCCGCGCCTGCTCGATCAATAAGTCGACGTGGTTTTTCGCGACCAAAGCATACACACCGAAACACTCCGGATGCTTGGCGATAACATCCAGCGCTTGCGTTCCGATGGAACCGGTAGAGCCTAAAATAGCGATATTGCGTTTATTTTTTTCCATTTATCTAAAAGAATATTGTCCGCCGGTTATACCGGGAACACCGTTTCCGGGCGACACCGCCGGTAATTACTCGCGGTAATCGATCAGTCCTTCGGGAAGATCCATGTCGATAATTTTCTGTTGTTCATCCACACCGGTAATAAAATCTTCAGTGGCGGGAATCAAATAATCCGTTTCCGGATCACGCACGACAAAAAGAATATTCAACGTGCTGTCCTCGACCTCTTCAATCACTCCCAACTCTCCATGAGCACGGTCGACGACGGTATAGCCGATAAAAAAGCGCCAATCGGCTCCCTGTTCACCCGGATGATCTTCCGACAAGCTTTCGCGCGGAAGATAAACCCGTAAACCGGCATAGCGCGCCGCCTGCGTTTCATCGTTTATATCGGCGAACTTTACCCGCAGGATATCATCGGAATGGAAGGCCGTATTTTCAACAAAAAAAGGAACCGGAAGGCCATCGATTTCTAAAAAATAATACGGCGCATCCGTATCGGTAAAGCCGGGACGGTCGAAAAGCAAGAGTAACTCGCCTTTAATACCGTACGCTTTCAGTAAACGTCCGGCCGGATGCACATCATTCCGTGAAATCATCGACGAATTATCGTTTCCGTTGGACTTTAATATTCTTTAAATTGTTACGGTTGGCATTCACTTTCACATCGGGAAGCTTATAAGCTTCAACGCTCAGATCTATTTTGCCGTCCGACAGTTCGAATAAGTCATGAAAGATCTTTTGGTCATCCACTTCTTTATTCCACTGCGTGTACGACTTTTTCATCTGATTCAACAAAAGCCGTATAAGTTGATCTTTCTTTTCGCCATCCTCCATATCGGCCGCCAACTGAATCATATTCTCCATGATCTTTCCGTAATGGCGGTAATGCATGTCGGGGCGGCTATAATCCAAGTGCCCGGGCGCGGAATTCAGATCCTCCCTCTTTACAACCTCATAGGGATAGTCTATATCGAGTTTAAAGTCAGACATGATGGCTAAATGATCCCAAAGGATATGCTTGAAATCATTCACATCGCGCAAGTGGGGAAACATATTTCCCATGACCGTGATAACGGAATCGGCACATTTACGGCGATCTTCCCGGTCTTTCACCGCGACGCAATGATCGACCATATTCTGGATATTCCTGCCATATTCCCGCATCACTAATTTTTTAAGTTGTGTATTGTATTCCATATATTTATCGTAATTTAAGCACGTCGCCTTCTTCCGGGACATACTCGTAGTCTTTTTTATTCAATTTGTATAAGTTTTTGAGCCGTACGCCATATTTCTGCGAAATACTGTGCATCGATTCGCCCACTTCCACCACATGTTCGAAATAAGGCTTGTCGGCTCTCGATTTTTTCTTCTGAAAATAAACAACATCTCCCTCGTTCAACGGAAAATCTTCGGGGACTTCGTTAAAGTGGAGCAAATCTTTTTCCTTAAAGCCGAATTCCTGAGCGATGGACGCATACGTATCGCCCTTTACGGCGAGGACATATACCAATCCGTGAGTCAGGAAAGGCTGATGCTCCCAAGTCGCATTCGCCACTTCGCGTTCCTTTTCTTTTTCCCGCTGTTTAGGAGTAACACTCTTGCGATACTTCTTATCGTCGAAGCGGAAAAGCTCATAATCCTCAATCAATTTAATCAGCTTATTGGCATAAGCGCGGTCGGTCGCATAGCCCGACTTCTGCAATCCTCTCGCCCATCCCTTATAATCGGTAATCGGCAGTTCGAATAACGCGCTATAACGACTACGCAACAAGAACTCGGAATGATCCTGATAAGATTGCTCCGCCCGGTCATACTTGCGGAAACAATCGTTCGGCAGGTCATCGGCGGCATAGACACGGCCGCCCCGCCAATCGCGATGGCATTTTATACCGAAATGATTGTTGGACCGCCGGGCCAAATCGCTTTTTCCCGCACCCGATTCCAACAAAGCCTGCGCCAACGTAACGGACGCCGGTATTTTGTATTTGTCCATGTGCTCTATGGCCAAATCGCTGTATTTGTCTATATACTCTTCATAAACCTTACTACGATACTGAGCGAATGCTTCGGTAGCGAGAAATAAAAGAGGAAATAATAAAATAAAACGCGAAATATGTATATATTTGTGCTCTATATTGTACATCACTATCAATTTGCAGGAATCATTTTATCCGTTTATCAAAATGAAAGAAATTAAATTAACCACAAAGATACATGTTTATCCGTTAGAGGAGTCTTCCGAAATCGAAAAAAAACTTATAATGTCCGCAAAAAAAGCCTCTTTACATGCTTATGCCCCTTATTCTAAGTTTCACGTGGGAGCAGCAGTGTTATTGGAAGGGGGTGAAATCGTTTGGGGAAACAACCAGGAGAATGCCGCTTATCCCTCGGGATTGTGTGCCGAAAGAACGACGGTGTTTGCGGCAAATGCTACCCATCCCGACAAAGCCGTTGAGGCGATCGCGATTGCCGCCTCGGTGAACGGACAGTTTACCGAAGCGCCTGTTACGCCTTGCGGCTCCTGCCGGCAAGTCCTTCTGGAAACACAGAACCGGTTCGGGCGCCCCATTAAAGTGCTCATGTATGGAGGAGGGCAAATTTATGCGGTGGATAGCATCAAAGACATACTCCCTTTGAGTTTCGGCGAAGAAATGCTGAAAGCATAACATCAGAACGATGTTTCGTTAAGCGTCACCAAGAACCATTGATTATCGATTAACTTGAAATAATAATTGGCGTAGATGCCGTTATCGATTCCCCGTATTTCCACGACCGCGGTATCGCTGGTAAAGCGCACGGTTTGATAATATTTGTCATACGTGCGCGTGGCATACGTGCTGTCGTAATACAAATCGAGCATTTCCCAATCGTATTTGTCGATAGTTTCCGTCATCGGCGCCATTCCCTCATCTTGCTCATCCGGCACGGTTGCCGTGATGGGAAATTTGACCCTTTTCAACTGAAACGACTCTCTGGCGCTAAAGCTATCAAGGAATGCGCGGAAATCCTCCGCTCCTCCCGGATGGTCGGAAGAAGAGCCAGCCGTTCCTAATTCTACGTCAACATCTTCCCGACCGGTCGTATCACGATCTTTCTTATCGCCCGGACTCTGAGAGCACGATAAACAAAAAAGAAGAATAAAACCCAACGAGAGTGTACGCTCTATTTTCATTTTACACAATTTTAAGTACAAAGATACGCAAAAGCTGCTAGTTGGCGAAGGCTTTTGCGCTACTTTTTTTTGCGGGATCAAACCGAAGCGCTACGGTAAGCCTTCACCGGGACATCGCAGGACAAGGCTATCGCCGACGTCATCAAAGAGCAGCCGGACGTCCCATACCGCGGACTGCCTGGCGATTACGACGGCATGTTCAAATTCAAATACAAACTCTCGAAGATACTCATCTATGGCGACCGATCCAAACACTGGAAAAAACTTCAGGAAAAGATACCGGTTATCAAAGAGTGAAGAGAAATGGAAAAAGACGTTACGTCATGGTTAAATACACAGCAAATTGTTATCTTTGCGTGGTCATTTTGTCACGATAATTAAAAATTCAAGATATGTCTCAAATTTGTCCTCTTTGCGGAAAAAAGAAAGCGGAAGAAGCATTGTTTTGCGACGCTTGTACAAAAACGATAAAGAGTGAGTACGAAATAACTGTTCCGGAGGCGACGCCATCGGAAGCCGAATTCAACGAAACGGCGCCGGATGCTGCTTTTCCGCTTTCCGACTCGGAGATCCGGCAAGAAGATCCGGTATATATCCGTCCGCAACGGCCCCGAAGGGCGAAGAAGGCCTTTCTATGGATCGTGGTTTTGGCTGTAATTGGTACTCTCGCATTCTTCGGTTACCGCTATATCACCCGGCAAGGCAATCTCGAACGCACGGCATGGGAGACGGCCGTTAAAGAGAACACCGTCGAGAGTTTTCTCGCCTATATGGAGACCCATCCCCAGGGCATCCATTACGAAGAGGCGCAGCAAAACCTGTTGAAACGAAAAGGGGAAGAAGCCACGGCATGGGAAACCATGAAGGCCTCCGACAACACGGCTGCGCTGCGCGATTTCGTCCGAGACTATCCGAAAAGCCCTTACAATACATTGGTGAAAATTCGACTGGATTCTCTCACGTGGGAAGGCACCTTGCGCGAAAACACGGCCGAAGCGTATTCAAACTACATGGTATTGTCGGAAAGCGGTGATTTCAACGGAGATTATTATGCCGAAGCCCAAAAGCGTTATGCAATGCTGTTTCAATCTTATCCGGTCGATAAAGCGGTGCTCGACAGTATTCAAGCTACCGTCGACGGGATCTTCACGGCATGGTCTACGGCCAATTATGCCGCCATTACGCCTTTTTTGGCGCCTTCCGTCAGCCGTTTCTTCGATATAGGCTCCGCAAAACGTGAAAAAATAACCGGACAATTATCGATGGAGATGGCTAAATCGGAAAATGCCCCGCGAAAATTAGTACCCGACATCGAAGCTATACAATATGAGAAAACGCTCGACGACCGGTATAAGGTGAATGTTCCCTTGGTAAAAACGATCGGCAAGGATCCGGATGTAAAGGAAATACCGGGTTATATCGTTCATATCGAATTGGATTCCGCATTCCTTGTTACGGCTATTTACGAAACAAAACCTTATACGTATGCGCCGTAAAATGACAAATAGTAAATTAGCAAATGTGCAAATGAGTAAATGTGTAAATGTGTAAATGTGTAAATGAGTAAATGAGTGAATGAGTGAATGAGTGAATTTGCAAATGGGGGGACTGGGAGAAAAAAGGACGAGGAGACCGGAGACCGAAGACTGAAGAGCGGAGACGGGAGACCGGAAAACGAACCATTATGTTAAGGGATTGTTAATAGATTATGAATTTTGAACTGACTTCACAATACGCCCCGACCGGCGATCAACCGCAAGCCATTAAAGCGCTCGTCGAAGGGCTCGAAAGCAACGTGCCTTATCAAACATTATTGGGGGTGACGGGATCGGGTAAGACCTTTACCATCGCCAACGTCATTGCGGAAATCAACAAACCGACATTAATCATCAGCCATAATAAAACGCTGGCTGCACAGTTATATAGCGAGTTCAAGGGTTTCTTCCCGAATAACGCCGTGGAGTATTTTGTTTCTTACTACGATTATTATCAACCCGAAGCCTACCTCCCGACGACCGACACCTATATCGAAAAAGACCTCGCCATCAACGACGAGCTCGAAAAGCTACGCCTGGCAGCCACCTCGTCGCTGCTTTCGGGACGTAAAGACGTCATTGTCGTCTCTTCGGTTTCGTGCCTCTACGGTATCGGTAACCCGGAAGACTTTAACAAAACGACTATCGACCTGAGGGCCGGCCAGAAGATTGAACGCGATGTGTTGCTGCGGCTCTTGGTGGCAAGCCTGTATTCGCGCAACGAAACGGTTGAGTTCACGCACGGTAATTTTCGTGTCAAGGGCGACACGATCGACGTATTTCTGGCTTACAGCGACGATATTATCCGCATTATATTCTGGGGCGACGAAATCGAAAGCATCGAGTCGATCGATCCCCTCAACGGCGTAACGACAGAACGTTTCGACACCTACCGCATCTTTCCCGCCAACTTGTTTATCACCACCAAAGAACGCATTTTCCGGGCGTTGGAAGAGATACAGATCGATTTGGGAAAGCAAGTCGAGTTTTTCCAGTCGATTGGCAAGCCGCTCGAAGCGAAAAGACTTCAGGAGCGGGTGACTTACGATGTGGAAATGATCCGCGAGATCGGTTATTGTTCGGGCATCGAAAATTATTCGCGTTATTTCGACGGAAGGGCGCCGGGAACGCGGCCGTTCTGCCTGTTGGACTTCTTCCCGAAGGATTACCTGACGGTCATTGATGAAAGCCACGTCACCATTCCGCAAATACGCGCCATGTACGGCGGCGACCGCTCACGCAAGCTCAATCTGGTGGAATACGGCTTCCGCCTTCCGGCAGCCATCGACAACCGCCCGCTGAAGTTCGAAGAGTTTGAAGCCATCACGCCGGAAATTATCTTTGTAAGCGCCACCCCCGCCGACTACGAGCTGGAAAAATCGGAAGGCATTGTTGTCGATCAATTGATACGCCCGACGGGGTTGCTGGATCCGCCCATCGACGTGCGGCCGAGCCTGAACCAAATCGATGACCTCATGGAAGAAATACAACTTCGCATTGAACGCGACGAGCGGGTTTTAGTCACGACCCTCACCAAAAGAATGGCGGAAGAGCTCACGGATTATCTGTTACATAACGGCGTGCGATGCAATTACATTCACTCGGATGTAGAAACGTTGGAACGCGTAAAGCTCATGGACGAACTGCGCAACGGTCTTTTCGACGTATTGATTGGCGTGAATCTGCTTCGCGAAGGGCTTGACTTGCCGGAAGTGTCGCTCGTGGCGGTTCTGGACGCCGATAAGGAAGGGTTTCTGCGCTCGCACCGGTCGCTTACGCAGACAGCAGGGCGCGCTGCCCGTAACGTGAACGGAAGGGTGATTTTCTATGCCGACAAAATGACGAACAGCATGCGCATAACCATCGAAGAGACCAACCGCCGACGGGAAAAGCAGATTGCCTACAATGAAGCCCACGGCATTACTCCGCAGCAAATAAAAAAAGCACGCTCATCGGCGCTCGGCGGACAAACAGCGCCTGTGGCCGAACCGAAAGCTTATGTGGAACCCATATATGGGCCTTCGATAGCCGCCGAACCGGTCGAGAAATACGAAACAACGGACGATTTGAAAAAACAAATTGAGAAAACACGCCGGGCTATGATGGATGCCGCCAAAAAACTCGAATTCCTCGAAGCGGCTCAATTGCGCGACGTTTTAATCCAGTTGGAAGAGAAAAAGAAAATATCTAATTAAATAATGACGAATAACGAATAACCAATTACTAATGACGAATTGCTAATTATTAATGACGAATGACTAATTACGAATGACTAATTACGAATGACTAATTACGAATGACTAATTACGAATGAAGTCGAAGGTCGAATCGATCGTCATCCTAATGAAATGACTGGAGATTGGAGACAATTAAAACAAAATATGAAATCAGATATTCAAATAGCAAAAGAGACCCCTCTGAAAAGAATTAAAGAAGTGGCCGAGGGCATCGGCATTCCGAGAGAGGAAGTACATAATTACGGACGCTATATGGCGAAAATCCCTCTGCATCTTATCGATCCGGACAAAATCAATCAGAGTAATCTGATCTTAGTGACGGCCATCACCGCCACAAAAGCGGGAATAGGCAAAACGACCGTCTCTATAGGATTGACGCTGGGACTGAACAAGATCGGCAAAAAGGCGATCGTCGCCTTGAGGGAGCCGTCGCTGGGACCCGTCTTCGGCATGAAAGGCGGCGCAGCGGGAGGCGGATACGCACAAGTGCTTCCGATGGAAAATATCAACTTGCATTTTACCGGCGACTTCCATGCCGTCACCACGGCACACAATACCATTTCGGCTCTGCTGGACAATTATATATACCGCAACCGCGGCGGAAAGAAGACTTTGAAAGAAGTCTTGTGGAAAAGGGTGATGGATGTGAACGACCGCAGCCTGCGCTACATCGTTACGGGACTTAACGGTCCGGCCAACGGCATTCCGCAGGAATCGGGCTTCGATATCACGGCCGCTTCCGAATTGATGGCGATCTTATGCCTTGCCGAAAGCGAAGAAGATCTTCAACGCCGTATCGACAACATCTTACTCGGCTACACCATGGACGGCGAACCCTTTACGGTGAAGGATCTCGGTATCACCGGCGCTATTGCGGTATTGATGAAAGACGCCCTGGCACCGAACCTCGTTCAAACTACCGAAAACACCGCCGCATTTGTCCACGGAGGCCCTTTCGCCAATATCGCCCACGGATGCAACTCGGTGTTGGCAACTAAAATGGCTATGACTTTCGGCGATTATGTGGTGACCGAGGCTGGCTTCGGAGCCGATTTGGGAGCGGAAAAATTCTTCAACATCAAATGTCGCAAAAGCGGACTCAGCCCGAAGCTGACTGTGATTGTAGCGACCGCCCGGGGATTGAAAATGCACGGGGGAACACCCGAAAATGACATCGCCCGTCCCGACCCCAAGGGATTGGTAAAAGGACTGGAAAACCTCGACAAACACCTTTCCAATCTGGCGGGTTTCGGACAATCGGTGGTGGTAGCCTTCAACCGTTATGCTTCCGATACGCAGGAGGAAATCGATACGGTGAGCCGTTTCTGCGAGCAACGCCACATTCCTTTCGCCATTAACGAAGCCTTTACAAAAGGCGGAGAAGGGGCTGAAGAGCTTGCCCGTTGCGTAGTGGAAACCATCGAGAAAAACCCGTCGGGAAAACTGATCTTGACGTATGATGACAACGATGACTTGGAAACAAAAATCAACAAAGTCGCCACATCTATCTACGGCGCCGGAAGCGTTGTCATGGCAGAGAAAGCGCTGAAGAAATTGAAGCATATCCGCGGCACACGTCTCGAAAAAATGCCAGTATGCATTGCCAAAACGCAGTATTCATTTTCGGCCGACCCGAAAGCATATGGTGTGGCACGCGGCTTTCAACTTAAAATAAACGATTTGGTGATCAATCAGGGAGCCGAATTCATCGTGGCTATCGCCGGCGAGATGATGCGTATGCCCGGATTGCCGGCAGACCCTCAGGCCAAGCATATCCGACTCGTGAACGGCGAAATTGAGGGATTGAGTTAACGGGCAACAAGGAAAGGAATATATCATTGCGAACTCGATCCGCAAACCGGGTTCGACTTAGGGAGGAACCTGAGCCGAACCCGGGTCAAGTCCGCGATAAAGAAAGAGAAACTTTCGCAAAAAGAACAATTTATTCCTTTTATTCGAACATTTATTTGTAAAAAACCGTTGTATTTTCTGAAATTATAACCAAAGCCGGACGATACAGTCACTGCCCGCAAGGAGTGTCATGCTTATTTCCGAAAGGTTACGAACAAATCCGAGTAAAATGCATACACCCTATTCGTATTTCTTTTTTATTCTTATGATTACCCTGTCGATTGCCGGGGGATGCCGGCGCGATAGCGTAACGAACGAACCTGACGCCGATGAAACAGTTACGGAAAAAGATTCCACAGCTTATCAGCCGGAGGAAAATAAGCCGTTAACCGGACGGGATATCGCTTTACAGCGAGATATCCGGTACGACAAGCATTCGCTTGAGGACGAATATCCGTACAAAGACACCACGCGACGTTTTCAATGGGAAAAGGTGAAAGAACAGATTGCCATCATGGAGAATGCCAACACCGAAGGAGGAAATTGGGGCGTATTGAGCAACTATCGCAACCAGAATAAGGAAGCGCCTACCATCGAAGGCTTCGTCCGAGACGAATACGGGCGGGTATCTGACTCGTTCGGCGTAGAACGTTATCAATCGGCTCCCTTGTACCGTACAGCCGGCGATACCACTCTTTCACGCTACGGAAGAGACGGTTGGCTGATAAAGTTGTTAAGCAGCGACACGACGGAATGGGTACGGGTGAAAGGCATTTCGTTCGAAGATGAGTTCATCGTGCCCAAGCGCTATATCCAATCGTGGGGCGACACGATTCGTTTCGACAAAGTGGTTGTGGTGGATGTCACCAACCAAAACATCTCGACGCTCGAAAAGCGAGGCGATACGTGGCATATATTGAGTATGAATCCCGCCACGACAGGCGTTCACAAGCCCCCGCACGCACAGGAAACACCTACGGGCATTTTTGCCGTCCAAGAGAAAAAAGAAAAGATGTTTTACGTGAAAGACGGGACAAGCGAAATCGCCGGTTTTGCACCTTACGCCTCACGGTTCACCAACGGCGCCTACGTGCATGGGGTGCCCGTGCAATATCCCAATAAAAATATCATCGAATTCAGTCCTTCGTTGGGTACCACGCCACGTTCGCACATGTGCGTAAGGAACGCCTCGTCGCACTCGAAGTTTGTCTACGACTGGGCAAAAGTTAAAGAATCCGTCGTTATCGTAATCGATTGATGATCATTTAAAAGAAAAATTGTATATTTGAACTGTTTTTTTCGAGTGACAGTGAATATGCAAAAGATTATCGTATGTTTTTTCGTTTTCTTCTTTCTTGGCTCCAGCCTTCCCTTCAAGGGAAAGGAAGGGAAGAAAGACATTCTTCCGGCACCAATGGCGGTGAGCGAACAGGAGCGGCTTTATGAACAGATGGGATTGCAAGATTTAATCGATCCCGAAGCGTTCCGTCTGGCCTATACCGGTTATAAAAAGTTAAAGAATAGTAATAACTCCTTGCTCACACTCATTGATTTCAATCTTCCCTCTTCGCAAAAAAGACTTTATGTGTTGGACATGGCGAAGAAGAAGGTACTCTTTGTGTCGTATGTTTCACACGGGCGCAACAGCGGAGAAAACTATGCCGTGTCGTTTTCGAACCGCGACGGATCGCATCAGAGTTCATTAGGCTTTTACCGCACCGGAGGAACGTATAACGGAGGGAATGGTTATTCGCTTTTGCTCGACGGGCTGGAGAAAAACATCAACGACAAAGCCCGCCCGCGCGCCATTGTGATGCACGGCGCCGACTATTGCAGCGAGCAAGTGATCCGGTCATCGGGACGTTTGGGACGCAGCTTCGGGTGTCCCGCCCTGCCGAGGGAGTTGAACAAGCCCATCATCGACACCATCAAAGGCGGATCGCTCCTTTTTATTTATGCCGACAAGGCCGAGTATTTGGCGCAAAGCGAAATCGTGAAAGAAGATATCTTTTTTGCCAACCGTTTAAGTTCCCTCCCTGGCAGCACGCATGCATCGACCTGACCCCGGCTATATTGGGGACACGGAGCAGCGGGAGTTTATCTTCCCCTTTTTATCCGATCATTAATGACGCCATCGGAAATTCTCCGTGTAACCGTTTTCTCATAAATAAGTATAATGATAAAATTTGTTCTACAAAGATTGAGTAAAATCGGCTAGTTGGGGTTATCTTCTATATAACAAACCATCTCATCCGCATTCTTTGATTTGATTTTGAAGTTTTTCGAGGGTTCTTTGGGTCTTA
>ENA-UOOK01000996-UOOK01000996.1-fermentation-metagenome-genome-assembly--contig:-NODE-996-length-38182-cov-16.625384_pt1 | contig 38182 bp, 43 predicted proteins | sample MGYA00245777_ERZ724023 | MGnify/ENA primary metagenome ERZ724023 (study PRJEB28704, sample SAMN03018312) | fermentation metagenome | biome: anthropogenic terrestrial biome; feature: soil; material...
GAGAACAGAACTCCTTAAATGCTTTGATGCTCTCAGGAGCATCTAACCTCGATGCATCAGATAGTATGCATCATGCTTTCCATATCCAACAACCGGACATTTCCTGTGTATTTTTCATTACTGAGCATCACATCAATAGTTCGCTTACACCATTTTCCTTTTCCTATATGGGACTTAATTCCCAGTCTCTCTAATTCAGATACAATGCCTATCACACTCTTGCCTTGAAGATACATATTGAAAATCAATCTTACGTTTTTCGCCTCAGACTCTTCGATAATAAGGCTGCCATCATTAGCATTCACGTACCCATAGCACTTTCTGTTATCTAGCTTTGAAGTGCCTTGTGAAGCACGTTGTTTGATACCCCACCTAATATTATCGCTGCGTGATTCATTCTTTGCCTGAACAATTGACTTAATTATTGAGATCATAAGGTCGTTATCTGTATCAGCTGTATTAAGTGCTTCCTGTTCAAATATAACACGAACACCGAGAATCCTCAGCTGGTTCAACGCATCAAGAATCTCTACCGTATCTCGACCAAATCTGCTTATACTCTTGGTTAAGATAATTTCTATATCACGTGACTTACAATCCTTCAGCATACGAGAAGAACCTGTCTTGCTTGAAGCAATATCAATGTAAACATCAGCCAATAACCATTTGGGATTAGCTGCTGTCAACCTTGTACTTTTCAGCTGATCTGCACTGTTTGTACTCACACGACAGTAAATGCCTACTCGCTTTTCTCGTTTTGGAGGCAATGGTGGTATATATCAATTTCATCTTTGAGTTTTTCTATATATGGAGCTAAACCGCATTTACAGAGCCATAAAACAGTTTCAAGCTGCGTGTAGTGTACTCCATCTTTCTCAATTGCAATTGAAAATCCTTTTGCAAAACAACCAACCGTTCCCAAAACGTGACCAACCCATGAAGCTGCACCAAGTCCAATTACTTCAGGTCTGTCTGTTCTCATTAATTTTTGTATTGAATCAACTAATATTCTAATGTTATCATTTGTTTTCCATGAATTTGTATGGGCTAATATATCCAAATGGTAACGGCATGGCCATTTCTCGAAGTTGTTAAATATTCGGTATTTACTACTTTTTATAGCTCGCGAAACATCAAGGATAGAATCAACTTCCAATACACGCTTAAAAGAACCCAGTGATAATTGTATCTGTGGGTTTATATCTATATTATCAGCAAATTCTAAGCAATGGTTTTCAAGCGAAAATCCTTGAAAAGCCTATATATCAAGGCTTTTTTCACAGCTACTTTTCAACCCTTGACATCAATACTACTGTCTCCACATGGGTCGAGTTGATGTAATTGATGTCTAAAGGTGGTTTTTGTACTTGACGTACGAGGAAACATATCAATAGGTTTTTCGCTGCTTTTTCGGAAACCGTAGTATGAGGAAACATGTCAAATACCAAAAACATCTTTTCTAAGTAATTTATAAGTATTAGTTTCTGGTTTTACCAATGGGGCCATTGCATCACGTAAAAAAGTTGCTTTTGTATTTCCACATTGAGTTAATCGTAGAACTTTCCTAGTCTCAGTATAAAATGTACCAGCTGCGGACTTCAAGTCATCTGTAGGATTTCCCCTCGCAATAGATTCATTTAATGCTTTAACTTTGATTGCTTTAATTTCATCAGTTTTTTCTTGTTGATCACAAACCCAGCATAACTTCTCAATTATCTCATCTTCAAGTAAATAAGACTCGAGTTCACGTAACGATAGCACTGTGATTCCTTGTTTTTTTAGTTCTTTAATCTCTTCCAGACTCCTATCATCCCTATCTATTAGTTTAATTATTGTATGATAGGGGTTCACTTTTTCTATCACGTCAAATAGCAATTTCTCTTTTTCCTCAATATCTTTACAGCCGCCAACCGAACAGAACACTGCATTAGGGAATTCTTGTGAAAAGATATTTTTGTAACATAGCTCATCAAAGTTTGTATTTCTTGCTCCTTCTGAACTGCCTTCGCAAAAAATTATGTAATTACCATCAGATACTCTTCTCATAACTGCACTACAAGATGATATATCCGACGTATTCTCTTGAATTTTAAATGTAACTTGGTTATTTCCTTCTGCTAGTTTGATTGCTTCAAGGCACAAAATACTGATCATAACTGCCGGTCCATCTTCGATATACCAACATCCAACCTCATTCTGTTGACTTAGAAGCCAATCTTTTGCTTTCTCAAGATACCTTTGATAACCTTCCGGTTTTAGCACACCTAAAGCAATCATAGCTAAACAAGTAGAAAGGATATCGCCGCTAGTACGATTTGATGTAAGTGGCCATCCACCTGAGGTTAGTTGTGTTTGAAATAGCAACACTAAAGCTTGATCGAAAATGCTAAGATTGATGTTTAATGGTTTTATGCGTTTCCAAGCAAAAGCAATCACACTTGCTATCGGTATGTAGTCGACAACAATTCTATTTATCCTTTTATTTCCATCAGGTTCAGTGCAATACCGCTTCCATGGTTTTGAAACATCTACATTTCCTACGCATATTCCGTGCAACAACGCTTCTAAGCCAAATTTCGATGCTTTTCTAAGTAATAAGTCAGATCTGCAAAAAGAAAACAGCGTGAATCCTGAATGTACAGGGTCAATTCCCGATTGGTAAGTTTGCGATACTTCTTGTGTATATCTATTAACCCAAGGGTCATATTCATTTAAATTGAACCACTCAACCGTTCTAAAGAAAGTCGCCGCTATAAAGTCTTCTTCCTCATCCCTTGCACGTAAGAAGTATTGGAAACGGTTAACCTCATTTAGCAAATCAGTAAGCTCAGGTAATGACAATTCCCGATCTCTTGCCTTTTCTATAATGTTATCTTCCCAATAACGTAAATGGCCGTACTCTTCAAAGACTCTACAAATTGCACATCTCCAGCTTTCTCTAATCTCATCCGACGAAACAAGGGATTCTCCTTGGCTTTTAAAATAAATAAGTGCTTCAAGATCAGCGTTGGTTCGGGCCTCAAGTGCGATAGGATACAACCATGCATGAGCTTTCTCTACCCCAGGTTGAACATAAATAAAGGCTTCATGAAACTTTTCGCTCACAGTAATTAACTCCGGAAAAAAAACACTGAATCCAACAAGACCCATTTGTAAATATTCTTCTTCCTCTACTAGCACATATGGTAACCTGCGTTTTACTGCATCAAAATCAATAAACTCATTTAACTCATAGATTCGTGATTGTATCTTGTCAATGTCTTTTACAGAAGGAACACCTAACCAACAAGAATTAATCCGCTCAGTTAATTGCCATATCTTAGAGATAGTTCTTGGAGTTGCTCGTGCAATAAAACGATTCATTCTAGATACATCTAATATATTATTACTCATCATATTTTAAATACGCTCCTTTCCAAAATTACAAGACAATTTTAGAAACCTCGATAAGAAAATTGTCATGAGTTCGTTCTAATATTCCTTTAGAGTTTGTTGATTGGCCCCCTACTCACTAATAAATAACAACATTCTCAATATTACTGTGTATACTTAACCAACTATAGTCAATTTTAGAGTAAAAAAACGCCAACAAAGAGACATGTTTCCCAACCTGCCAATAAAGTTATATTTCTATATCAACTTCAACATCAGACTTAAACTCGACAACCAGTTTATCATCAAATACCGTTATCTTCTCAATAAGCCGCCTTACTAGTAAATCATCATATTCCTCAAGCTCATAAGACTGCTCATTCAAGAACTCTGTCATCTCAGCAATTCTTTGCCTTTTCCCTTCTCGCTCTGCATTTTCAGCTAATGTGTTTTGCTTCAATTCTCGTAGTCGGTAAATCTCATCTGCTACCTCTTTATAATCAGCTTTGGAATTTGCCAGTCTAAGAAGCTCGTTTTGCAATTCATCCAATTTGGTATCAATATCATCGGTTGCTTTGTCATTTTCTTCATTAAGCACTGTAGCTATATTCTCCTGCAAAGTGGGAAGGAAAGTGTCCTTACTGCCCAACACCTCATTGATGGCTCTAACAACCACTGCTTGTAATACCTCTTCTTTAATCGTCGGCGATGTACACTCAGATCCTTTTTCTTCCAGACGGCTAACACATCGCCACACAATAGATTTACACCCCCGATTGTTCCAGTGCACCCGACGGTAAATTTCACCGCACTGCCCACAAAACACAATACTCGATAAAGCATACTTGCTGCTATACACTCTCTTCTTTCCACCTTTACCTGAACGTAAATTTGCTCTTCTAACCACTTCTTCTTGTACCTGCATGAAAATTTCACGCGGGATAATTGGCTCATGGCTGTTTTCTACATAATACTGAGGGACAATTCCGTTATTGACCACTCTCTTCTTGGAAAGAAAATCAACGGTATATGTTTTTTGCAGTAAAGCGTCACCGATATACTTTTCATTCTGAAGTATCTTTTTGAGTGTCTCTGGTCTCCACCTAGGCTTGTTAGCTGCAGTAAGAATGCCGTCAGCTTCCAACCCACGACCTATTTGTAGAAGGCTTGCCCCTTCAAGATACTCTCGGTATATACGTTTTACTACCACTGCTTCTTCAGGCACAATAACCAGCTGTTTATTCTCATCTTTGGTATACCCTAAGAACCTCTTATGATTGACATGTACCTCCCCCTGCTGGTAACGGTATTGAATACCGAGCTTCACGTTTTGACTTAAGGATTGGCTTTCCTGTTGGGCTAAGGAGGCCATAATAGTCAGAAGAACTTCACCTTTAGAGTCCATTGTATTAATGTTCTCTTTTTCAAAGAACACAGGTATGTTTTTATCTTTAAGCTGCCTGATGTACTTCAAGCAATCCAGAGTATTTCGGGCAAAGCGGCTGATGGACTTTGTAATGATCATGTCGATTTTACCCTTCATACACTCTTCAATCATCCGGTTAAACTCTTCACGCTTTTTGGTATTGGTTCCTGAGATTCCATCATCCGCAAAGATACCAGCTAGTTCCCATTCAGGGTTATTATTTATAAAGTTTGTGTAATGTTCAATTTGTACCTCATAGCTGGAAGCTTGTTCTTCGCTATCTGTAGAAACTCGGCAATATGCTGCTACTCTAAGCTTTTGCTTCTCTTCAGGCTTTACATTATTTCCAACACGAGCACGGGCAGGTATGACCTTAACATTTCTATTAATCGCCATTCTTTATCACCTCGCTTTCTATCAGACTATAAACATACTCTGCTTGTCTAAACGGATCGTCATAAAGCTGTTCAGGTGTCGGCATACTAAAACGGAACTGTTTGATGACATTTATTTTAGGAGAGGGCTTTTTGATTTTCCCAAGCATTTGCGCTCTTTTTAACTTTTCAGCTTGTACCTGCTCAAAAATATCGTTGTCAATAATCTGAGGGTAGTAGTCATCACCAAGGTATCGTTTGTTGGTGAGCATCTTAGCCACAGTTGAGTGATAGCGCTTTATACCAGCTTTCTCAGCCGCATCTATTAGAGAAAGCCCTGAAAGATAAGCTTTATATAACTCTTTTAACTTCAATACCGCTGGCTGATCAATCACTGCTTTTCCATCTTGAATCATATATCCATAAAGCACATGTTGCATTTATCTCTCCATCCTTTCCCTTAATGTAAGTCCACATTTCAAGCTAAAACCAATTTCAGCCGGTGAAAAGACAATAATCCTCTCGACAAAACGCTCAAACATATCCTCATTAAAGCTTTCTATGTCCTCCGCTTTTGACACGTATTTAATGAGCTGGTTTAATTCAGCGGCTATGGTCATTCCACCGTTGATGCAGCGATATAGTGCAGTTTCTTGTTCTTTGAGTAGCTCAGCTTCCAGACGTAGTTCGTTGTTCTGCTTATTATAAAGAGCAGGGTCAAGATACCCTTTTACCATAAGATTAACAAGTACCTTAACCTGCTCTGTGTTTTCTTCTATCTTGGACTCTATGTCTTGAATTTTCACAAGGTTATCTGTATAATTTGTAGCTTTTAAACTTTGTAACAGCGGCCTTAAAATAAGTTTATGGCTAAAGATAAGTTTATTTATCATGGTTACAAAGGCTTGATGTATGTTATCTTCCCTGATATAAAGCATAGAGCATTCGTCAATGTTTGCGATGTGTTTAGAGCAACTCCACGCTATATATTTGTTGTTGCCCGATCCATAAATCCTTCGTTTAAAGGTACTCCCACATTCGTAGCATTTAATCTTTCCGGAGAAAGGATAGCGGTTCGAATATTTACTACTACCTTTTTTTATACCCTTTTCTTTACGACGCTGCTTAATAACCTTGCTTACTGCCTCGAAATCTTCATGGCTTATAATCGCTTCATGATGATTTTCAATAAGGTATTGGTCTTTTTCACCCTTGTTCGTATGCCTAATAAAGTTTTCATCTGTGTAGGTTTTTTGCAGAAGCAAATCTCCGGTATACTTTTCATTCCCGAGAATGCTTCCGACAGTAGTAGAAGTCCACTGGCCACCTCTTTTTGTAGGAACTCCTTCAGCCTTTAATTCTTGAGCAATTCTCTGCGTTCCCTTTCCAGATAAAGCATCAGCAAAAATTCGCTTAACAACCTTTGCCTGCTCCTTATTTACAACTATCTGACCATTCACATAATCAAAGCCATAAGGCGGATATGAAAGCTTATAAGTCCCATTTTGAAATCGTTTCTGAATAGACCACTTATTGTTTTCAGAAATCGAAATTGACTCGCTTTCAGCAAGGCTACTCAAAATAGTCAGCATTAGTTCGCTTTCCATGGATTGCGTGTTAATGTTCTCTTTCTCAAAGTAAATGTAAACGCCAAGATCGTTTAGTTTTCTGACTAGTTCCAGACAGTCTGTTGTATTTCTAGCAAGTCTACTGATCGATTTGGTAACTATAAAATCTATCTTTTTATTTTCACAATCAGAGATAAGTCGTAGGAGTTCTGTTCGATTTTCCTTTTTCGTACCAGAAATACCCTCATCATAATAAATACCTACAAACTCCCAATCTGGATTAGCTTTGATGTAAGATTCGTAATGAGTCTTTTGTGCCTCCAGACTGATAAGCTGCTCTGTACTATCTGTAGAAACCCGGGCATAAGCTGCAACTCTTAGCTTTGGTCCTTTTGATGTAGGAATTTTACTTTTTGTTATCTTCGTCACCTTTCTCACCACGTTCACCTCCCTTCGGGTATGTGACATATTACCCCCTTGTGCCCGGTATATCAAGGATTATAGGGCATAATCTGTGCTAACATGGGCGAGAAAGATTTACGGTTTAAAAACATGATCTTGGTAAACTCTTCTTCTGAGATAAAACCCTTCTCAAGCATCTGGCGCAGTAAATTCTCCGCTCTATAATAGTCAAATTCGCGTTGAAGCACCTCTGGGTCTAAGGGTTTTCGTTTAGAAAATGTCTGCGATTCTGTTTTCTCTATAATTTTTGTTATCTGCATATAGGCTTACCTCCAATTCTACAGGGAGACCCCTGCACCTATATGCAAAAAATCACTGGGAATCGAACCCCTAAATAAGCAAAAGACCCGAAGAGTTGTTACACTCCTCGGGTCATGCTTTAATACTAGATATTAATTATTTTTGTCAGGCTCATCGGAACGTAACTGTTCAAGCACTTCTTTAAGCTTATCGGGGATGGGGAGTCCAATAGCCACGACATTCTCTAATATGGATATTCCCTCATTACTCAAGTAAAAGAAAATGACGGCGGTCCGAATCGCATTACCGCCGCCCAGAACTTGACTGTCAATAATATGTCCGACACCCACAAGTGTAAAAATAAGTACTTTTTTAAAGATACCCCTAGCACCAGTTTCACTTGATAGTGCTTTTTCCATAACCGCACGCATTACCCCAGTAATGTAGTCAATGATCACAAAAGCGATTAGAGCATATATAAATCCATCAAAACCACCTAAAAACCACCCCAGCCACCCGCCAATGGCGGCAAAAATTATCTGAAAGTGCTTCCATATATCTTGCAATCCCGATCCACCCCCGTTGTTTCAGGAACGCCAGCTATATAGCCGAGCGTTCCTTTAGTCAGAAAATCTTCTTCCATTGGAATCCGAAAACTTGGACCCCGCTCTCCACTAAGGGCCACACCTAACCGCCATTGGCCATCTTCTAGGCTTCCTGACTTATATGCGAAATTAAACCCTCCCCCTTTAGAAAACTCAATTAAAACTGGCCCCAACGAGAACGAGGTTTCTACTGCTTTCCCCCCTCAACACCTTGCATTCCATTGTTCAAATAGACACAGGACTCAATCAGGCTAGATAGGTACCCTTCTAGATCAGCTGTGACCTCCTGTAACTCCTTAAGAGTTTCCTTGGTCAACCTTGCCTTGACAGCTTTTAATACATCTGACTTAATCTGTTCTTTTTCTTCATCTTTTAATTTACCGCCGTTTCGTTCCTTTAGGCTATCAACAACTGTTTGTTGGGCTTCAAGAACAGCAGCCCGAACAACATTTTCAACAGAATTAATCACCCGATTCGCCACTTCATTCTTTGACCTCTGGCGCAAATAGTCTGCTGCAAAAGCTACAGCAGCGCTTACTGCAATAGCCATTAAAGGCAAAACTAGCTTTGTTACTTCGACAAATAAATCCATTCCTCGATCCTCCTCTCCATAAAAAAAAGACTCTTTGCTCAGTGAGCAAGCGTCCCAAATTATACTTTCAACATGGCTTTGATTTCCAAGTATTCGTTTCGGTACTTGATGTTATCAATGAACTGAATATTGTACTGCTTTCCCTTAAAACGTATGATCATCTCTTCGTTTAAACCAGCTCTATATCTAATGGTGAATACCACCATTTTCTCAAGATGGATGGATGCAGCGGTAAAGTATACCTTTCCGTAAAGGTTAGATACTTTTGCCCATAAATTGGCTACTTCTACCCATTCTTTGGTTTGATTTCCATACATATCCTCAGTAATTCTAAGCTCTACAAGGGTAATTCTATGCCTAAGTTCACCGATGCTCACACTATCACCAACTTTCCAGCCGATAGGGTGATAAGAGCCTTTTAATTACATCCTCCACAACTTTCATATCAAGATCTTCCCGGTGCTCGTACATGTTGGCGGTGATAAACAGGATAGCTTGATCTACTGTTTTGGGGACTTCCTCAAATTCATCAATACTCATTCTCAGTACCAATTCGCACAGCTGACTAGCTGTTTGAAGAAGATGGGCGATGAGCATATCTTCCTCATCGCCATCGACCCTCAAATATGATTTTGCTTCTACCAGCGTTACGGCCAATACGCTCACCTCCAGTTCCTTACTCTAGGCATTTTTCATTTGTAGATATTTTATCGTTTCAGGCAATATGAGTTTCCCATCCACCCTTTGGGTTGCGATAAAGCCTACTTGTCCGGTTACTGCGAATAGCTCATTTAGACGTTTAAAGTTCCTGCCTTGGCGATCAGCAATCCAGTAATAGCCAAAATCCCCGAAGGCAATAGCCTTATTTCCGGCTGTTGCCTCGGGGACATAGGGAGAGGTAACTAGAGGTCTAGATAAGATTGTATCTGGATGACCGAGGGCCACCGATGGCTGCCAAATATACTGACCGTTGTTATCCTTGAGTTTTCTAAGCAGTTTTACCGTTGAATCGTTCATCACAAATTTGGCACGTTTGCGATACGGAGCTTTTAGCGAGTAGAACAGGTCGAAGATCTCATCAAAGGTGATGGCAGCCACAGCGGCCGCAGTAGTGCCTAACTGCCCACCACCGACATCATTGAAAATACCCGTGGGCTTACCTACGCCATCTCCATTAAAGAAAGCATCTTCTTCCTTGTTGCCAATTCTTCGTCCAAACTCGGTAGCAATATAACTAGGAAGGTCAAAGACACTGTCATTCAAGAGTTCCTCAGAAACCTTAATCATGGTAGCTACTTTGTGAGCACTGAGAAAAGTTTGAGAAAAGCTATCATCTGATTCTTGAATGGGACCTTCTTCATCCACCCATGTAGCTTCCCCTTTGGTAGCAACAATAGGGATTTTTCTGTCACCGGATGACGTTGTAATCACCTTAGCTAAGCTTCGAAAGACGTTTTCTTCCTCTAGTGCCTGTACTAGAGTACGCTCAAATTCATCGGGGACAAGGTATCCGCCTTCGCTTTCTTCACCAATTTTTAGAGAGTTCATGACTTCGTAGCCATGCTTATTTCTTATAGCCTTCCAAAAAGCGTCGGAGTATTCCTTGGTAGCCCGAGGATTGCTTTTCACCTTTTCGATCATCGGGTCGTTTTTGATGGCAGCAGATGTAGCCTTTGAGAGTTCGAAATCAATAGTCTGCTGTCTTTCTAGCCTTTCTATTTCTCTACCGAGGTTCACAACTTCAGCTTCCATCCTGTCGTAGGTAGCAGTATCCTCGGCGGAGATAAGACCATCATCTCCTCTTTTGGAGTCTAAAAAAGCCTTGGCATCTGCCCAGGCTTTAGCTCTTTTTTCTCTAAGTTGTAGAATCTGATTCATCTTTCATTCCTCCTTAATATTTTAAGAGGTCAAGCCTCTTGTCTAAAACAGTAATGTCCATCCCTTGGGGTTTTCCTTTTCGTGGCAGCTTACCTAAAAGGGAGTTTACCACTGCCATCTTGCTGAAAAGTAAGCCTTCCGTTTGGGGTAGCTGTTCTTTTTCCGGTGAAAACATAATCTGATCCGCAAAGCCAAGTTCAATGGCTTTCTGGGCATTAAACCAACTCTCCGCATCCATTAGTTGTGATAGTTTCGACCTTGGTAGTCCTGTCTTTAACTCGTAAGCATTAATGAGGCTCTCTTTCACTTCATCAAGCATCGAGATGGCTTTGCCCATCTCCTCCGCATCGCCAAACGCAATGGTCATGGGATTATGAATCATCATCATAGATACTGGTGACATTAAAACCTCGCTGCCTGCCATGGCAACAACTGATGCTGCGCTGGCTGCAATCCCATCAATTTTGACTGTCACATTGCCTTTATAGTCCATCAACATATTGTAGATTTGGCTGGCAGCAAACACATCGCCACCTGGTGAATTAAGCCATACAGTAATATCACCAGTGCTACTCATGAGTTCTGCCTTAAACTGTTTGGGTGTTACTTCATCTCCAAACCAAGTTTCCTCGGCTATTGGTCCATCAAGATAAAGAGTCCTCCCATCTTTGCTCTCCGCCCAATTCCAGAATTTCTTACCCAAGAATTCACACCTCCTCCTTAATTTGTTTTGCAAAAGCACCAGCATCTTGAAGCTGCGTCATATTACCATTCACGAGATACAAATCGCCTCCAAGTTCTTCTGGAATACGGTTCATATCTTCAAGTTCCCTAATGTCATTGGCAGATAGCCATCCATTTTGCCTTCCTGTGGCATACCCGTTCATGCGACTTTGGTAATCTCCCCGCAAAAGCCCATCCACATTGAACTTAACAAAGTATGTCTTTTTCTCTTTAGGACTAAATAATGCTCGTTGTATAGCCTGCTCCCACCTAGATACCCATGGGTCGAGGGTATATTTCACAAATTCTAGGCTCTGTTGCTCGATATTGGAGAAACTGGACTTCTCCAAATCACCAATCATATGAGGTGGAATCCGAAAGATTCGAGCGATTTCATTCAGTTGAAACTTGCGGGTAGCGATAAACTGGGCTTGTTCTGGTGGAATCCCAATAGGCTGAAACTTCATACCTTCCTCCAAAACAGCTACTCGGTGCGCATTGGCACTTCCCTGATACACCGCATTCCAGCTATCTCTGACTCGCTTGGGATCTTTTACTACTCCCGGGTGCTCCAGCACCCCTCCAGGATTAGCTCCATTAGCGAAAAACTTAGCGCCATATTCTTCTGTTGCTATGGCCATACCAATTGCATTCTTGGCCATAGCAATAGGCGAGTAGCCCACTAAACCATCAAATCCAAGCCCAGGGATATGAAAAACTTCATCGCTACGAAGAATTACAGGCCCAGTATCTTTTTGGTATTCGTAATAAAGCTCTCCGGTGGAGGTTCTATCTACACTCATTTTGTCAGGCAGTAAGGGATATAAAGCTAGTACGTTTCCTCTCCCATCTCTGATAATCTGGGCGTAGGCATTCCCCCAAAGTAAAAGATGACCCATCAGTGTCTCTCGAAACACAAATGAAGTCATCTCTGGATTTGGCTCATCGTGGAGCAAGTAATAAAGCTGATGATCAGTTGCCTTTTCTTTCCCCCGGTCTGTATGCTTATAGGTATGAAGCGGTAAACTAGCCAGGGTTTCGGATAGAATTCTTACACAGGCATATACCGCTGTAGTCTGCATGGCAGTTCGCTCGTTTACGACTTTCCCGCTTGTAGTGCTACCGAAGAAGAAAGTATAAGTGCTGCCAAACAGGCTGTTTTGTGGTTTCTTTCTAGATTTAAAGAGTCGGCCTAAAATAGACATCTACATTTATCACCTCCTACTCCCCAAAACGAGCATAAAGAAAGCACCACGTAAAGAGGTGCCTGATTATTTAATAAGAGCACTAAAAAACTAAAACTTACAAGAGCTTAGGCCACCTATTATAACCTATCTCAGGATCATTCGAGCGGTAGCGCCTGATGAATTCGACCTCTTTCTCACTAACTTCCGCATCGCTGGCTGTTTCAGATTCCCACAAGATTTCCTTTCTAATGGTGAAGTTACGTCTCTCTTCTCTAGTAAAATCTCTAGCAATGAGTTCGCTACTTGCACTCCCAAAGTAATTGATGCTATCAGTTAGATCCTTTCCGATATAGATCTTTCCATTTGGGTAAGTAATCTTATAGATAACTTTCATTGTCTTCCTCCTAAATGCTATTACCATTCCTTATCTTACTTTTTATACCCATAAATGAACTCTCCTTTTTGATTAAATAAGTAGAGTGTCTACAAGTAGCTATAGAACAAGCAATCCCCTTTCATCGTAGATTGAACTCCCCCTTTGCCCCTCGTTCCTTAATGCTCTATCAAGGGCCATAATCGTAGCTACAGCACCGTCAATTCGCTCGGTGCTTTTTCCTTTGTCTGGTTTGATGTTACCCGCCGGGTCAGTTCTGATGAAAATGTTATCCATCATCCAGCGCAAAACAGGATGCCCACCATGGGCAATCTTTTCTTCTAAAGTTAATTTCATCAATTCCTTAGTTGGCGGTGACATATCTTTAAAGCCTTGGCCGAAAGGTACCACTGTAAATCCCATCCCCTCTAGGTTTTGCACCATCTGTACAGCGCCCCAACGGTCAAAGGCTATTTCTTTGATATTGAATCTTTCGTTTAAATCCTCGATGAACTTTTCGATAAAGCCATAATGTACCACATTCCCCTCGGTGGTTAGTAAATAACCTTGTTTCTCCCAGAGGTCATATTGAACGTGATCTCGCCGAACTCGTAGCTCTATATTATCTTCTGGCATCCAGAAAAACGGCATTACACTGTATTTATCATCCTCGTCCTCCGGTGGAAACACCAACACAAAAGCAGTAATATCCGTTGTGGAGGAAAGATCAAGTCCGCCATAGCAAATCCGCCCCTCAAGACTTTTGACATCTACCGGAAAAGCACAGGCATCCCACTTAGCCATCGGCATCCAGCGAACAGACTGCTTAACCCATTGGTTAAGCCGAAGCTGCCTAAAGCTGTTTTCCTCAGCTGGGTTCTGCTTGGCACTTTCGCAGGCTGCCTTCACCTTATCAATGCTGACGGTAATACCTAGACTAGGATTCGCCTTTTTCCATACCTTTGGATCAGTCCAGTCGTCTTCTTCTTTTGCTCCATAAATTACAGGGTAGAAAGTTGGATCAAATTTTCGTCCCTCTAATATGTCCACAGCCTTTTGGTGCACCTCATAGCAAATACTCTGGGTGTCAGTACCCGCTGTGGTGATGAGAAAATATAGCGGCTGGGCCCTAGCATCGCCAGACCCCTTAGTCATAACATCGAATAACTTGCGGTTAGGCTGAGTATGGAGTTCATCAAACACCACCCCATGAACATTAAAGCCATGCTTGGAATAAGCTTCGGCTGATAACACTTGGTAGAAACTATTTGTGGGGAGATAAACTAAGCGCTTTGAGGAAGCCAGTAGCTTCACTCGTTTGCTTAAAGCCGGGCACATTCGTACCATATCGGCTGCCACTTCGAACACAATAGAAGCCTGCTGACGATCGGCTGCACAGCCATATACCTCAGCACGTTCCTCACCATCGCCACAAGTGAGAAGTAGAGCGATTGCTGCAGCCAGTTCGCTCTTACCCATTTTTTTAGGAATCTCTACATACGCCGTATTAAACTGGCGGTACCCATTGGGTTTTAGGATACCAAACAAATCCCGTACAATTTTCTCCTGCCAATCGATGAGGTCAAAGGGCTTGCCAGCCCATAAGCCTTTAGTATGGGTAAGTGCTTCAATAAAAGAAACTGCATAGTCGGCGGCCTCTTTGTTATAAACTGAATCCACCGCCATGAATCTGGTTGGTTTGTAATTCTTCAGTTTTCGCAAAGCACCACCTCCTAAAAATGCTCATAAGAAAAGAGCCTCCGAGGAAGCTCTTTCTTTATTTGTTTAAATTTTGTCCACATAACCAGTCAATTTGAAGTTCCAGTAATCTCCCTTATACTCTAGTCTTCAATCGGCTCACCTTGGTCTTGATGGAAATTTAGCATGTAGAGACCTTTATACTCAGCTAGAAAGCGACCAGTATGTCGGTCAATCCCCGTAATGCTAACTCTCTCCCCCGCAGGAACCATAATACTGCGTGCTCCAGATTTTGTGTAAGCTGGGCGGCTTTCTAAAAGTGTGGCTTTCATCTTTTAATCCCCTTTCTGGTGTTTCTAGTCATATACATATATCACTCAGAACAGGATATATAGCAAGCTATTTCTGTAGATTAATCTCAAAAAGTCGCTCTTCTTAGCTGGCACCGAGATCGGGGAGAACTTGAATCCTTCGAAACCTTTAAGGCATTAATATCTCTCCAAAAAAGCCCGTCCACCCCTTTAACCAAAATCCCATAAAGACCACTTTCTATAATCACTACTGTACCTGTTTCCACTCCACGCTCTGAACGGAATCTTACTTTCGACGCAAGCCTTATACCTCTATCTGTCATTTTGTGCCTAATCACTCTGGTTTTCATCTAGCATCCCTTTCTAGTGTGTATTTTCTCATATAGCTATAAATAGGCTTATAGTTTTCTCACTGTGTCCTCGCCATATACCACCCCAAGGGTCGAACCTGAATCCCAAGTGCAAAAAATCGTGCCAGTATCATCAATAAAATCTACTGTGCCTTTATCGCCAGGCCTAAGCTTGGAGTAGGGGTCATTCATTTGAACCAATTCTACCCACGTTCCCTTGGGGTATCGTGTGCGTAGACGTTCCACAGTCTCTTTAGAAGGGAATCTATTCATCGCCTTTAACCTCCCCTTTAATTGGCACACCGTTTTTAAATGCGCTATTGCCAGTGAGGTTTTTCAGAAGAATTTTTCTTGCCACTTTGTACTCATCACCAACGAATCCCAGTTGAATTAGAAACACCCGGAAGGCAAACTTCTCGTTTTCCACATGCTTCTCTTTAGCGGTAATGCGCTTTCGTTCCTTGGCAACTTTACATAGACCATTGATAAGAAGGGTGAAGGCAGCAACCTCATCGCTGGTTCCTATGGGGAACCAAGGAAACTTAAGCGTGGTTTCGGTGCGTTCTACCAGTAAGGTGTCAGTACCAATAGCCTTCTTAATGAGGTTTGCTTTGCTTGCGATAAGCCGATCAAGATTTTCTAGTGCTTGCTCCGTAAAATCTGCAAGCGGTACCTCAATCGTAATTCTGTCTGGACTTTCAATTTTAAAACCCCTCTTACCAAGCTCCTCCATGAGTGTTTTCGCCAGTTCCTGTTCTGTTGCCTGGTCAAAAGAAACGGTACCCTCGTTATCGATTGTTAACCCTCCCACCTCATAGGCAAATGTTGGTGCTCCTTTGTACTTTGCCGGAGCATCAATAATTTCGCTGATTGCGGCCACCAGTTTCTGCCTTTCTTTACGTTCTACATTAAATCTAATTTCCATAATCGTTACCTACCTTTTCCTTTGGTAGTAACATATATCACTCATAAGCTGTGAAATAGCAAGTGATTAGTGTCAATATAGGTTTTAACTGATTGTATCCTTTGTGTAAACCTCTTGCCTATTCATCTGCCTTCACCCCAGGTACATCCCTATATGGTATTTTCCTTCCGCCACGAACGAGAATCACATTTTCCATAGCGCCAACCTGTCCAATATATCTTTTCACTATTACATCGCAAAACTTCTCATCCAGTTCCACTGTGTAGCAAACCCGGTCTGTCTGTTCACAGGCGATTAAGGTACTACCAGAACCGCCAAAGGGGTCTAGAACAATACATCCTGTCAGACTGGAATTCAAAATCGGGTATGCCACCAGTGGCACTGGCTTCATAGTCGGATGATCGTTGTTTTTTCTAGGCCTATCAAACTCCCAGATAGTGGACTGCTTGCGGTCGGCATACCAAGCGTGTTTCCCTTTTTTCTTCCAGCCAAAAAGGATAGGTTCATGCTGCCACTGATAAGGAGAGCGCCCTAGCACCAGTGATTGCTTTTTCCAGATACAAGTACCAGAAAGGTAAAAACCTGCATCAGAGAATGCCTTTCGGAAATTCAAGCCCTCCGTATCAGCGTGGAACACATAGATGCTCGCATCCTTGGCCATAGCCTCTTCAGTAAGAGTGAAAGCGTCTAGAAGAAACTGATAGAATTTTTCATCAGCCATATTATCGTTTTTGATTTTACCCGCTGTACCTTCGTAGTTTACGTTATATGGTGGGTCGGTTATCACGAGGTTTGCTACCTTACCATCCATCAAAAGCTTAAAAGTATCAGTATGAGTAGAATCACCACAGACAACGCGGTGATTACCCAAAAGCCATAAATCACCCGCTTGGGTTATTGCGGGTTTCTGTAGTTCACCTTCCACATCAAAGTCATCATCCCGAACTCCATCTTGCAGCAGATCTTTAAAAAGCCCATCGATTTCAGCAAGATCAAAACCTGTCATGGTAACATCAAAGTCCTCGGCTTGCAAATCGGAAATGAGCAAAACTAGCTTATCTTTGTCCCAGTCACCTGAAACCTTATTAAGAGCTATATTTAATGCTTTCTCTTTTTCTTCATCCAATTCCACAACAACGCAGTCAATTTGCGAAGCACCGTTGGCCACTAATATCTTTAGTCTTTGGTGACCGCCAACCACGTTGCCAGTATTCTTGTTCCAGATGATTGGCTCAACATATCCAAACTCCTCCATGGAGCGCTTTAGCTTTTCGTATTCAGGATCGCCAGGTTGCAAATCCTTGCGAGGGTTATACCCAGCAGGTATTAACTGTTCGACTGGAATTTTCTCAATCAGCATGGTCTTCTGCCGCCTTTCTCAATTCGTAATACATATCAACTTCTTCCCACGGAAATAAGCAAGAATTAAAATGCCCATACACAGCTGTATCAGCATAAATCGCTCTATAAAGCTCTAACTTCTCAACGATAGCCGCAGGCCGTAGGTCGAACAACTTTAATACAATTTTAGAAAGACTCTCATCTGTAAGTGTTGAAGTACCAAAAGAATGTACATTCACCGCTACAGGATTGGCTTTACCAATGGCATAAGAAAGAGCGACCTCACATCTACCTGCGAGACCGCTCGAAACGATGTTCTTAGCAATGTATCGTGCCATATATGCACCACTTCGGTCTACTTTAGTTGGGTCTTTTCCCGAAAGCGCTCCTCCACCATGAGAAGCTAGACCACCGTAGGTATCTACCATAACTTTTCTACCTGTTAACCCTGTATCAGCACTGGGACCGCCCTCGACAAATCGGCCAGAAGGATTTATCAAAATTTCAGTATCTTCATCTATAGGGAAATCTTCGAAACAAGGCCATAGTACCTTAGTGATAATATCCTCTCGTAACTGTTCTTGAGTCTTGCTATCAATATGCTGCACTGAGACTACAATAGCCTTCACTCGCACTGGCCGCTCACCTTCATATTCCACAGTCACTTGTGCTTTACCATCTGGCAAAATACCCTTAATGAGTTTGCCCTTTCGGCACTGGTCAATGCGCTTTACGATACGATGAGAAAGAACTAAAGGTAATGGTAGTTTTTCCATCGTTTCACTAGTAGCATAGCCATACATAGTACCTTGATCGCCTGCACCAATGGAACTATATGGATCATACACTCCAGTCCTAGCTTCAAGTGCCCTGTTTACCCCAGCCGCGATGTCTTTGCTCTGTTGGTGAACAAAAACAGATACCTTGTATAACTTCGGATTGTAGCCAACCTCACGGAGTACATTTCTCACCACAAACGGAATTTCCACTTTTTCGCTACAGGTGATTTCACCCGCCACGATGATTTTACCCTTTGTCGCCAAAACCTCAGCCGCAACACGTGAAGCCATATCTTTTCTAAGACAAGCATCCAAAATGCTATCAGCAATAAGATCACATAACTTATCTGGGTGACCCATACAAACGCTTTCTGAGGTTAATAGTCTTTTACCCATTCCTTACCGTCCTTTCCTGCCCGATAACAGGGCTTCCATAATATCATCCTGCGGATTCCCAATAAACGCTGTGGTGCAGTTTTGCTTTACAATGTCAAAAATTTCGTACCAAATCAAATTAGCTTGCTTTTGAAATGATTGACTCATTTGAACAAATGGGCTAGCAATAGCACCGCCAGTAGTTGGATGCTTACCCAAAAAACCATACGTACTAATTGCTTCTTCACATTGAATGTAGCGAGTGAATGCCTGAGCATAAGCTTCGACCAAACGAGGATTGACAAACTTCTCGCAACCACGCTCTTTCAGCCATCGCCATGTTTCACGGTATAACTTATCAGCACCCAGTGGCATACCGTCTTTTTGCAATGCACTAAGGTAGTCGCTCGGAGGCGGAATATCTTCACCTACCAAATCTGATGCGTCACTTAGTTCGTCTGGTTCAAGTGGCGTTTCAGGTTGAAACTCTGGCATCTCAAGCACCTGAGCAGGTTTTCCTTGTGCTATTTTATCTGCAAGCGGTAACGGCTTGTCTCCTGCCCTCACGCGGCGTCCTCCTCGGTTGGTTCCATCCTTGGCCATAGCTCCTTACCTCCTTCTCATTGGCTGGGGCTTAATCCCCTGTTTGAACTGGCTTTTTTGCACGCGAAGCCCCCCGGCCGGTCCCCGGGGCGAAGGCTGTAGAGAATCCTACCCCCCTACCCCTTACCCCCAACGACCGCCTTCACGAGCCGTTATCGTGGAGTGGCATGATTTACATAAAGCCATTAGATTGCCCTTATCATTGGTTCCGCCTTGGGCTAAAGGCTTAATGTGGTGAACCTCCTCCGCTGGTTTAATTCGACCAAGCTTCTCACACCTCTCACATAAAGGATGGGCAGTGATGTAGCGATCCCTTATTCGCTTCCATCTTCTACCGTAGCGTTTGCGCTTCTCTGGGTCCCTGTGGTATTTTTCATAGCGCCTTGTTTCTTGCTTGGCATGCTCCACACAAAACCTACCATCTACAAGTTCAGGACAGCCTGGATGAGAGCATGGCCGCTTTGGCTTCCTAGGCATTAGTTCACCTCCATTTTGGACAAACAAAAAGCTCCCACAGGTTCCCCCGTGAAAGCTCATCGTATTTTCTCACACTACTATTATATCGTGGCTTTATGAGTAAATCGTCCACGATATTACTCATTACTTGCCATACAAAAGCAATGCTAGGTGCTGAAGTGCTCGATTCTTCTTATTGTAGGCTGAAGAACGCTCAATATTAAAGTGGTCACAGATCTCATAAACTGCATCAATTTGCTTGTGTTTTTCATTAAGGTAGAATACCTCGAGAACAAATCGTTCGTCCTCAGATAACGCATTCCACGCTGGCTTAAACCATTCCATGTATTCTAGAGCTTGACGGTAGCGTTCTTTTAATACATCAATTTCATCAATGGAGCCAACTAGCTTTCTTTCTCCAGCTTTCGGGTCATGAGCAGATGGCATACCGTCTAGAACAGGAGTTGCTGGAGAGGCCATCTTTTCGTGAATAGTAGCAATATCTTCATTGGTATGCTCAATAATGTATTGCATACTACTGTAATCCTTCAACGCATTAATAGCTGCCTGCTTCTTATCTAGGTATTGCCAAACAATATTCATGACTTTGAGCCTCCTTCAAGTTTACTTTCACTGCTTCAATCAGTGCTGACTGAGTTCCATTTTTTCTTTTCAACGCTTCCATAACCTGCTCATCAATAGTATCCTTGGTGATAATGTGGTGAATTACAACAGTCTCCTTTTGCCCTTGACGCCAGAGCCGAGCATTGGTTTGCTGGTAAAGCTCTAAACTCCATGTGAGCCCAAACCAGACAAGGGTTGATCCTCCAGCTTGCAAGTTTAGACCATGACCTGCTGAAGCTGGGTGGATAATGGCAATTGGTATCTTGCCTTCATTCCACCGTTTAATGCTTTCAGCCGAATCCAACCTTTCAGCTGGGAAGCGTTCTAGGATTCTTTGTAGGTCATGCTTAAACCAGTAGGCTATTAGCACCGGCTTACCATTGGCTGCTTCTATTAAATCTTCTAGTATCTCCAGCTTCCTGTCATGTACGATGGCTACAGCACCATTCTCATCATAGACAGCACCGTTAGCCATTTGTAGTAACTTCCCACTAAGGGCTGCAGCGTTGACTGCATCAATTTCTTTCTCCTTTAAGGCCACTACCATCTCCCGTTTCATCGTCTGGTAGTGCTTTTCTTCACTAGCAGACATCCTAACAAGCACTTCATTCATCACAAGTTCGGGCAATTCCAAGTAGTCAGCACCTTTCATGCTGATCGTGATATCAGAAATCAAACGATAGATTTCTTCCTCTGCACCAGGCTTTGGCTTGTAGGAGAAAACAATCTGCTGATTACGCTTATCAGGTACAAAGTAGTCCTCTCTAAACCTGCCAATAAAGCGCCCAAGCCTTTGACCCATATCCAAAAGCCGATACTCTGCCCATAAATCCATTAGTCCATTACTAGAAGGTGTTCCAGTTAGCCCCACAATCCTTTTTACTTTTGGTCTCACTTTCATAAGGCTTCTAAAGCGCTTCGCCTGATGGGACTTGAAGGAAGAAAGCTCATCAACCACAACCATATCGTAGTCGAAAGGTAGACCACTTTTATTTATAAGCCAGTCCACGTTCTCCCTGTTAATAAGGTAGACTTGCGCCTTCTGCATCAGTGCTGCTTTCCTCTGGGCTTCATTCCCAATAGCTACACTGTATTTTAAACCTTTCAGGTGATCCCACTTTTCAATCTCAGCAGGCCATGTATCTCTTGCCACTCGTAAAGGTGCTATCACAAGTACCTTGCGAATTAAAAAGCTATCTAGGGTAAGATCGAAGATAGAGGAAAGTGTTATAACCGTCTTACCTTAACCTAAGCCCATATCCAACAGGAGTGCAGCAACCGGCTTCTCTAACAAATAATCGATAGCATACTGCTGATATCCGTGAGGAATGAACTTCACTAGGCATCACCTCCCGAGATCATTGACTCTATCTGCCTTTCATCATTCAAAACATATACTTTAAAGCCAAGGCTTCTTAACATCTCGTGGCGCTTTTTCTGTAAAGGTCGAGGCTTTAACCCCGGCGCTTTCACTTCAACAAACGATATTCTCCCACCCGGTAAAAGCAGAAGGCGATCTGGCATTCCATCGTAACCCGGCGAGACGAATTTCAATGCCAAACCTTCCGCCTTTTTTGCAGTCCTGATCAGTTTTTGCTCTATCTCTTTTTCTAACATTCCGTCCTCCTGTGCCCATTCCCGTGCCCAAGCAGTTTAAACTCCTACGCGCGTATACGCGTATATATGCGTGCCTATTACCCCTTTTTTCTATATAAATAATAATTAATAGGAAATTCATAAGCACATAGGCACAAACAAGGCATTAAAACTGATGGTTATAGGGTCTTTAGCTCGTGCCCTTCGGTCATAAACTCTGTCAATGAGCACGATAGGCACGAGCCCATCTATTCTTCGGCGTGCCCATCGGCACGAACAAACACCCGTTGAGCACCATATAATTTGATGTGTTTCTTACCTGTTTTGCCGCCAGCGAATTTCTCCCACCCACCAATTCTATTGAGGATGGACTCAATTTCGTACGAATCAGCTTTCTTGATAGTTTCTCGCGGCTTGCCGAAACACTCGCACCAAATTTCGAGGTTACAGACCTGTTCGCGACGGACTGTACCTACACGAGTTTCTCCCCCGAACTCACTACCCGACAGGAAGTTTCTGCGCTCGTATAATTCTATTTCATCCCAATTCTCAGGGAGTAGAGTTTCTAAGTACTCAGCTACCAGCCCCTCACGGTCGTCTATTTCCATAGCATCACGCTGTTGGACCATAGCTTCCTCTGCAATTTCGCCTGTTAAAAATAGTTCCTCGCCTAGTTCATATTTCACTAAAGCCTCAGCCCAGATCTGATCCACATCTTCAATCTCCCACGGCTTATGCTTGCTTTCTCCTCTAACCCGTACTGGCCAGAAGCGCCTATTGCCGGTGATGTCCCGTAGGAAGCCACCATCAGAGTTCGTCGAGCCAACTATAATGCACTGACGAGGGTGGCTCTCAACTGTACGCCCATAAGACGGGCGGTATTTATCGTCCACCCTGGTAATGAACGACTTCACCGTTTCAACGTCCATTTTCTTAATGCCCGCAAGCTCTCCCAGCTCTAAGATCCAATAGCCCTGTAGCTTCTCTGGTGCTGTCTTGTCTTTCATATCGCTAATGGCAAGGGAATCGGAGTACCATTTGCCGCCAAGCCGAGAGAAAAGCGTGGATTTACCAATGCCTTGTTTTCCGTTTAGCACAAGGACAGAATCATACTTTATGCCAGGCTCGTAAATGCGGGCCACAGCCGCTAAGAGTGTCTTTCTTGTAACTGCTCTAACATATGAGGTATCCTCTGCGCCAAGATAGTCGATAAGCAGCGTATCAACTCGCTCTACCCCATCCCACTCAGGCAAGCTATTCAGGTAGTCTTTTATGGGATGATAAGCCCTATCGTCTGCTACTTTCGTGACCGCAAGCTCATAATTTCGAGCCGAGAACATACCATAGTTACGGTCGATATAGGCCACAAGCTGTGCGTTATCAGCATCCCGCCAAGGCTCCTGCTGACGCTCCCAGGGAAGGTTAAAGCCGTAGATCTGGTTCGCCAGTTGATTGTAACGAATGCCAGAGATGGCTTCATCGTTATTTAAAATGAGGAGCAGGTTGCCAAGCGAGTTTTTCAAAACCGTAGAGCGTGACTCGTATTCGAGGAGTTTCTCCCAGTCATCATCACCGAAATCCTCAATATCGGAATCCTTACGCTCACTTGCAAGTAAAAGCTTCACCTTTTCATCTTTGCTGGCAAACTCGCTCATTGCCTTAAAACCAGCCTTCTCATCGAGATCTCCATACTTGTGTACCCTCACAAGGTCGAAAGCATTTAAAAGCTTGCCGCAAGCTGGGTCTGTGGCGTGGTGGCTATAGGCAAACTTACCATCGTAGGTAACCACACCAGCGCTAGATTCTCCCGGGGTGTAATCGTACCTACCATCCACTGCAGAAGGCTCGTAAATGTCGGATAGTAACTGTTCGATCACATCCTCTATGGAGTAAGCCCTGCAAAATGCACCAAGTATTCCTTCCTTTTCCAAAGGATCTTGCTGCTTTTTTAGATTGCGCTCTAGCACCTCAGACTGCCTGCTCGATGTAGGCCAAAGGGAGCAATCGCGCCAATCAGAGAGTTTGCGTAAATAAGTATCGGGATCGACCTCTAGCCCATCAATATCCTTGAAGATATACTCACCATCAGAGGGGGTGGACGGCCAGTACATAAGCCTGTGTGGTTCGTAGGTACTATCATCAAAGTAGTCCATCCCGATTTCCTCGGCGATAAGCCGAGAGAGCGCACCGTACTCATCGGGCGAAACGTCGCGTGAGAGTGGGATAACCATCCGTAGACGCGGTTCCTCGGGCGTATGGCTATGGGTTGAGTAGATGACGCATTTGTAGGCTGAAAGCTTCTCTACCCTATCGAGAAAGCCCCTGTCGGCATGGTCGGCGTCAAGCGTAATAGCTGAGCGGCTCTCTATGGCGTCCTTTTTCCGTCGACCGCCTTTGAGGTGCCCAAACACATAACCTCCTACATCCTTAGCATCATCCCGCCTTGACTTGCTGAATTTTTTGTACTCAGAAACAGTCTCGGTCGTTCGGCGGGTATCCTTCAAGCGGGCGCAAAACTCATCAAACGTTGGTTTCTTATTAACCCATTTTTTGGTAAAGCGGCTATTGCCATATGCAATCTTCATAGCGGAACCCCCAGATAATCTTCCCAGGCAGTAATCGGATAGCTATTTACCGAGCCAAACCTTTCATCGTTTGTTTCACAACTTCTTATCTCAATTGATCTAGATCGACAATAAGCGGAAAGCTGCCTGCCCATTGCCTGGCACTCTTTCAAACTCCAGCCCATTCCGAAGGTAGTGTTATACTTCGCCACCGTGAAAAACTGAAGGGATGTATTCAAGGCAATTTCTAGGGTTTCATTCTCCTCGGTCAAGACGCATATTCTTTTTTCTGCTTCGATAGCTTTTTGGCTAGCAATCTTGAGTGCCCGCTCCATAATTTTCTCTGGAGAATTCCACGCCTCTTCAACTTTGATGAAATATCTCCTGAACTTCTTGCCCATTTCACTGCGTTGGAGCATGCAAAGCTCCTTAGCCATGGGAATCGTGATAGCGTGATCACTACTCGGTCTACCCAGAAAGCCTTCTGACCTTTTACTCAAAAATGAGTAAAAGTCTTTTCCCTCACCAAAACCATAGCTACACATTCTAGAAAACCAATCATTGTACCGAGTATCAACCTTCAAGGCCTTATGAAGTTCACGACCACTTACAGTCGGGTTCTCGGTTTCATAGTTAATGATAATTAACTCGTTCATCAGGAAACCTCCTCGCATTTTTCCGTAAAATATCTGACTGGGATCCCCTTGCTTTCGGCTTTTTCAATTTCTTGGCTCATGCCATGTGAGATACGGCTTCCAAACACCCAAATCTCCTCGCATTTACCAAGCCAAACCATGCCGAAGAAGATGCCTAGCTCCCGCTCTTTTGGGCTGCTGTCATCTAAAACTTGTGGATAGAGGAGATGGGGAGCGAAGGGTATCGCACCTTGCTCCACCGCAAATTTTGTGTATTCTTTAGCCTTTTGAGTATTCAAATTCACGTCTCCTGCAAATGGTGAGCAAATGAAAACGCAAGGTTTCCAGCTTTGTTCTCGCCCTATATTGGTTAGGGCCTGAGCCACAGTTGGATCGTGATAACCTTTATCGTTGTACCAGTCGCGTTTATGTCCACAATAGGGATTCATTGTTTTTCACCTCCAAAACTTTAACTCTCATAAGTAGCCCTCCCGTTTGCTACATTTGTAGCAATAAACTGCTGTGCCATAAAGATCACAATCTCCATCGCTTAATAATTCCGAAAGATCGACCCCCACTTCACAGCCGCAACCAGGACAGCTACAGAAAACATTATCGTCATGAATCTCCACTTTTACTTCAACCGAATCGCTAATCTGCTCTCTTACAAAAAACATTGTCAATCACCCTTTCAATATTTTTGGCTCTCACTATAAGCCATGGGAAAGTCCTTTTTCGGACGGTCTGCTTTCAAAAACTCACCCCCTCTACTCTATACAGACAGCAGAGGGCGGTTTGCGTACCATAAACTGCAAGTTTTTTAATCATTTTTATAAAAAGAACGAGATCGCGCTCCTTAGGATTGTTGGACCATAGTAGCCCTCAGCGTTTTATTTGTTAACGCTCATGAAGGAGAGCCTCCTTAAATTTGGTTGAGCCTTGCAAACTCTCCAAAGAGTTCTGATGCCTTTTGGTTATATGATTTAGCAGCATCCTTTTTAGTGTCGTGCAGCCCCAGATCTTGTCTAATACCATCCTTATTGATATATGCCCTATAACGACCGGATGGCTTATGGAAACTTACGCCTTTGTAGCCACTGGTGTTGTCACTTCGGATTTTTGTATTGAACTCATTCTGTTGTTTATAACAAAGGCGAAGATTTTCGAGAGTGTTGTTGAGTGGATTGCCGTCAATATGATCGACAAATTGACCTTGTTCAGCTTCCATAATCAGTCGGTGCATTTTAACTGCATATCCTTTAGTACGGCTCATGGCATAACCTGTCCCCTCAACACACCATGTAAAGGGTTTTACTAAATCAATACTCTCTGTAGATATCAAAATTAATTTACTGTTTGCGGTGAAAATGCTTGTAGTTTCACCGCAACAAATATATCGGTTAGTGTTTCTTGTCATATTTCCACCTCAATCTTTCTGATAGAACTTACATTCATATCCAGCAGCATCAAGGATTAGCCCTTTGCCCCATTTTGGAACCCTGCACATTATTCGAATTACTTCTTCAACAGAATATTTTTCAAACTGGACCTCGCAAACAATCTCATCATGACAATGCATGACAATCTCAAAGCCTGAAGCGGAGAGACGTAACATTGCTTCCGCCAAAATATCTCGACTAATTGCTTGAACAACATTTTCCACAAGCTTTGCACCATATGTCTCAATGAGCTCCCACTTTTTCGTAGCACCAATACCCTCGAACGTTATCGAATCAGAACCAAACCTATTAGTGCCTATACGGGGCTTCACGTAGGCAAGGTTTCTGCCAGATGGCAGGGTGATGAAGAGCATTCCACTACGAAACTCAAAGGTAATGCCATGGGTCTGCGTCTTTGTGCGCTCCCTAACTGCTGTGATAGCCGCTCTATCAACAGCCCTCCAAAGCCGCACAATATTCGGGTTGGAATTACGCCACGCATCCACCAGCGGCTTTAGCTCATCCTCACTAAGACCCATATCTAGCGCTCCCATTGCCTTCAACGCCCCCACAGAGCCGCCATAGCCGCAGTTATGGACTAACCATCCTGAAACGGTAAACCTATGGTTTGGCCCAGCATTTAGGATGTCATAAACCTTAGCGGTCTGTATCCTATCTCCGGTGCGTAAGGAATATGCTACTTCTTCAAATAGTAATGGCTCCGATTCCCCTTTGACCCATACGAGATGATCTTTGGTTGCTGTAAGCCCCCCATAGCTTATAACCTCCTTTTTACCTTGATAAACCACGCCGTCATGCCTTACAAAGTTCTCGCCATCCCAGACCTTGTGCTCTAGAGTAACTTCCTCTATCGGCACCAAGCCCGCATTGGTTAGAACGAGTTGTCCTTCTGCTATACACGCCAAGTCTGCAACTTTTCCTTTTTGTCGTAAGTCGCTCTTTTTGTCAATTTTATCTTGAGGAACACCAAACATACGGCTTGCAGTCGCAATATAAAGATCCTTTTCAGCTCTGTAAGCCTCTAGCACCCAACTCTCTCCCGCAAGCCAAGCTAAGACAACCCTTTCAATTGCCGAAAAGTCTGCCACAATAAACTTGCAGCCTGGCTTTGGTATGAAAGCAGTACGAACAAGCTCTGAAAGCAAGGGTGTTACATTGTTATATAGAGCCTCGATTATTTCTAACTCGCCAGTCTTCATGAGCGCCCTCGCTTCGTTTAGATCTTCTAAATTATTACGAGGAAGGTTTTGCACCTGGATAAGCCTTCCTGCAAATCTACCTGTGCGATTTGCACCATAAAACTGCAGAAGACCCCTAGCCCTTCCATCAGAGCATACAACGTTCTCCATAGCGTTATATTTCCTCACGCTGGATTTCGCAAGGGATTGACGAAGTTCTAGCACCCTCTTGACTTCCTCGGGTACGATCTCTATAAGTTCTTGCACCGCAGCCTTATCTAAGCTCTCAACCTCGATTCCCTGCCTTTTTAACCACCCTTTAAGTTGAGCCACAGAGTTGGGGTTTTCAAGGTTGGTCAACTCCTTCATCTCTTCCATAAGCTCTATCCCCGCTCGGTTATCTAGGTCAATGGCCGTCTTTACAAAATCCATATCAAGTGAAATTCCGCGGTCGTTAATTTCTTGATCTAGGATGTAGTTACGCCACTCCTCATCTGGGACAGGAAATTTCAGAAGGCGCTTTTGAATCTCAAGCTCTGTATCCACATCCCGAGCGTTATAAGCCTTAAAAGCTTCCCACCTATCAGAAGCGTGGCTTGGCAGATTTCTTGTGCGCTGCCCATTTGCTTTGGTGGGTTTGCAAGGCATACAGAAGTAACGGATGAGGTCTTTGCCGCCCTCAAGTTTCTGCTTCTCAAGGCCCAGTACAGCCCCTACGCCTACAAGCGAAAGAGGAAGGCCCATATATGCTGACCAAACCATAGTGCATTTCCATGAATCAGGTTTTAACCAAGTGCCCAGATAGCGCGAAAGGCAAACCCTCTCAAACTGTGCGTTGAAGGCCCATTTCTCTACATCATCGTCTGTCAGGGCAGCGAGGATTTCAGGTGGCAGAAGTTCATCTGCTGTGAAGTCCACTACCCGAACCTCGCCGCCGTTCACTGAGTAACCGAAGAGGAGAATCTCAAAATCAGGCGACTCGCAATACCTATAAACACCACTTTTTCTAAGGTCTATTGATGAATACGTTTCAATGTCACAAGATAGGGTTTTAATCTCCATAGCATCCTCCATAACCAGGAAGGGCAGCGAGGTTACCGCCACCCCTCCCATTTTTCCTATTGCAAGAAATCATCCACATAATCTGATGCGAAGTCCTCAGCGGCGCTAGTTTTGCCACCAAGCGGCTCGCCATCTCGGATTTTTTGGATGTTGCCAAGACCACAGGCAATCCCGCGGTTCCCATTTGTATTGAAAGCATAGAAATTAATGCTAACCCTCGCATAAACCCCAGAGTAGACCTCTGAGCGGCTCATAATGGGATTAAGATCCTTATCTACAATCTCAGGTGGCGTGGTACTGTTAGCATTTACGAAGTAACTGCTGGCATAAGCCTCATCATCGGGCCGATCTATATCTCCATCACGCAAAGGCAGCTTAAGAATTGATTTGTTCGGTACCTTGCCACCAAACTTTCCCCGACCCTCTTCAATCGCTGCATCCACTGCCTTGTTAATTGCCGCGATGGTTTTTGTATCTGCCTTCGGGATGATTAGACTCACGCTGTACTTAGGATCGCCACCATTGATGGACTTGGGTTCGTGCACATTAGCGTAGCTCAGACGTACGGGACCTGTGATAACACGGGTTGGATTAACTAATTTAGACATTTACTTGTCCTCCTTAAAGTCATTTTTGGCTGATATTTTTATAGCTGGACGCTTATCAGTAATTGGAACCAGCGTTGGTTTGCCAGACGGTTTTATAATTAACTCGCCTAAGATCTCTTGGAACTTGCCTTTACCTAAAAGCCGCTCCATCTCGGAAAGTGGAATTAAACTTTGACGATAGATGTCATGGTAGCCTGCGGCTTTCGCTGCACTTGCCACAGCTTCCTCATCTATGTACTTACGGTTGGAGCGACCTTCCACTAATTTGAAGCCAGCCCACTCCTTGCCTTGATTGATTGCTGCCGATAGGGCGTAGGCTCTAATGTCGTTGGCCCACGAGGTGAGATCATCTAGCTTGGCAAGAATCTCCTCAATATCCTCATCTGTGAGGATGGGCGGCAGAGCAAACTCAAAGCGAGCGAGGCTGAGGTTTTCTTCCGCACGTGCCCTGCACTTTATAGCGGCTTTGCAGAACCTGCACCATTCTCCAGATCGATACTCGCCATCGCCATCAAAGGCGAGTTTGGCTATGGGCTTTAAAACCTCATCCGCCCATTGGTAAAGGTCTTCTTTGAGCATTGAGAATGTGCTGATGTTTTCCCTGCGGGGCTGGTAGACGGTCATGGAGACCTCGCTGATATCGTAGATAGCATCGAAAAGCTCTAAAGCCCCGATGGCATATAGCTTCATCTGCGGGTTTTCTTCTGCGCTAACTAATACCCCTTGGCCGTATTTGAAGTCGATGATGTGGAGCATTCCATCTGCTACAATTACACAGTCCCCGGTCCCAAAGCCCTCGGGAACATACTTTGAAAAATCCAGTCGCTGCTCAATCAGCACTATGGGATCTTGGCAATTTCCTTTTGCCAAGGCAATCTGTTCTTGCACAAACCCCACATAGCCATCTGTGTGTTCCTCCATCTCGCCGGAATCATACTTGGAGATGGGTTTCTTAGAGTGAAAGCCCAGGGCCTTGCGCAACTTGTGTTCTGCTAGGGCGTGAGCTGCTGTACCTTCCGCGGCGGCTTCACCACTGCTATCCTCAAACTCCTGCTCAAGTCTTGGAGAAGGGGTGCAAGCAAGCCAGCGATGTGCACTTGATGCAGATAGCAGGGCATGAGCACTCACTTCAAACCCTCCGCATCTGCCATGAGAGCTGCGTAGTTTGCTGGGTCAATTTGGCTAAGTTTTGCCGCTCCGTGCTTTTCCAACAATCCTCTTACCTCATCTGTGAACCCTGCTTGGCTCTTGTCAGCTAGAACTGCTCTCACTTGCTCTAAAGTGATAGTCTCGGGCTGCACTTGCGTTTCACCAGCATTACTACTAAATAGAGCTTGAAGGCTATCAGCCACAGAATTAAGTGCCTGAGCCGCGCTACGCAAATCGCCGATACAAAGATCAAGCTCCTTCATCATCCGCGCACCCTCCTTTCTGAAAGTTTTTCAACTAACCTTTTTGACACAATGCTGATCGCAAGGAGAATACCCGATAGTTCCTTGTCACAAGCGTTCGTGTCTGTACTCTTGCCCGTCATCTTTATCCCTCTCTTTCCGAGGTGGCCTTTTTGCCCCTCTACTCTATACAGACAGCAAGAGAGGGTTTGCGTACCGTTTATTTAAGATAATTTTTTAGATCTTCATTTTTGCTAAGTTTTTCAAGGATGCGATGTTTGCGTTTATTAACACTCTTGGGTTCTTTAAGCCCAAGAGTGGGTGCCAACTCCCGCTCTGTTTTATCTCGCCAAAAAATATCTACTATAAGCTTTTGTTCTTCTTGAGTTAAAGTGCTAAGAGCGCTGTAGAGAAGATCTAACAAAACTTTATTCTCCACAATATCTTCAACGTTAGTTGAATCTGCTGGCTCATACGCTACCGAGCCGTAGTTGGGTGGTTTATCTAACTCTACAGTGCGGGGGGTATGTAAATTGCAAGCCTCGCACTTTTGATTGCAGTTTTTCGTTTCTTTCCATATACATTGAAACCGCCGCTCCCGTTGTTTCTGCTCGCGCCAATTTGAGCGCATATTCATGCGAGCGTATTTCTCACCCATTTCGTTATCTGGAAGGCGAATAACAATACCAGCCTCGTCATCTACAAATAAGTTGCCACTACCAAGGCACTCACTCCGAGTAATCCGTGTGTACTCTTTACCATCCTCAGAAAGAACGTAATAAACCATGGGTTCGCCAAACTTAGAACGGTGTGGGATAGGAGTTTTCCTGAATGATTTGTTTTTGGTCATCTTTTTGGCTCCTTTCTTGGAGCCAAGCGGAACAATAAAAAAAGCCGAATGCGTTACAAAACACAAATAGCCAGATGGTCACGAATTTGCATTTCGTAACTCATCCGGCTATTTGGTAGCTCGCACTCGGCTCCGTTGCTCGGTATAGTTTTATTTATAATTTAAGTCAATATGATATTGATCTTACATAACTGAAGCTTCAACACAAGGGATGTCTACTATGCTCCTACAGTTTGGACACTTTACTCCTACATAAAGCTGTTCTTCTGGTAAGGTTGAAATATCGCATGCTCTTTTTCCACAAATGGGGCATTTGAGCTTCATAAACATATTTAATATCGCCTCTTTCTCGTTTTAAATATAAGTATGGAAATGTATTAGAATTTACCTTCAATTTGATTAGTTAACGGTAGTTTGGTGTGTTCGTTTTGCCATTTACGCCACCATGCGTAATAGACGACCAAAAAAATTAGAAAAGAGCAAGTTGTGATTTCTTTTCCAAACGATCGAAACCAAATTTGCAAAGCCTAACATAGGCTGCTTGTTTAGATACCCCATAGGCATCCGATATAATTTTCGGCAGATATTCCGTAAAAAATAAAGCAAATGTGTTTGACGTTAAATCCTCTCCGAAATCCTGCACCGCAATCATTTTTTTTACAAACGGTACAAAAGTAGATTTGGGCATAGCCACTGCAGCAGCAAAATAGTTAGCATGGTGTTCGCGCCACTCTTTAGCAGTTCTATAACCGCTTCCCTTCCCGAAATTTACAATATCTCCTTTACGGCAGCATACTACCTTTCTTTTTTTAGGTTCGCCAAACAAAGACATTTGCCCAGTGGGTCTAGTATAAACACCAGAATGAAGCCATAGGTGGCCAGCTTCATGTAACCCAGTAAATAAAGCAAGCCCTTCTCTTCCTTTTTGCATGACATAATTATCAAGCACGATGGTTCGTTTTTTAAGTTTATTCCATTTAATGCATTTTCTTTTGCGATCAAAAACTTCAAGTCGTTCCCCATCGTTAAAAGATGTAACACCCCAGATGGGATTATCTTCATAGTAAATATCCATAATTTCAATATTTGCACCCAAATATGATTCTAAAAAGTGTAAATAGTTAATTGGTCCAGGTTCTTTTAGCAACTCCTGCTTGTAATCATTAAGAAGTATTTCTGCAAATTTGTCAATATTATCATCGCTAATAATGGGATTGTTTTCACCATCCACCATTGAACATCTAAAATTTATCACTTTTATCCGCCCTTCTTTTTTTCTATTTCTCTAATAAATCTCTTCCAATCATCTTCATCGATAACTCCAGCATTGGATTCTCTAAGTGCTAACCTTGCCATATCTCCAATTTTATCGTACATCATAATGTCCTCAATATCAGAGGGTACCTCTCTGCGGTCTCTAGCTGCTAAATCATACATCTTTGCCTTGTCTTCGTCAGATAGACCAAGAACACTAGCAAATTTTTCAATTTTTTCTTTGTCAAATGGTTTCCGACGGTTGTTTTCGATGTCACTTAAGAAGCTCAGCGATATTCCAAGCTTCTCCGACATGTCTTTAAGTGTTAACTCGTTTGGGTCACTCAATCTTCTTTGCTTTATGAAGTCACCAAATCTCATATTCCTCTCTTGCAAAACAATCACCCCCTTTTTTCGTTTACTCTTTTTACGCCCTCTAGCGTAATTATAGCATAAGTAAATATGCTTGTCAAGGAGAAAAAATTTCAGCTATACAAAAATGCAAGTTAATTACGCTATGCCAGTATAACAACCCTATCTTGAAATGGTGCTTGACGAATACGGGCATACAGACCGACCGCAACGGAAACATTGTACCCGTTAAAAACCAATCGCCCCGGCAACGGATTGACGGAGCGGCGGCATTACTGGATTGTTACGTCGGGTTATATGAGCATTACAACGAATTCATAAACGCAATTTAGCCCTAAATTGAATTGAGGGCAACGAAAGGGGCATTGTTATGAAGCTGAAAGATAAGAAAATAGAGATTTTAGCCGTTACGCACACACAAGACCCGGAGGGTTATTCGATTGAAACATTAACCCCCATATCCCCGCCCATGTGGGCATACTTCCGGCAGCTTTCCGGGAAAGAGGTTTACGCGGCTATGTCCGTACAGGCGACCGAGGAAGTCCAATTCGCGATTAACTGGCGGGACGACATAACCACGCGGCATATTGTGCGCTACAAGAACGTTGATTATGATATTACCCGCGTTGACACGTTCGAGGGGTACAAGAATGATTTAACGCTTTATGCGAAGCGGAGGGCGTAGAAAAGGGACGGAATTCAATACCGCCCCTTATAACCTATCGCCATAAGGTAAAGACTTAATATATCTTTCCATATAGTCCCAATCAGGGGCGTTATCTTTCACGGGCAACAATACACGCGCTTTCGACAAATTCGTTTTGTATTTACGCCCGAAAGAGTATCTATATCTTTCACGGTCTAATACAGCAACTAAGAATAGGGCATTATAGCGGTTTAACTTTGAGTTTCTGCCAACTGAAAGTGTTGTCGAGCCGATAAAGTCATTTTCAATATAGTTTGTGTAACCTACCGAACCTTGACCGTCACAGATAAATATAATGCAATTTCCCTTTGTGGTTAATTCCTCATTACTCTTTACACGACGCATAACGCCGTTGTCGTCTTTCTTTGCGCCTATATAATCAATGTCATCACCATCTTCAAGTAACTGTCCCGCGTTAGAGCATTTACATGATTCCATTTTGAAGACACCGCTCTTGCCAGACAGTGGGAAATATGCCCATTTTAAAATATCAAAAGAAAGTGCATTTTCAGATAGATTGCTTGTAGTAATCGGATTGACGGGAACAGAACTTACCCACGCGGGGAGAGTATCGGGCAATTCTATGTCTTTCAGCGTCTTGTTAGCCTGTCTGCCATAACTATACCTGTATGCGTTCGCTTTAATGCACATACAGTAAAATAGTTTTTCCTGTATTGTCATAGGCTTTTTAGGGGTTAGAACGTATAAATCCCGACCGCTATAATACGGTTTTGTTTGCACGAATGTTTCTAATACGCTGCCCCCGCCCGCGCAAGATAATGTCCCTGCTTTTTGCGGAATAACACCATCAATTTTTTTTACCACAGCGACAACGCCATTGTTACTTGCTGTACGCGAAACAAAATTAACCCCGTCTATGTCGTCGGCGGTTGTTTCCTCACAATTAAGCAATTCGAGGTTTACCCCATATTCTACATCGAACAATTCAATAACTTTCATAATTGCTCACCGTTTTTTAAGATATATGCTAAATAGTCCTTAATGACTTTTTCAAAATCGCTTTGTGTCAATGTGGCATAGTTTGTACTCATATATGCTTCTGCTAACCATTCATCGTTAGCAGTAACTTTACGGCATATAGAAAGTCCTGTTTCTGTCTTTCTACCACGATATAATTCAAGCCAATTTGCTTGTATATTAGCCCAAACCCCTAAACCTTTATCGTCTGTCTTTTCTATCCTGCCGAGATTTTTTCTCTTTACAAATCCGTCGTCCCTAAAATACCCAAAAAAGGTTTTATCAATAGGGGCGTTTTCGTGCCTTGTTCCAAGATTGAAAACCATACAGCAGGCATTAGCGCTTGCGCCGGGGTGGAACACATCAGGCGGGAACGAGAAAACCGCGTCAAGGGTATGTTTTTCAAGCATTTTTTCTTTGAATAGCTTTATATCCGCGCCTGTACCAATAGCGCATTGCATGGGCAACAGGACAGCAAGCCGGCCGGTTTTGACCTTTTCGGCAATTTCATAAACGTAATGAAAGCCTTTTGACGGGTCTTCTTTAACTTTACTATTCCAAGTTTTTACATAGTCGGGATCACTATGCTTTCTTTGTGCGTTATACGGAGGGTTCATCAATACAACATTTACTCCCGCGTCAACATAGTTATCAGCCTTAAAACAGCTTCCTTGAACAATATTAGAATTGCCGTCGCTATGTATTAACATATTCGTTGTGGCGAGTCCGAAAGCCGTTTCCTCATATTCAATGCCATAAATCTGTTTCTTCCTAACGCGTTCTCTTTCGTCCTCTGTATCGCAGTCTGCTAAAGCTTCTGTCATAGCGCGGACTAAGAAAGCCCCACTACCGCAGCAAGGGTCTAATATAACGGAGTTACGATTAACACCGACGACCTTACACATAAAATGAACTATGTGGTCTGGCGTAAAAGCTTGATTTTTATCTGCTTTACCAACGTATTTATTAAACGTCGTAAAGAACAGGTTTAATAAATCTTGCCCCTTTGTAGTCCTATCGTTAATAAACGGTAAAATTTTATCTTTTATTTCCTGCAAAACGTGCGAAAATTGTTCCTTTGTTAAGTCGGTAACATCCTGTGAATCAATAACTTTGCTTTTCAAAATTACCAATTTAGCGGCTTTATTTAAGTCTTTCGCTTTATCAAGCAGTACATTTAGAATTTCCTCTATACCTGCGCGAATTTGTTTAGTGCTTAATCCCTCATATTTTAAGCCGTTTTTTAATGCTAAAAGACAAGTACCTACAAACTGACTACGGATTTTTTCATTTATTCCGTAGCCGTGGAGTAATTCGTTAAGTGCGTAGGTGTTTTCAACAATAGTCCTTTTGTCATTCTTTGCGCCGAAAAACACATCTACATAGTCTGTAAAGGGACGTATAACACGTTCACTCTTATTTTCATGTTCGTCGTCAATAACGCCGCTGTCGTCAAGCCATACACGAATTTCATCGGTTTGAGTAGACGCCAAAATAGCGACAACCCTATTATCCGTGAGTTGTCTTTCATAGGTTACATATTGCTGTAACTGCTGTATGTCTTTCGCCGCACTTCCTTTGACAAGTTTCGTTTTTGTTTCCACAAGCACGGTTACTTTATCGTTTGCAAAGCGCAAGTCTAAATTCTTATATCGACGCAAAGCGTCCGAAGCAAGAAAAGAAAGATAGTCCTTGCCTATCTCTTTGAGGGCTTTTTCATAACTGAATTCGCCGTTTTCTATATTATCGGTTAGGAAGTCCCTACCGACGGTTGTAATAATATCCGCACGTTTCATTATGAAATTCTCCTTACAGCGTGACTTATTGCTAAACAGGTATTATTGCGCATACTAAAAAAGCGTACAACAATACATTTGATATTATAATATAATCTCAAGCAAAACGCAATCCCCCTAAGGAAAATATTTTTGTGTTTCAATGAGCATTTTCAAGTATCATTTAATAAGTTTAAGCGACAAACAAGCGACAAAACGAGAAATAAAAACGGCAAAAAGCCAGTAAAATCAAGGGTTTGCGCTGTGTTTTATATAGTCTTTCTCAAACCACACCTCAACGCCTTTTTCCTTGAGTTTTCGCACTGTAGTTAAGCTGTCAACGGTGTTTCTGGCGAATCTTGATACGCTCTTTGTGATGATGAGGTCAATACCGCCTGCTAGAGCATCAGCTACCATCTGCTTAAAGCCCTCGCGCCTTTTGGTGTTAACAGCCGTGATGCCTTCATCTGTATAAACTGCGACAAACTCCCAGTTCTCTCGGCTTTTAATTAGCTTCGTGTAGTAGTCTACTTGCGCCTCATAACTTGTAAGCTGCTCCTTACTATCAGTAGAAACCCTGGCATAAGCCGCCACTCGCTTTTTTGTTTCGCTTGACTTTGCCTGAGCCGAAATGATGGGGATGGTGGCGGGTATTACCCTCACTTTAGCCATTCTGCTCTCCTCCCCTCAAAGCCCGCTCTCTTGCGGCTTGCTTCATCTCATCCGTCCAGCTTTCGCGGCGCGAGAGGTTCTCCCAAATGAGGGTACGCTCTGTGCCGTCATTAAACGCAAATACTAAAATACCGTCATTGGGTACTGTGATAGCGTTAATATTTGCTGTGAACTTTTCGGGATCATGCTCTGCAAGTTCAAGAGCCTCGGCAGATTTAACTTTGAGGATACCCTCAGGTATCTGCTTTGCGCTACACATCTCTTTGCCTCTATTTGTGTAAGTCGCACATGCCCACACGACCTTCGCGTACTTTGTCCCTGCATTATTAACCTTCCTGCGGAAATTTGCACCACACCGTCCGCAACCAATGATTCCGCTGAACTCGTTAAATGTGAATTCTCTCGGACGGTTAATTTTAGCCGCTCTGCTAGCCATTTCAGCCTGAACTGCCTCAAAAGTTGCCTTCTCAATAATGGCGGGATGATTATCCTTGACATAGTACTTTGGCAACTCACCTTTATTTTTCTTATGGTGTTTGGTGATATGATCCACAATAAATCCTTTTTGCAAACACAGATCACCGATAAACTTTTCATTTTTGAGTATAGAGCAAACAGTATTCTCCGTCCATCGTCCGCCACACTTGGTCGGTATGCCAAGCTGCGTCAACTTTTTCATAATAGAGTTCATGCCGAGTCCAGAGAGGTAATCGTCGAAGATCATCTGCACTACTCTAGCTTCTTCAGGAATGACTGTCAGCTTCCCCGCATTATAGTCATAACCATAAATGGACATATAGTTAGAGGGCCACTTGGCCG